>OGYW01003580.1_pt1 | contig 10165 bp, 9 predicted proteins | sample 1576621 | NCBI WGS metagenome assembly OGYW01 (sample SAMEA3541528, study PRJEB24748) | human gut metagenome | biome: human gut; feature: human-associated habitat; material: faeces | place: China | collected 2012
CTGACTCTTAATCAGTTGGTTCGGTGTTCAAGTCACCGATGGCCCACCAGCAAAACGAACCAAGGACTTTCGAGAAATCGAAAGTCCTTTTTTCGTATATGCTCCTATTTTAAAAGGTGGCTTTGGTCCGCTCCACCCAACGGGGAGCACCACAAGCGCGGTAGGCATTCATCAAGTATCAGTCCGCTTGATTGGGTGATTGGTCCAGATAGCCTTTATATACCCGCTTGTCTTGTCCATCAAAGTTCAGCTGGTACATACAGAAAGTAGTCAGTATGTTTTTTAGGTTGCCATTGTTCCTTATACGAATATTGATAAAGCATACCCAGACGTTTCATGACATTTCCGCTACGGGGATTCTTGATATCGTGTGTGGCCGTAATGTAAGGAATGCCATCTTTTTTTACTTGGTGAATAACGGCATTGGCCGCCTCGGTTACAATGCCGTTGCGCCAAAAGGCTTTGAGCAGCCCATAGCCAAGGTCATGGGGCTCATTGATGCCTATATTGACATACCCTATTGGAATGTTATCATTTTTTAAACAAATCGCATACTTGTAACCGTAAGGTTGCCTGTAGGTGTCCAAGTACCTTTCCCTAAGAAAAAGGCTTGCTTCCTCTATGGATTGTAATGGGAACCAAGGCAAATACGTATTTACGTCTTTATCGCTATGTATTTTGAACAAGGCGTATAAATCGTTTTCAGAGAATCTTCTTAATAGAAGTCTCTCTGTTTCCAAAGTAGGTGTATTTGTGAACCCCATATTTATTCCTTATGAGTATTATTTTATTAACGAGTACTTCATTTTTTTAAATCCGATATCCGCTTGATGTTTATTTATATTAGTATTTCCAGTGACATTCTGTCAAATAGAGGTATATTGTTTTACACATTTAATATCAAACTGAATGACGATTGGTGGAGTATGCGGCATTTTTAATGCATGGGATTCGTAGGAGCTTCATCGTGTGATGAAAGGTTCCCCTCCGACGGCTGGCCGGGAGTACGGAGAGGAGTGGGCGCCATGCGTGAAAGGGGTTATTTTCTTACTTAGCGAAAAAACAGACTTTTTCTTTTTATTGAGGAAAAAATCCGGAAAGTGCTAAGAATACGTTGACACAGCCCTTCGTTTTCGGTACATCCCTTTTCGCGCAATGAGCGCGGACGAAATGTCCTTGGGTCATTAGCTCAATTGGTAGAGCAGCTGACTCTTAATCAGTTGGTTCGGTGTTCAAGTCACCGATGGCCCACCAGCAAAAAAGAACATCCCGACAGGTTTTCCTGCCGGGATTTTTTGCGTTCTTTCGCCGGGAGGCAGCGTTTTTCTTAGGGAAGGCGGGGTGTTGGAATATGCCGGTGCGGAGCTTCTGCTTTGTTTCTTGAGTTGTGCCGGAATCATCTGAAAAGGACGGAGCGGAGTATCGAAAGACCGAGAAGGATATTGCCGACCGCGAAACAGCGGCGCAAGGCCTGCATCGGCAATCGCGGCGAATGGGCCAGCCGTGCGCCTACAACGGCCATGCTCATGCTGGAAACCAGCAGGCAGAACATCCCGGGAAGGTACACGAAACCTACGGAGTAGGGAGGGAGCTCCGGGAAGTTCCACCCTGCGATGGCATATCCGAGGGTTCCGGTCAGGCTGATGGGCAAGCTCAGGGCGGCGGACGTGCCCACGGCGTCGGCCCAATCGATCGCGGCCCAGACCAGGAAAATCACGCAGAGCATGGTCCCGGCGATACCCGCAAGGCTCGAAATCAGGCCGATGAGTATGCTGACCGGAAGCATGGCCCGTTCGAGCCGCCCGATCTTGGGGCGGGGGGTGGAATTGAAGAGCAGATGAACGCCGACCAGCATGACGAAGAAGGCGAAAAAGCCGCGCAGGAATAATCCTGGAAGGTGTGGAGCGAGAAGCGCGCCGCCGAGCGTGCCCGCAATGATGCCGGGGGCCATCTTTTTCCAGATGTCGGCGCGCACGGAACCATAGCGCCTGTGCGCCAGCACGCTGGAAAGGGATGTGAACAGGATGGTGGCGAGGGATGTACCAAGCGACAGGTGCTGCGTCGTGTCCACGGAAAAACCGAGGCGGTCGAAAAATACGTTGAGCAGGGGCATGATGATCACCGCCCCGCCGACACCGAGAAGCCCGGAAAGGAGCCCCACAAAGGCACCCCCAAGCACAAGAAGCCCAAGCATGGAAAGCATGACGTCCCTATGGCCTTTCCAAAAAGACAGAAAACGATTCCGATTGCCTCATCATGTCGGGAGGTTCCTCCCGGAATCCAGTGATAGCAGATCAACCGGCAGAGATCGATAGGCTTCCGGGATGTCCTCCGGATGCACGGCTAGCCCCTCCAACTCCCCACGGGAAGTAAGCGCTTCCAGCCCACAGAGTATGGAGGAAAACATGCCGTCTTGTCCGCAAGGGCTGCGGGGCGGATGGAGGTGGGGAGAGGAAGGAGGGAGGAAAAAAGAAAAACCCCCTCCTGTTTGCATTTGCAATTGCAACTACAAGCGTGAAGGGGCTTATTTTGAAGGGTAAACGGGTGTGGATTTGTATCGTAACCCGTTTGTTTTTTTATGGTACCCGGAACGAGGATTGAACTCGTACAGCCTTGCGGCCTAGGGATTTTAAGTCCCTTGCGTCTGCCAGTTCCGCCATCCGGGCATGAGCTGTATAGAATACTTGTATCAGGGTGAGGAGTCAACAGACGAGGCTGCTCTCCCTTTGGTTTCCGGTCCACGAAATGCATTCATTCCTGACAGGCTAGGATGCGTACTTCTCGAAAAAAGGAAGAAGTTCCAGCGGATCATATAGGATTTTGTCCGCGCCGCTTTCTTTCAGTTCTTGGGCTCCCCGAAATCCCCAGTCCACGCCGACCGCAGTCATTCCGGCATTGTGGGCTGTCAGCATGTCCACATTGCTGTCTCCGACAAAGACTGTTTCGTTGGGGATACTGTCGAGATGCCGGGCCGCGTTGAGGGCTCCGGTGGGATCGGGTTTATGGGGCAGGTTCGGCATAGTCCCCTGAATGAACAGGAAAGGACTCTCGGGAAAGTAGTGCTTGAGCATGTGGAGCGTCCATTCGTGCGGCTTGTTCGTCACGACGGCCAAGGGGATGCCGCGCCTTTGGAGTTCTTGCAAGAGTTCGGGGATATGCGGGTAGGGCCGCGTCTTTACGGCCCAGTCTCTGGCATAGTTGGCGCCCGTGCGTTCCACAAGTGCTTCGAAACCCGTAGGCCCGATGCGATCCGCTTCCCCTTCGGGCAGGGCCCGGCGGACGAGCATACGCAGGCCGTTGCCGACGAACTGACGGTAGGCGGCGACGGGATGTTGCGGGTAACCTGCTGAATGCAGCGCGGCATTGGCGGCATTGGCAAGATCGTCGAGCGTGTCCAGCAAGGTTCCGTCAAGATCGAAGATGGCGGCGTGATGGTTTTGTTTGTTCATGGCGATCCTCTGAAATCCGTTGTATCCTCTGTGCCATACACAGGCAAAGGGAACGGGTGAGACGGCAGCATGACAAAGGACGCCGTGTCTTTCAAGCGGGAATCTTGTGCGGAGCGAGTGCAGTGGGTTGCATCGTGGCTGGATTTTGCTAACTCTAGCGCGGTGCCGCGGTATCGCGGCGATTTTTTCGGAAGCGGGGGCAGTATGGCGCAGGGTAAGGAACGTGCGGACGAGTTGGTTTTTGCGCAAGGTTTGGCGGAAAGCCGCGAAATGGCGAAACGCCTGATCATGGCGGGCAAAGTGGCGCTGGAAGATGTTTCCGGCGTGCGGCAAAAAGTGGATAAGCCCGGTCACAAATATCCGCTGGATACGGCCTTCGCACTGGTCGGCATCGAGAAGTACGTCAGCCGTGGCGCGTATAAATTGCTGACCGCCATAGAGCATTTCAAGCTGGATGTGACCGGGTTCGTCTGTCTGGACGCCGGGGCTTCCACGGGCGGGTTTACGGACTGCCTGTTGCAGCACGGCGCGGCGAAGGTGTATGCGGTGGACGTGGGCAAGGAGCAGCTCCATGAGCGTATGCGCCGCGATCCGCGGGTCATCAGCATGGAAGGGACGAATTTACGCACGGCTCCCGAAGAGTTGATTCCCGAGCCGGTGGACATCATCGTCGCCGATGTCTCTTTCATTTCCCTGACGCTGATCCTGCCGCCCTGCGTGCGCTGGCTCAAGGAAGGCGGTTTGGTGGCGGCGCTGGTCAAGCCGCAGTTTGAGCTTGGGCCGCATCAGACGGACAAGGGGGTGGTGCGTGATCCCGCCTTACGCCAGCAGGCGGTGGATAAAGTGCTGCTGTTTTGCCAGGAGCGTCTCGGCCTTGAGTGCCTCGGCGTCGTGCCTGCCGCCGTCAAGGGGCCCAAGGGAAATCAGGAGTATATCGTTTGCCTGCGCCGCGTAGGGGCTGGGCAGGTGGCGTGTGGAAGTGAGGTGGAGCAATGAAACCGGGGGAGGAAGCCCCTTTTGAAGAAGGCGTTTCCTCCCCCGGCCCCCTCCTTTCCTGAGGCTTTCGACTGGCGGGGAGGCTGTACGGCAGGAGTTCCTTCGTCTGTTGAGCCTGCCGGAGTGTTGAGGGGAAAAATGGGGAGAGGAGGGCAGGACTTCGGCTGCCGTTCGTTGCCGTACAGAAAAAAGAAGAAAACGGCCTGCTCCAGTAGAAATGGATCGGGCCGTTTTTTTATAAGGATAGGGGAAACGTTTTGGTTCCTGTGGGGCGGTTGCTCTTCGGGAGAAAGGAGGGCCTCTCTGGTGTTGCACGGGAACAGCGGCCCGAAACCAGAGGCATGAATGGGAAGCGGCTCTGATGCGCGGCTTTTCCATATAGCGTTGCCCCGAATGGACAACGGAAAGGGAAGGGCTCGTTGGGGGGGCGCGGGGTTAGCGGTACTCGGGGATAGGGCGCTCCACTTTTTCAAGAAAGGCTCCTGTAACGAGGCCGAGCAGTTCCTCCGTTTTGTCTTGGGAATAGGCGTCCCCCGCGTGAAAGCGGATAATGGAGGCGAGCCAATCCTGCATGTCGCTGCGGGAATGCTCGGCGTTGAACATCCGGAGTTGATCCTCAAGCAGGAAGACCTGGTGAATGGTGATATCCTTGATGACTTCGGCATCGGACATTGTCTTGCCCGCCCATTCTTTGAAGAATGTTTTGTAGTCTTCCGCAAGGGTTGCCACGGATTCCTCGCGCATCATGCGGACGGCCCGGAGGTAGACCCGCAGGAAGGAAGCCACCTGACTGGGGTGGGCAGCGGCAAAATCTTTGTCCGCCATGAGCAGTACGGATTGCGGGGCGTTGACGGAGCGCGATGTGGCCGCGACTTTAAGCCCATGTTCGTCTCCGGTGTAACTGTAGGGGGCCCACAGCACGATGGCGTCGCCTTCCCCCTCAAAGAAAGCCTGAAGTCCCGGTACGGCATCCGTATTTTGGATCCGCACGTCCTCAGTCGTCAGGCCGTAGGCGGCAAGCCATTTGGTAAGGAGATATTGGGCCGATGACGAGGCGGGGCAAATGATGGTTTTGCCCCTTACGTCGTCGGCTTTGCCGTAGAGGTTCGGATATCCCTTGTTGGCGCCTTTGGTATCCAAAAGCGGGCTGTCGGGCCGGACCATGACCGCATTGGCCAGAGATTCGTCATTGCCGACGCCGATGATGGTGAATTGTTCAGGATAGGGGCTGGTCAGGATGGGGAACGCGCCGCAAGCTCCGATGACCCACTTGTCCGCATTGCCGATCAGATCTTTGCCCGAGTCGAACCTGTTGAGGACGATGTCGAGCCCTTCCTGCTTGTCCCAGCCCTTTTGTTTGGCGTACCAGATGAGGAACGTCTCATGCTCGGGAAGCCAGCCCGTTTCGAGTTTGAACGGAGGTTCCTGGTAAGCGGCGGAGAGATCCGCCGTCAGGGCGAGGAGAAGTGCAAAAAAGCCGAATAGTCCGGACAGCGTACTGCGCCGCATGACTCTATCCTTATAATGATGGTCGCAAAAAAAAGCGGGGGGATTGGCGAAATGTATGGAAGCGGTCTGGTTTGACAGAAAAATCACTTCTTCCGGTTCCTTTAGAGATTCATACCGTGTTTGCTCCGGATTGCCAAGAAGTTGTGTTTTTCACGTGTGTTTTGCCTTATTCCCGTTCCGAGTGGGGGCGAGAGGGAGACGGTTTCTTTCTCAGACGGCCTCAACATATTGAGGCTGTTTGATGAATCAACCTATACGAATAAGGCGTACTCCAAAAGAGGAGGCTCTCGACGGGACAAAAATGTCCCGTGGGACAAAAATGCCCCATGAAGGTAGTCCTAGTTAACATGCTAAAAATACATAGAATACAGGAAAACGTATTTTTTGCGGGACATTCGTGTCTCGTTGTGAGGAAAAGAACTTAGTGGTGGATTATTTTAAAAACAGAAAAAATATTATTTATTATTACAATCGATTAATACGAATAAAAGCCTCTTTGCAATGCCTGTTCAGGTATTTTGGCTCGGCACTTGCTAAAGAGTTAGTGCCTTCGGGAACAATCCCGACGTTCCAATAGAGTTTTTGGATGATGCGTCCTTTTTCGTTCAAAGCCGGGATGCGGCGGTGAACGAAAAAGAGCGCGAAGAAACCACTCTTGAAACGCGAAGACAAAGAGGGACTTTTGGTCATGAGCAACGAACATGTTGAAAGCGGACGTGAAGAACTGAAGAAAACGATGAGCCCGGCTGAAGTTTGGGCTCTTGCCGTGGGCGCCATCATCGGTTGGGGCTGCTTCGTCCTTCCCGGGGCGCGCTTCCTCCCTGAGGCTGGGCCTATCGGTAGTGTGTTGGCTTTCATTGTCGGCGGCGGCCTCCTGTGTTTCGTCGCCCTTGCTTATAGCATCCTCGTCAAGGCCTATCCCGTGGCCGGCGGCGCGTTCACCTATGCCTACGTCGGTTTCGGCAAAGCATGGGCCTTTATTTGCGGATGGGCCCTCATCCTTGGCTATCTCTGCGTTATCGCCGCCAACGGCACCGCGCTGGCCCTTCTCAGCCGCGCCTTGCTGCCGGGTGTGTTCGACGTGGGGTATCTGTACAGCGTAGCCGGTTGGGACGTGTACGCCGGTGAACTGGCCATGATGACCTGCGCCTTCCTGTTCTTCGGGTACATGAACTTCCGCGGCATGGACTTCGCCAGCAGCATCCAGCTCATCCTTGCCTTTGCGCTGGTGGCCGGTGTGCTCATCCTGACGGTGGGTTCCTTCTCCACGTCCACCGCGTCGCTCGACAACCTGTTCCCCCTGTTCGCAGAAGGCCGTTCGCCGTGGGCTTGCGTCATCTCCATCGTGGCGATCACCCCCTGGTTGTTCGTCGGCTTCGATACCATTCCCCAGACCGCTGAAGAATTCGACTTTCCGCCTGAAAAGTCCCGCCGCCTGATGCTGAACTCCATCATATGCGGTGCGACGCTGTATGCCTTGGTCCTGATTTCCGTGGCCATCATCATTCCCTACACCGACCTGCTCGGCCAGAACCACACGTGGGCTACCGGCGCTGTGGCTGACATGGCCTTCGGACGCTTCGGCGGCATGATCCTCGCCATCCCTGTCCTCGCGGGCATCCTGACCGGCATGAACGGCTTCTTCATGGCCACCACGCGCCTGCTGTTCAGCATGGGCCGCGGCAAGTTCCTGCATCCTTGGTTCCTGAAGGTGCACCCCAAGTATGGCACCCCGACCAACGCCGTGCTGTTTACCCTCGGCCTGACCCTTATCGCGCCTTTCTTCGGCCGCTCCGCCCTCAACTGGATCGTCGACATGTCCGCTATGGGCACCGCGCTCGCCTACCTTTCCACCTGTCTCGTTGTTTACAAGTACGCCTCTCGCTTCGCGGACCAGACCCCGTGGTGGAGCAAGTCCGTGGCCGTGGTCGGTGCGCTGACCTCCATCGCCTGCTTCCTCATGCTGGCTGTGCCCGGCTCTCCGGCCGCCATTGGGTTCGAATCGTGGATTATGCTGCTCGCATGGGTAGCCATCGGTGCCTGCTTCTACTTTAGCCGCGCTTCCATACTGCGTTCCATCCCCGAAACGAGTATGCAGTATATGCTCCTCGGAACGGCTGACCGTCCGCTGCTTTTTACCCCGAAGGCCGCTGAAGAAGAGGTCTTCGAAGAGGACGACGCCAAGTCTGCTGTTGAACTGGGTTAGGCACTCCCTCCCCTAACCTGATATGAAAAGCCGGGGCCGTTTATGGCGGTCCCGGCTTTTTTATGGTCTTACGCCTGGCGTTGGGATGGATGCTTACGGGAGGATCGCTTTCCAGAAGGTTTCGATGGCGGCGCGGTGGACGGTTTTGTTGCGATAGAGCTTGATGTCCACTTCCACGCTGAGATCCGGGCGGTCTTCCCATATGCGGCGGATGGTGCCCCGCTTCAATTGTTCGCTCACCAGCGTTTCCGGAACCCATGCCATGCCGATGCCTTTTTCCAGCATTTTGACGATGCCCTCGCTCAGGCTGCTCTCATAGACGGACTGGAGCTCGCAGGGCGTCTTTTCGTAAAGCGGAAGGATGATCCGGTTGGCGAAAGAGAAATTGCTGTAGGAAAGGTAGGGCAGGGGGGAGGCGCTCGGAAGGCGTTCCGCAAGGGCGCTCCCCACGACGGGGAGGAAGCGTTCCCGGCCGACAGTGGCGGATTCGATGTGCGACAGGAATTCGCTGTCCGATTCATACTCGTCCAGCCTGTAGGTGAGCAGCATGTCCACCTGATGTTCCATCAGGGCGCAGAAATGCTCTTCCACGCTTTGAGGAAAGGGATTGACCACAAAGCGGAGCTGATCGCACGTCTGCCGCACCCGGAAGAGAAGATCCGGGAGCACGTTGATGGAGAGGGTAGGCAGGCTGATGAGGCGGACGATGCCGTCGGAACGGTTCCCGGCCGCGAACTCCCGCCGGGCTTCGGCCATGCGGTCCACGATGTCGCGGGCCACGGGCAGGAACTGTTCGCCCTGCGCCGTGAGGCGGACGGGGAGGGCCGTCCGGTCGAACAGGACCACGCCGAGCCACTCCTCCAGTGCCCGGATGCGGCGGCTGAAGGCGGGCTGGGTGACGTTGCGCTCCTGCGCCGCATGTGAAAAGCTTCTGTGGCGGCACAGGCTGAGGAAATCTTCAAGGAGTTTCTGGTCCACGGGGGCTCCATGCATTTTGATCATGACGCGATACGAAATCGGCAATTGCCAGTTCCGCTGGGTGTTTCTTATAGTCACAGCACGTTCAGTATTCGCACCAAACAGGAGAAACGTCCATGCCTCGTCTCGAACATGATTTTTTGGGTGAAATGCGCATCCCTTCCGATACATATTATGGAATCCAGACCTACCGGGCCGTCGAGAACTTCCCGATTTCCGGCGTGAGCATCGCCAGCTTCCCGGAACTTATCAAGGCGCTCGGTCTGGTCAAGAAGGCCTCGGCCATTGCGAACATGCAGTTCGGCGTGCTGCCCCGCGAGATCGGGGACGCCATTTGCGCGGCTTGCGACGAGATCATCGAGGGCAAGCTGCACGATCAGTTCCCCGTGGACTGCATTCAGGGCGGCGCGGGAACTTCGACCAACATGAACGCCAACGAGGTCATCGCCAACCGCGCCCTTGAGCTGTTGGGCCACAAGAAGGGCGAATACGAATATTGCCACCCCAACAACCATGTGAACTGCTCGCAGTCCACCAACGACATTTATCCCACGGCCCTGCGCATCGCCCTGTATACCATGCTCGGCCAGCTGACCGGCGATATGGCCTATCTCCAGCAGGGATTCGCGGCCAAGTCCGAAGAGTTTTCGGACGTCATCAAGATGGGCCGCACACAGTTGCAGGACGCGGTGCCCATGACGCTCGGTCAGGAATTCGGCGCGTACGCGACGACCATCGGCGAGGACATCCTGCGCGTCGAGGAATCCCGCAAGCTCCTGCTTGAGGTCAATCTGGGCGCGACCGCCATTGGGACAAGCATCAACGCGCCCAAGGGCTACGCAGAAGTCGCCTCGAAGGCCCTCGCCGAAGTCAGCGGCATTCCGGTGGTGCTGTCCACCAACCTCATCGAAGCGACATGGGACACCGGGGCCTATGTGCAGACCTCCGGCGTGCTCAAGCGCATCGCGGTCATCCCGTAAGCTCGGCAATCAGGAACACTCCCGTAAGCGGAGCGTGCATAACACCG
>OGYW01003590.1_pt1 | contig 10141 bp, 10 predicted proteins | sample 1576621 | NCBI WGS metagenome assembly OGYW01 (sample SAMEA3541528, study PRJEB24748) | human gut metagenome | biome: human gut; feature: human-associated habitat; material: faeces | place: China | collected 2012
CAGAAAGGAGATGAACTTCCATGAGAAACAAATTCCACAACTTTATTGAAAACTTACTTAGCTTTTATGCAAACTTTTTCACACACAGATTTTACCCTATGTAATATGCAGTTGTCCCACAAACAGATCTTGCAGAACATTATGGTAATAGCCATAGGAAAACGAAAGGAGATAGACTTTCATGAAAAATAAACTTCACAACTTTATTGAAAATATACTTAGCTTTTATGCAACTTTCTTCACAAGAGGATTTTATCGTTTTTAAATATCATTCAATACTTTCCTCGATTCGCCCATCCGTCAAATCATAACTCATATCAAGAAAATCTAATATCTTCGCCTCCTGGACTGTCCCATCCAGAAGAATTGTCATCCAATTGCTTTTATCCATGTGATATCCCGGCAGAAAGCCTTTCATGTGTGTCATAACACTTATCATATCCGGCTTACATTTTACAACCATAATATCAACCCTATCTTTTGTATCCAATCCGATTTTAAAGCCTTCCAAATTCATAAATACTGCGTACCATTTTCCATTGTCATTACGAAGTATTGCACTATCTGGTAAATCATTCCACAGATATTCTGGAATTGTTCCATATTGTTTTTTTACATATTGAAATATAGTGTCTCTGTACATACTGTGTATACCTCTGATCCTGTAATTTCATATTTGAATATAATCATATCATATTTTCCTCATATACATTTATTTAAGATTCAGCGTATTACTATTGGAATGCTCAAAATAAAAAGATGCAGAAATGTATAATTGTTGATAATATACATCTCTGCATCTTTAGGATTTTAACTTTCATGAACAGCATATTCCGCATTAATATGGAGGAATATTATCCTATTTATGTCTAGTTTCATACGGCACACCATTCATAGAATAATTAGAATTAACCTGCATGGTGCAAATCCTCCTTAGTACACATTAAATCTCAAACATTTCTTATGCTTTCATGTCAAAAGATGGATTTTCTTCTAAATAATCCGGTAATTTTTCCAATTCTGATTGCTGATCATTCTTTATGGTATGATACTCATTAAAATAAATTCCATAAAACTCTTTTTCTTTTTCACGCTCAGCCGGAGTCCTTTCACATGCCCATCCATATCCTGATCCAAGATACGTCAGTGCTTTTGTACCTTGATAATAAATATCAGCACCATACCCTCCACTTGTCAAAATTGGGCAAACCAATGTACCACCTCCTGCCAAAACAAACTTCTTTTCAGCAAGATCGCTTTTATTACCTTCTGCCTTCTCCAGAAAATCAAGCAACGACAATTCACCAATCCCCTGACATTTTGGATTATGATTTGAACTTTTTACTGCATTTTTTGCTTGTTGATATAATGCCTTTCTGTTCGGTGATACATCGGACATATATTCTGCACATAACGAGGTTCTCTGTCTATGAATATTTTCCAATTCTGCCTTACTTGTAGTATTAGCGGCTTTCCGAGCCAGTTCCTTAATCTCATCAACAAACTCAGCCTGTGTCTTATTACTTTTCTTTGCACTCGGAATCATAGACCAATCAGGTTCTCCACTCTGCAATGATATACTGTTTTTTGTATTCGCAGAACTAGTCGCACTTGAAATAGCAATTTCCATGAATCCACCTCGCATTCTATTCACTGTATGTAACTATCATTTTTCCACCAAAAACAGTAAATCCATCCATTCCAGTATATTGCTGTAAAATCTTGCCCTGAATTTGTACTAAAAATCTAATATTAGCTGCTTTTCCGGCTAATGCCGTAGAAGTGCTTTTGGAAGATGGATTATTGGTTGTCTGAAACGGAATAGTTATAGCATCTCCCGTGTCTAAATCAGTAACCAAATAATTATTTATTGTCGTGTACTTTGACTGTGTTACTCTTGTCCCTGTTGGACAATAAATCGTAATACTTTTTATTGTTGCTCCTTCTTGAATAACCTTACTAAAATCAACAATCTGACCTACTGACTTAATTACTCCTGTCTGTCCAGAAGAAGTTGCATAATCTTTTGATAATATTTTTGTTTCTGATGATGAAGTTGCAAATACCGTTGTGTCTTCTGACAAAACATCTTCAATATCGACAATAACTGTTTTCAGTTTTCCTTCTGTCAAATCAGACACATTTGTTTCTATTTTAGGACTTTTTTCTGCTGCAAAGGTATACTCACTACTTCCTAAAATCACTGTTGCTGATAAAACCACTCCCATTGCTAATGATAAAATTTTTTTCATTTTAATTCCACCTTTCAGTTTTGTTATATACATTAAAAGATTGCTCTTACATCAATCTTTAACGCTACTTCATCTTTGTAAATATACTTCAATATAGTCAATTATAAAAAAATAATTTGAAATAACAATATTCATTGCAGAAAGTGACCAATTTTTGCAGAAAATGACCATTGAATTGTTTTCTCTTAATAAAAAATCCTCTTGACCTATATTTCAGATCAAGAGGATTTAACATATACTTCAAATATTATTATTTTATACACACATTTTTTCTAGCAGTTATACGCTACCTTTAATGTTATTGTAACCGTTGATATCGGATAAATATTTTCACTATATGACACACAAATCATTCATTGCCATATTTTCTTTTCTGATTATCTTCCATCAAAAAGATACACTTACTTCTCCTAACGGTGCTAAATAATCAATATACAACATTGCGTTTGTAGAATAACTTGCATTTACATAGGACAAACCATTCATCCAATTTACCTTTACTTTTGTGTTATAGGTTCCCATCATAGAACCTTCATCTGGATAATAATCAATCATCTTCTGGTTTAGATTAGCCATATTCGCAATTGTCTTGTACGAATAAGAATTAGGTGACTGATACATCATATCAGCAGATTTAATATATGTGTTAAAGTATGATGAACCCATATCTTGGAAAGTGACTCTGTATAAAGCAAACAAATCTTCTGTTCCATTACTTACAGATATAGTTACACCAGAAGCTTGATATGTTTGCGAACTTGAAGAACCATCCCATTTTACACTTCCATTAAATACACCACCTGCACTGTATGTCTGCTGAATTGGCAAAGGATTTCCCGTAAACATAGCATAATGATGATTGCCTTCATTGCCCTTATTATCCCAAAACATAATATAATAATTTCCCGCAGTTAGTTTGCATGTATAAACTGTTTTGTCGTAATTATCATATTTTACTGCTGTTCTGTAAAAGAGAAGCAAATCTTCATATGCGTCTGACGTTGTATCCAGTACTGGATTTAATTCTGCGTCATAAATCTGAAATGCAACATTTTTATCAAGTAAAACAGTTACAGAATTTAATGCTTTATTACTGCTTACTTTATGGTAATATACATGTGCACCTACTATTGATTGTTCTGTTGCCCATGTATCATTGACATATCCTTCTCTTACCGCAGAACTATACTGTGAATTGCTAGGTGCATCCAATAGTTCTGTTGCGGCTGGATAAAGTAACCCATCATTATAATATGGATATGTTGAATATACTTCTGTATCTGTTGACCACTTCTGTGTAAACGTATATGGTGTTGTTCCATAACTCCATCCATATTTTGTCGCAGTTCCTTTCCTTGCCTGAATTGTGTCATCTCCATCTGACACACTAATTACTTCATCCGGGTCAACAAGTTCAGACATTTGAATATCAGAAACTGACTCTAATGAAAATAAATTTTCTTCTGTCTCTTCACTCAATGGTAATGTAATCTGACTTCTGTCTACCGTTGTTGATGTTTGCAACTCTGCTGCCTTAACAGGACTTGAAATTGTCATTGTTAATAGCAGAGTTGAAAATAATGTTGCTGCCCAAATTTTTTTGTTTGTCATCTCGTTTCCTCCAAAAAATATTTATTTTGACACTCGATCTTTTATCTGAATTGTACTCTCTGACATGATAAACTGTACATTCAACTCAGACATAATATCTTTGTGCTGTGTCCGTTTATATGCTAAAATTTCCCGGATATCGCTTGCATAATCCTGATAGGTCAGATTTTCGCCCGGATTGTTTAACAGGTCATCCAGTGTTTTTGGCAGACCATGTATCATTGCATTTTCCACCGAAAGGTCTCCAAGCGATACGCTGCCGCCAGTTGCCTTATATAAAAATTTTTCCACATCCACCGCAGCTTGTAACAGATACTTTTCTTTATCGGACAATGCCTGTATTTCCGAATCCATAGAAAAATAAATATCCATCAGATCATCCGAATACTTTGACAAAACATCCTCTATCTTCTGTTTCATTGCATTATCATTAATGCCATCGACACTTACCTGACCATCCGCCCCAATTTTTATGGAAAACGTGGAATCGGAACTATCCATTCCCGCTTCCTGCAAATCAGCAAATATCTTATCTTTTACTGTGGTATTCATTTTTGCACTTGCATTCGCACTATCCAGCTCTGCTGCGGTACAGAAGATATTTAAAAGTGCATTTTCCTGCTCGGTCAGTTCTTTGCCTGCTGCCTTCTTTTCCAGTAAATTGTGAATCTGCTCATCGTCCGGCACTGCCCCACCCTGCATGACCTCTTCTGCCTGTTCCTGATGCAGTTTCTCCATCTGCTCTGTATAATAGGCTTTGTACTTCTGCCGGATTTCCTTAATTGCACGCATTTCCTCCGTATCGGTTAAGCCTTCCTGCATCTGCTTCCTGACTGTCCCTTCATACTTCTGAACCTCTGCCATTTCCTGATAAGCTCCATGACTTTTATCCGCCTGTGTTGTCTGGAAGGAAAGATGATATTCGGCATCCGGGTTTACCATTGAACCGTCCTTTGCCTGTACTTTTACGGTATAACCCCGGTTGTCCGAATTCCAGTTCGGTATGGTAATACTCAGACCTCCATTTCCATTCTCTTTCCCAATGCCAACCTGACTGCCTTCCTCATCATACAAAACCATCTCATAATCACAGCCTTCCGGTATATGATCTAAAGTGATCGTAATATCCTTATTATAGGTATTCTTCGCGAAACTTAATGCCCGGTACTCTGTAATATTGAATTTGTAATAATCCACATCTTGTGTATCCGATAAATTTCCCTTTAAATATCCATCCGGCTTATTGATAAGTGCCGTCAGATCCAGTGTTCTTCCAAACACATCCTGATCCGTATATTTATTTGTTTTCCAGAAATAATCATTGGAAACTTTACTGTTTTCTACTGCTATGTTGTTATCAGTAGGTAAACCTTTTTTCTTAAAATCATATCCTACAAGCTGCGTATGCATCTCTACTGTGCGGGTTATTACCATCTTTTCCTTCTCCTTGTGTATAATTGTTTTTCATAATACTTTCCTATATTCTTATGCTTTCCTGTCAAAAGACGGCTTCTCTTCCAAATAATCCGGCAGTTCTCCCAATTCAGAACTTTGACCATTCTTTTGCGCATGATATTCATTGAAGTAAATTCCGTAAAATTCTCTTTCTTTTTCCCGCTCAGCCGGAGTTCTTTCACATCCCCATCCGTAACCATCTCCCAGATAGGTCAGCACTTTTGTTCCCTGATAAGAAATGTCGGCACCATATCCTCCACCTGTCAGAATCGGACATTCCAGTGTGCCTCCTCCCGCCAGAACAAATTTCTTTTCCGCAAGGTTGTTATTCTTCCCCTCTGCCCTCTCCAGAAAATCAAGCAGTGATAATTCTCCGATTCCCTTGCATTTCGGATTACTGTTTTTTTGTCTTTTTACTGCATTTTTCGCCTGCTGATATAATGCCTTTCTGTCAGGGGATACATCGGATATGTATTCTGCACATAATTTTGTTCTCTGCCTGTGAATAGATTCTAATTCCGCTTTGTTCGTTGTATTGGCAGCTCTCTGAGCCAGTTCTTTAATCTCCGCAACAAACTCCGCCTGTGACTTATTGCTTTTCCCTGCACTTGGAATCATAGACCAGTCAGGTTCGCCGTTTCTCAGTGATGCACTATATTTTGTAATAGCAGAATTCGCTGCATTCGAAATCGAAATTCCCATAAATCCACCTCGCATTTCATAAATAAATCTATCCCTTTATATCTACTGACTTTCTGCCACTCTACTCTCTGGTGATGTCATCCAATTTTATTTGAATTGCATTATATCACTGTATTATGGAAATCAAATCGTATCATTAAATGTACTTCCAACATTACCAGTTACTGCATTCGCATTTGCAATCTGCTTTACAAACCTGCTAATGTCCTGATCTAATACATTCGTTAAAGAATTATTATTCGCCGTATTGCGAATACCACTTGCCTGATATACAGGTGTCATAAGTTCCCTATACTGTTTCATTGTAGCATTCAGAGCCTTTTCATCCTTCATATCCACATTTTGAAATAAGGTTTTTATAGTCGACGAAAGTTCTTTATTTGATGCAGACTGCACAACACTTCCTCTTTGTGTAGCACCTTCCAAATTAGCCATTAATGTCTTTCTTGTCTGCTCTGGTAAATTAGCCATCTGGCTTTTCAGTGAGTCTGCTGCCTTATCACTGAGTTTCATCCGGGTGTTGTAATATGTATTCAAATTTCCTGTGTTTCCCACACCTTCCTGTTCATCAGTAAAATATCCCTGACTATTTTGACGTTCTTTTTGTGCCTGCGTGAGACTATTTATATATTCCTCCATACTTTTGTTTATGACGGCAGCCTGTTCTTCTGTAAGATTTTCTTTTGCATAGCTGCTTACCATATTTGTTGCAATTCCCATAGACGCATAATCTTTGTAATCCAAATCACTTCCCTTGGCAGGCAAAGCGGAAATTGCATTTCTCACAACTTCTTTACATGCTTTCATTTGGGCATTAGTGAATGTAACACCATCTATCTCATATGTAATGTTATCCCCTGTTTTAGAGAAAACATTATCTACAACTTCACTTCTGTCCACACTCAATGTCCTTGACTGATTCTGTTGTTTCTGTTGCATCTCCCTTACTTCCTCATCAGACATTTTTCTCATTGTACCAGATGATTTTTCCTGTAGCTTCTCTGACGTATTTCCCGCATACTTTTTGGTTACAGTGTTAATCACATCGTAATTCTGGGAAATCAACCCCGTATTCATATAATTGTTCACACTAGACGTTTTATAATACCTCCATTCTTTCATTAGGCTGCTTCTTACCGTTTGTGTTGATACCTACGGATTGCAGCAATATATATGTTGATAAAGTTTACTTATTTTCATTGCCTCCCACATCCATCTGAATCTGATATCTTGGAATCGTCCCATTTTCCTTTTTATAAGCCAGAACATCATAAATCATCTGCTTATAATCATAGTATTTTGATACTGCATCTGCATGATTCACAAGGTCTGCAATATTTTCTGGCAGTCCGCTGATAAAATTACTGGAAGAAGCTCCCGTCCCGGATGTTATTTCCAAATCATCTACTGTTACGTTCCCATTTGATACCTTATTCAAAAAACGATCTAATTCCTCTACATAGCCAGCCAGACGATATTCCTGATCACTCATATTTTCTACGGTCTGTGAATGACTCAGATATGAGTTTTTTATCTGCTGCATAAATCTATCTTCCACGAGTTTTTTCACTTTTTCATTGTCTTCATCACTCAGTCCGGTCACACGCACTTCTCCCGCAGAGGAAATCGAAATATGCATGGTACTATCCAATGAAATCCCTGTCTCCTGCAAAGCATCCCTAAAATCATTCTGGAATCTCCGATCTGCTTCATCGGCTTCTATTTTTTGTATATCCTTGATGTTGCCATAGATTTTCACATAGGCTTCTTCCGCATCCGTGAGTGTTTCACCATTTTGTTTTCTTGCCAGCATTTGTGCGGCACTCTCATTTCCAGAATATTGCAATTCCTCAGGAAGTGCCTCAAACTGCTCTTTATGAAGTCTGTCAATGCCTTCTTTCTCTAAACCCTTTCTCATATTTTTCCCCGTTAAGGAATCCAGTAAGCTCTTTTCCCCATTCTGAAGTTCGCGACCATTTCTCTCCTGTGCTTTTTCAAGGGCTTGTGCTGCTGTTTTAGGCATCTCCCCCTGTGCAAAAGTAAGGGTGTAATTTTCATCCAGCTTAACGGCAGAACCATCTGCTTTTTCTATCTTTAAAACAAAATCTGAGGAATTTGACCAGTCACATGGAACTTTTATTGTCTTTGTTCCATCCCCATTATCTGTCGCCATTCCAACCTGATTGCCATCCCTGTCATAGATAGTCATATTGTAATCACAGCCTTCCGGGACTTTCATTGTAATGTAAACCGGTCTGTGATTTAAACACTGTGAACCCGCATCTATTTTCAGGTAATCTACATCACTGTCACTGCTCAATGAACCAATAAAACGATTATTCTTATTGGTGCCAACGATCAATAACGATAAATCCACAACTCCCGAACCGTATCCTTTTACCGCTGCACTTGCAGATGCCCCCGTAAAGGCATTACGATAAAGATTATTGTCTCCATCATTTTTTTCCGTCAGAACAAATTCATCACCTAAGTCCTTCATTTTTGATTGGCATACCGGAGCCGGCATATGATATGTATAATTACCACAAATATTCTTATATTGACTATGATTCTGAATGATTCCAATTCCCATACATGGTTCTCCTTCTTTCGTAATTCTTCAACCAGTTTTCCAAAAAATATTATATTTCTAAAGCACAGAATACCATTGTCTGTTCATACGATCAGCTTCATACTGGTATGTAATCAGCTGGTTCATGTCCTTTAAACCGCTCTTTCCATATAAAATGCTTAAAGTCATATCTGGCACATTGTTCCATCCTCTGGTTGATATCGTTGTAACCAGGTCATGTATCCAATTCTTCATTTGCTGCTTAAACTCTTTCGGAACTTTTCCGGAACTTTCAACTGCGCTATCCACTAAGTCTAATATATTCTCTCCCGACTCCGTATAATATGTCCCATTTTTTTCCTCAAGTTTGTCTAATTCATATCCTGTATAACTATAAACCTGATGATATGCTTCGTATTTCATCTTTGATTCCTCTGTTACTTGAGAACTCTCACAGCCATCTTGTGTTGAGCAATAATAGATATGCTTATAGAGATTTTTCCCATTATTACCTACATTTAAAGCATTCTGCATCAACACCTTTGTTTCTTCATCCACACCATCTACCGTTATCTCGTAACTGTATGGATCGACAGTAAAAGTACACTCTTCCTTAATAGAAGATGTATCTACACCAGCCTGCTTTAAAATATTTGAAATCTGTGAATTTACCAATGCTCTTTCAAATTGGATTTTATTTCATATTTATACCCCACAGTTTAGTTTGTCTGACAGTTTTCAGGCAATGGTAAAATTGACAGAGAATAAATCTTTTATGAAGATGGAACATAAGAATCTGTTGGATACTGAGGCGGAATGTGTGGAGTGGCATGCTTGGTATCGGGATGCGGATAATGAGCTTTGGCAGATTGATATGATTCATATTCTGGAAGGTTCCCGGTATGACGGCTATTTTGAAAAGTTTGCTGAACGGCTTTCTGCTGTTCTGACTGAGGAAACAAAGTATGCTATTTTAAAACTGAAATATGAGACGCCTGAATCTGAAAAGATTATGGGAATAGAATATTATATGGCTGTTATCCGCGATGGCATACGCAGTTATGAGGAATTCATGGAATGGAGAATCCAACACCCGGTTACAGGCGTTATGACTTGGATGCCGTAAACTAAGTATTCCTTTCGGGTTAGATTAGTAACCCAAACTCCAATCCTGCATTGATAGCCTCTATCGAATTTTGAACTCCTAATTTATGCAGTAGGTTTTGCCGGTGAATATGAACCGTATGAATACTGATGCAGAGATTATGAGCTATTTCTTTACTCAACAACCCCTTTTGGATAAGCCGTAAAATCTCCAGTTCACGCTGTGTCAGATGAATCCGTGGAATAGATACTAAAGTAGGCGAGAACATTTCTCCATTTTTGAGATTCAATACAGTGCATTCCACCTGATTGGTTTCTGTCTGATTGGGCGCAATCTCTATATTTCCAAGTATCAGCCATGCTTTTCCGTTGCGGCTTTGTTCTAAAACCTGTTGCCGGCTGATTACCCGTATGTACGCCTTCGCTGAGGTCAAGGCCGGTCGAG
>OGYW01003591.1_pt1 | contig 10133 bp, 9 predicted proteins | sample 1576621 | NCBI WGS metagenome assembly OGYW01 (sample SAMEA3541528, study PRJEB24748) | human gut metagenome | biome: human gut; feature: human-associated habitat; material: faeces | place: China | collected 2012
AGACGACGGGTACGCGGGCGAAGCGGGAACAAAAGCCTGCGGCGCCTTGATGTAGCTGGATGAAATGATTGATAATACCGTAAGGCTGATGGAGCTGATCCGGTATCAGTCGGAGCAGAAAAGAAGCTATGAGCTGGAAAATCTGCAAATGCAGATTAACCCCCACTTTTTGTATAATTCCCTGGAGACGGTATGCGGAATTATAGACGCCGGCGAGGATAAGCTGGCGATTCGCATGATTAACTATATTTCCCGCTTTTACCGCGGCGTGCTAAGCGGCGGGGATACGCTGGTCACCATTGACCAGGAGGTTCAGATTACGCTGCGGTATCTGGAAATTGTAAAGATACGGTACCGGAACAGCTTTGAATTTGATTATAATTTTCCTAAAGAGATGATTCAGGCGAAAACGCCGAAGCTCATTTTGCAGCCCATTGTGGAGAACTCCATCATGCATGGCTTTCTCGGCAAAAAAAGCCATGGAAGCCTGAGAATACGGGGACTACAGAAAAAAGACAAAATGGTGATTACAATCACGGACAATGGGTGTGGAATTCCTTCCGAGGAGCTTCGCAGAATCATGGCCGGGGAGCGGAGAAAATCCTATCACGGCGGCGGATTTGGCCTTCGCAATATTGACGAGCGGATTAAATTAGCCTTTGGAGAGAGCTACGGCTTGCGGGTCAGAAGCAAATATGGAATCGGAACGCAGGTCAGCATTTTTCTCCCATTAGACGAGCGAGGAGAACTGCCATGAGATCGGTTTTGCTGGTAGACGATGAATATTTTATTAGGGTGCGCGTGCGCAAATGCGTGGATTGGCAGGCGCTTGGCTTTGACATGGTAGCCGACTGCGAAAGCGGCCGGGAGGCCTTGGTATATGCTTCCGCATCCAGCAAGTCTTCCACTGCTTTAATATCTTCAGGCTTCACCTTAATCAGCCAGCCTTCACCGTACGGGTCTTTATTAACCAGTTCCGGATTTTCTTCCAACGCTTCATTCAGTTCGATCACTTCACCGGCCACCGGCAAGAAAAGATCGGAAATTGTTTTCACTACTTCGATAGTACCGAATACCTCACCGGCTTCCAACGTTTCACCGACAGTAGGGATGTCTACAAATACAATATCGCCCAACTGTTCTTGCGCATAGTCTGTGATACCAACATAAGCAATGTCTCCTTCTACGCGAATCCATTCGTGTTCGTTCGTGTACTTCAAATTCTGTGGAAAGTTCATAATAATTAGTTTTTAGGATTTATACTGTTGTTAAAATAAAAATACTCGAAATAAAAGGTTACTCACCGGATGAAGCACCAGCAGAGCAGCTACCAGACCGACCGTAAAGCCGGAAAGTACCTCACCCAATGTATGATGTCCCAGAATAATCCGTGCGGAACCCAGTATACCTGCAATCAGGATAAACAGGCACAACCATGCTACGGGATTATAACCGAACAACGCACTGAAAGAGACCAGTCCTCCGATCACTCCACCTATTCCTGCCATATGCTCGCTCAGTTTCCATTTCAGGTTGACGGCAATACAAATGACAGAAACTACCAGAGATGCCAGAATAATGCCTGTCATATACCAGGGGATATTCAGCTTGCGCATCATCAGCAGGCAGAATACATACGAGATGATAGTCAGCAGGATAGGTACATAACGTTTCTTACGTTCGCTCAATTCCTGACGGGCGAAGCCATTAATCTTACGAAACAGGAAGATAGTAATGGTAGGCGTCAGTATGGTAAAGCAATAAACAATTCCCAACACAATCAACTTATATTGTATCGGCATGATACGAAGATAAGAAAAAAGGAATAACACCAAAAACGACAAAAACGGAATCGAAAATGGAGTAAACACCATTGAGGTAACTCTCGCTACCCGCAACATGGTCTTATCCGCTATGATATGCTCTCTTTCTTTATCCACTCTTCTTTTTATTACTAGTTATTTATTACAAAATCTCAACTCTCATTTTCATGTTACTTCTTCCTATCACTTCCGAAGTCTCGCTACAGGAATGTTCAGTTGCTGACGATACTTGGCTACCGTCCGGCGGGCGATAGGGTATCCTTTTTCTTTTAAGATCTCCGCCAGTTCGTCATCTGTCAGCGGTTTCTTCTTGTCTTCGCTGTCGATGCACTCTTTCAGGATCTTGCGAATCTCACGGACAGACATTTCTTCGCCGTCTTCCGTTGTATATCCGTCAACGAAAAAGAATTTAAGCTGATAGATACCAAAATTCGTCTGCACATATTTACTGTTGCTCACACGGGAAATGGTAGATATATCCAGTCCGGTACGTTCAGCCACATCTTTCAGAATCATCGGTTTCAACAAAGATTCGTCTCCTTCGAGGAAGAAGGGACGTTGCAGGTCGATTATTGCCTGCATGGTAGTCATCAACGTATTCTGACGCTGTTTGATAGCATCAATGAACCCTTGTGCCGCATCCATTTTCTGCTTGAGGAACATCATGGCTTCTTTTGATTCCTTTGTCTGGTTGAACTTATTTTTAGTATGTTCTTCCACCATTTCCGTGAAGTCACGGCTCATACGAAGCTCGGGAACATTACGGTTATTGAGACTGACATTGATTGTTCCGTCATCGTATGTTTCCACGATGAAATCGGGAATGATCTGCTGGAAGTTTCTCCCGATAGTTTCTCCCAAAGAGGCACCGGGACGCGGGTTCAACTTGGTGATTTCGCTGATAACTTCATTGAACGTATCTTCGTCGACATCCAGTTTCCTGATGATTTTCTCCCAATGCTTGCGGGTGAATTCTTCATAATAGTCTCTGATAACACGTTCTTCGAGTTCCAATATAGGGTTGGGGGTCCGTTCTTCATCCTTCTTCCGGCAGATCTGTAACAACAGGCATTCCTGGAGAGTACGGGCACCGATTCCTGCGGGATCAAAGTCCTGCAAGATGCACAATGCTTCTTCCAGTTCTTCCTCGGTGGATTCAACTCCGGCATAGATGGCCAGTTCGTCACAAATGCTTTCAAGTGATTTGCGGAGCAGTCCGTCGTCGTCTAATGAACCGATGAGGTATTCCACCAGTTCATTCTGATGTTCTGTCAGATTGCGTTCACCGAGTTGCTCCTTCAATATTTCATAAAAGGAGGTAGATTCGGAGAAGGGAATATTTTCCGGCTGATCATCTTGCGAACGATTGTTCTCTTGCAGTTTATAGTCGGGAATATCGTCCTCGGTGAGGTAGTCATTCAAAGAATCATAGTCGGTGGATGCATTATCCATGCCATCTTCAGAACCTTCAACATCGGAATATTCGTCCGCTGCGGATTCTTCTCTTCCTTCTTCGAGTGCCGGATTTTCCAATAGTTCAGCATGGATACGATCTTCCAGTTCTACTGCGGGAAGCTCCAACAGTTTCACGACCAGAATCTGCTGGGGCGAGAGCGTTTGTACCTGCTGTTGCGCCTGCGATTGTATTTGACGGGAACCTTGTGCCATATTCGTTTTTGCTTTCTACTGTTTCTCGCTACAAAAGTAACTTTTTAACTAGAGATTACACAGATTAGGGAGATAATTTTTAATCCTATAACACAAAAATCGTTATCTTTGTTGCACGAACTTAAAAATTAAGACAGTATGTTTGCCAAAGAAACGTATATGCAGCGCAGAGCCCTGCTAAAAAAGAATTTAGGCTCCGGAGTTTTGTTATTTCTGGGAAATGACGAGTGCGGACTGAATTATGAGGATAACACGTTCCGTTATCGTCAGGATTCTACATTCCTTTATTACTTCGGACTTTCATGCGCCGGACTTTCGGCAATTATTGATATTGATGAGGACAAAGAAATCATTTTTGGTGATGAACTGTCTATTGACGCTATCGTATGGATGGGATCGCAGCCTACGCTACGCGAAAAATACGAACGTGTAGGAGTAAAAGATATAATGCCTTCGGCCGACATCGTCGGTTATCTGCATAAATGTGTGCAGAAAGGAAAGGCGATTCATTATCTGCCTCCTTACCGCCCCGAACATAAACTGAAGCTAATGGATTGGCTGGGCATACCGCCTGCACGTCAGGAAGGCTCGGTGCCTTTTATCCGTGCCGTAATCGCACAACGTAATTATAAATCTGCGGAAGAAATCGTAGAAATAGAAAAGGCGTGCGATGTGACGGCCGATATGCATATCACAGCGATGAAGGTACTCCGCCCGGGGATGTACGAGTATGAAGTGGTAGCCGAAATGAACCGGGTAGCGCAAGCTAACAACTGCGAACTTTCTTTTGCCACTATCGCTACTATCAACGGACAGACGCTGCACAATCATTATCACGGCAATCTCGTGAAACCGGGTGATTTGTTCCTGATTGATGCGGGTGCGGAAATTGAATCGGGCTATGCCGGCGATATGTCGTCCACGGTTCCTGCTGACAAAAAGTTTACTACCCGTCAACGCGAAGTTTACGAAATACAGAATGCCATGCATCTGGAATCGGTCAAAGCGCTACGTCCGGGCATTCCTTACATGGAAGTTTATGAATTATCCGCCCGTGTAATGGTAGAAGGAATGAAGGCACTGGGGCTGATGAAAGGAAATGCAGAAGACGCCGTGCGCGAGGGTGCTCATGCGTTGTTCTATCCGCACGGATTAGGTCATATGATGGGACTGGATGTTCATGATATGGAAAACTTGGGTGAAATCTGGGTAGGATATAACGGACAACCGAAAAGCACGCAGTTCGGACGTAAATCACAACGTCTCGCCATTCCGTTGGAACCGGGATTTGTGCATACGGTAGAACCGGGTATCTATTTCATTCCCGAATTGATAGATATGTGGAAGGCGGAAAAGAAGTTTGCCGATTTCATCAACTACGAAAAAGTGGAAACTTACAAGGATTTCGGTGGTATCCGCAACGAAGAAGACTACCTGATTACGGAAACTGGTGCCCGCAGATTGGGTAAGAAAATCCCTCTGACTCCGGACGAAGTGGAAGCTTTACGATAAGCAAAAAATTAATCACATTAACACTGGCTTCTCAGACAACCACTAGAATGACGGAAGTTTTTCATTAATACCGGAAAACCTCCGTCATTTTTATAGGAGTGCCCAAATGAACAGTTTCATAAAGAAACGACCTTTATTCGTCCCAATCGGATAAAGGCAACGTCTTTTTACCGTACCATTTCATCCATGCATAAGATTTTCTTTTTCTTAAATAAAGCGTATCACCACAATTTTCTACCGCTTCCCAGTTGAATACAGAATGAGAACGGAATGCTTTTTCCAACCAATAAAGTATGTCATAGGTAACGAAAGGAACTATCATCCACCACCACGAAAGCCACAAAGACAAAATTAATGCCGGAGCTAAAGTCAAAAAGAAACATTCCCAATATTGCCTTGCATGTATCCGTAATTCCATATCTTCCCAAACTTCTAAATATTTATATCGGGTAAAGAAAAGCCCGCCTACCATAAAATAATGCTTCTTTTTCCCTAAGAACCATTTTGCCAAAAGATTATTATAAAAAATCATATTCCCGTTTTTTTTGTTGTATGTAATATCTTCATAACAGAATAAATACCCAAAGGTTCATTTATTCAAGTGCCATATAACAGTTATTGACCCTCTCGTCTGAATAATTCCAACGAATTTAATTATTGCTGTTTCGTATTCCAACCTGTCTGACCCTAACAGACAGGTTAGGATAATTACGCAAAGTAAATTGAAAAAACGAATATATCCTAATTTTCCTACTTAATATTTAAAGCTGCTTCCTCCTAAAAATTCCCGAAGCAAAGAAGTCGGTGGTATTTCTTTGTCTTGAACCGGAACAAAATATTTGATGAATTTCAACAAACGATAGGCTTCGCAGTATTCCGGGCAATTACGCGGAACTCCCATTAATATAGGTTCAGCGTGCAGGCGGAGCACTGCAAACTCAAAAAGAAGAGCTGAATTGAACATTACATCTGCATTTTCCTGATAAGGGAATATCCACTTATCTTCACCGGCACGCACACTAGGCCAACGTGAAATGGTTTCACGGGCAGAATAGCCCCGATAATTGAAATCACGGATAATACGACGCAACAGACGATTGTCGGTAGTAGGAATCCAGTTGTGGTCGTCCAGAGAGATAGTGGTCAATGCCGATACATAAATCTTAAATTTACGTTCGGCAGGAATATGTGGCGTCAACTCCGGATTCAAGGCATGAATACCTTCCAATATCAGAATCGTGTTATCTTCAATTTTCAGTTTATCACCTTTAAATTCTTTCTTGCCGAGAGCAAAATTAAAGCGGGGAAGTTCTACTTCTTCACCACGCAGCAAGGCTTGCAGCTGTTGGTTGAACAGCTCGAGGTCGAGCGCGTAAAGCGATTCATAATCATAGTTTCCGTTTTCATCCAAAGGAGTATCCTCACGGTCTACGAAATAATTATCGAGAGAGATAGGAAAAGGTTTCAACCCATTTGTCATCAACTGGATTGAAAGCCGCTTGCTGAAAGTGGTCTTTCCGGAAGAAGACGGTCCGGCAATCAGTACCAGTTTCACCCGGTTGCCGTTTTCGCCACGATGAAAAATGGTATCGGCAATCTGGGCTATCTTCTTTTCCTGCAATGCCTCAGCAACGTTAATCAAATCTGTTGCATGGCCTTCTTCGCAAGCGAGGTTGAAATCGCCTGCATTGTTGAGTCCCATGATATAGCTCCAATTCAGATATTCTTTAAAGACGTCCAACATCTTTTCCTGCTTTACAACGTCTTCCAGCACTTCGGGATTCTCGCGGCTGGGAATACGCAGCAATAGTCCATCGTAATACTTCACGATGTCAAACAGTTTAAGATAGCCGGTGCTAGGCAACAGGTTGCCATAATAGTAATCGACCGTATCGCCCAACGTATAATAATAGGTATAGAGGGAACCGGAAGTTTCGAGCAACCGGACTTTATCATTCATACCCCGTTCGCTGAAAATGCGTACAGCTTCGGCTGTATGGCATTCGATACGATGATAGGGTATATTTTCTGCAATAATCTCCTGCATACGTTGCTTGATGCGTTTTACATCCTCCAATTCAATGGGACGCCCGATACGCAGATTACAGAAATAACCTTTCGAAACGGGATGTTCTACAAACAGCTTGCCCTCGGGAAACAATTCCGTGACCGCCTTAAACAGTACAAAACAGAGCGAACGGACATAGGTACGCATACCGGACTGGTCTCTCACGTCCAGAAACTCTATATCCTTATTATTATATACCCTAAAATTAAGTCCCTCAGAGCGGTTATTGACTTTAGCACTAACCACTTGATAAGGAAAATTAAGATTAAAACCGTAATAAATATCCAAAAGTGAGCTCCCGATGGGGAATTCTTTAGAAATATTGTTATTTTTGCAACATATTTGTAACATCTGTTTCATCGAGTTCGTTAAAAGGTGAATAATTTGGGACTAATATACTTATAATCAGACTGAGAACAAATAACCATTAACAATATTATAGATGGAATATTCTTTTTATGATTTTTTAAAGCTCATAGGTTCATTAGGGCTCTTCCTGTACGGAATGAAGATAATGAGTGAGGGCTTGCAAAAGGTCGCGGGTGACAGACTACGAAGTATCTTGACGGCAATGACTACCAACAGGGTAACGGGAGTTTTAACAGGTGTGTTAATCACAGCCCTTATCCAATCTTCTTCAGCAACGACGGTAATGGTCGTGAGTTTCGTGAATGCCGGGTTACTCACTCTCGCTGAATCTATCAGTGTCATCATGGGTGCCAATATCGGTACTACGGTCACTGCCTGGATTATCTCAATTTTCGGATTTAAGGTTGATATGGCCGCATTTGCCCTTCCTCTTCTGGCCATTGCCCTTCCGCTCATCTTCTCCGGCAAAAGCAACCGTAAGTCTGTCGGTGAATTCATTTTCGGTTTTTCTTTCCTCTTCATGGGACTTTCTTACCTGAAAGCGAATGCTCCCGACCTGAATGCCAACCCGGAAATGCTTGCCTTTGTACAGAACTACACGGACATGGGATTCTTCTCTATCCTCCTGTTCTTATTCATCGGTACGATACTGACTATGATTGTGCAGGCTTCAGCCGCGACAATGGCAATCACACTGATTATGTGTGCCAACGGCTGGATCAGCCTGGAGCTGGGAGCAGCCCTCGTACTGGGAGAAAATATCGGAACTACGATCACCGCCAATCTTGCCGCATTAACAGCCAACACACAGGCTAAACGGGCAGCATTGGCGCATTTTGTTTTTAATGTGTTCGGTGTTATCTGGGTATTGATTATCTTCCACCCGTTCATGCAGTTGGTTAACTGGGTAGTAGATACTTTCTTCCAGACAAGTAATCCGGAAGTTGCTATCTCTTACAAACTGTCCGCCTTCCACTCTATTTTCAATATCTGCAACGTATGTATCCTGATATGGGGTGTGAAGTTAATTGAACGTACCGTATGCGCTTTAATCCACCCGAAGGAAGAAGACGAAGAACCAAGACTGCGGTTCATTACAGGCGGTATGCTTTCTACGGCAGAACTTTCCATCCTTCAGGCACGTAAGGAAATTCATTTATTCGCTGAACGTACCCACCGTATGTTCGGCATGGTGCAAGATTTGCTGCATACGGAAAAGGATGATGATTTCAATAAGTTGTTCAGCCGGATAGAGAAATACGAGAATATCAGCGACAACATGGAACTGGAGATAGCCAACTACCTGAATCAAGTATCAGAGGGTCGTTTGAGTTCTGAAAGTAAGTTACAGATACGCGCCATGTTGCGTGAAGTGACGGAAATTGAAAGTATCGGGGACAGTTGTTACAACTTGGCACGTACGATTAACCGGAAACGCCAGACAAATCAAGACTTCACCGAAAAGCAATATGAGCATATCCATTTTATGATGAAGCTGACGAACGACGCTCTTGCACAAATGATTGTGGTAGTAGAGAAACCGGAACATCAGAGTATTGATATCAACAAGTCTTTCAATATCGAAAACGAAATCAATAATTACCGCAACCAATTGAAGAATCAGAACATCTTGGATGTAAACAACAAGGAATATGATTATCAAATGGGAGTTTACTATATGGATATTATCGCCGAATGTGAGAAACTGGGTGATTATATAGTAAATGTGGTAGAAGCCAGCAGTGATGTAAAAGAAAAGAAAGCTTCCTAAATAGGAGAAATAAAGAATAGAAAAAGGAGAAGCAGTTATGTACTAATGCATCTGCTTCTCCTTTTTCTTTATCAATTATTTTGTATTTACTCACTATTTATTATAGATATAGGATTCTGCCAGTCGCCAGAATAAAGTAGATTCCGGGACGGTAGTTGTCCGAAGTACCTTTTGCGAACTGCCTTCCGAGGGATTGATATTAGCAAAAATATTCCACCCTTTATTAAAGGAACACTCGCTATAATAATAAGATTTATCACTGCCGGTCAATATGAAGGGGCGGTCGGCATACTGATAACTCACCAATGTTGCTTTTTCCGCAGACGTTCCCTTGCCGGACCAATTGGAAAGTGCTATTCGTCCTACCCTCGTATCGCCATTAAAAACAAAAAAGTCTCCCAATGTTGCTACCAGCGCATCACCGTCATTTGAGGTTCCAGTCCAATAACCAGCCATATCACCATTCCGCCGATCTACTTTCTGAAGTCTTTCCGAAGGGAAAGTAGCAGGAAGTGTCATTACAATTTGCCCGTTTTCATAAGGGAATATAAGAGTTTCAATCACTTGCCAGTCCAAGCCGGTCACTTTTACCTCCACCCGGTCGAATGTAAAATTTTTCGGCATATTCTGTATGTCTTTGACTATTATCGTACTATAATCAGGAACATCAGGAGCAGGTAGTTCTTCTTCATTCTCATTATCACTACAACCAGCTATTAAAAGCCCGAACATCAACAAAAAAGAGATAACAGGATATAAGAGGAAGTTAGAACTGGTAGTTGCCTTGTTATGCATAATTCTATATTTTTGCATCAAAGATACTACATTTATAATCAGCATTACATTTTTATTCAAAAAATAAAAATAGAAGGTGTGTCGTAATACACGATGCGCCTTCTTTTTTTTTCATTGACTATAAAAA
>OGYW01003598.1_pt1 | contig 10115 bp, 8 predicted proteins | sample 1576621 | NCBI WGS metagenome assembly OGYW01 (sample SAMEA3541528, study PRJEB24748) | human gut metagenome | biome: human gut; feature: human-associated habitat; material: faeces | place: China | collected 2012
CCACCCCAATCTTCCTTCTCTTCGGCCAGCTTCAAATTGGTATCAAAAGCCTGCCTGGCAACACTCAACTGGTGCTTGGCAGCCAGCCCCCAATAGCGTTCCGGCAGACTCGCCTTCACGGACTCCATCATACCCCGTGCCTTGATGGCGCTCTCCGGGTTGAAAAACGTCCCGCCCAAATTCTCAATCCGCTGTCCGAACTTGTAAGCCAGATCATCCAGACGTCCCTTGATAATGGAGCCATCCTTGTCAAAAACACTATCCTTGGTCCCTGGAGCGTAGGAAAGCAACTTGGAAAACTCGGCGTCGGACTCGTCCCGTATGCGGCGTAGCTCTACCTCCTGCCGTTGCATCTCTCCGAAATCGGAAATCCTGGAAAACGCCTCGGCGCTTCCCTGCAAGCCCTGTTCGGCCTTGTGGATGGAGGCGCCCAGCATTTGCCCCTGGTCCCCGTTGGCGGCATTAGCCGCAGTTCCGGGGTTCGCTTTGGCCGCCTGCAGGGACGGCCCTCCGTATAAAGGAATCTCTTTCATCGTCTTGTATAATTGGTAAGTTGTTCAATGGGAAAAACATGCACCTGCGGGCCGCGCAAAAAACGCTGCCAGGCCACATGCGTAAAACCTCTGCTGGCAAACTGCCGAGCCAGGCGGGCCAGTTCCCGCGGCTGTCCGGCGGCCCACCACACAAACAGGCACCCTTCCGGAAGCGGGGGCACCTCTTCGGGAGGGAAACTCAACTCGCCCAGCTGGTCGGCAGGCAGGGCCAGGCACACTTCATCCGGGGAAACAAACGCCAGCCCCATGGAAGCGCAATCTTTGACGTCCGTCCACAAATCCCGGCCCACCTCCGCATAAGCGGTCACGGTCGCATCAAAAGCATTCATAATCCCATGCTCCGGTAAGGATTCCACTTCTGGTTCCCCAGATAATCGTAAAAGGAAAAATCACTCTTGGCCGGACTCGCCGCCCAGGACCCCAGCTCCATCATGCCCAGGCGCGGATTGGCGGTGGAACCGGGAAACACGCTTCCGGCCAGCCCTCCCAAGTTAAACCCGGCAAAAGCTCCCTGCGCGGCTGTCGTGGAACCGAACGCTCCCATCCCGGCGCCAATGCCTCCGGCCAGCGCGCCCAACCCCTGAATCCCCGTGGAAACCAGGGCTCCATTCGCCGCGGACCTGTAAGCCGCCGCCTGGTTCTGCGCACTCACCAACGTGGCGTCTCCCTCCCAGCGCTGCATGGTCGCCTCATGGCGCTTGTTCTGGTCATTGATAGCCGCCCCCAGGGACATATCGGAAATCTGCTTCTCCAAAATCTCTGCGGTCGTAAGCTCCGCCTGCAGTCCGCTTCCCTCCGTCGTCAGGCCGGACGCCCCGCGGGCGGCGCGCACCGAAGCAGTGGCGGCCGTCTGGTTGCGCCTGGCCGTAGCCATATTCTCGGCAGTGAGACGCAGAGCGGAAGCGGACTCGGCTTCCGTATTGGCTGCGTTCACGTAAGCGGCATCCCTCGCCGCACGTCCCTGCGCCAGGGCGCTCTTCGCGTTGCCCTTATTCGTCGCGTATGAACCAATGCTTCCCATAACCCTATAAAATGGAACGGTTTAAAATATCCATCAACGGATGCTGGTCATTGCTTCCCCGCTGGCTCACGTCGTGGTGGAGGGCGTCGGCAATGTAGCGCCTGTACAAATCCAGGAACACGCCCACATTCTGCGGCTTGCCCGTCACCGTCGTAGCCATCTTGGCGGCCAGCAGGCACTTCACGGCCTCCACAAACATTGGCGCATTGTCCGGCAGCGTCTCCGCCAGGGCCAAATCATTGGACAAATACCACACATAGAGGAGAGAATGGCTCTCCTCGCAAATTACCGTGCGGCCGGACATGCGCCAATGCCTGGCATCCACCTTCAACAGCTTCAGGCAATCCTCCGGCACTGTAAACCGTCCATCTTTCTCCGGGCATTCCAATACGGTTTCCTTCGTGGCAAACGACCACGGCCCGTAAGACACCGCCTCCAGCATCACGGAGGGAAACCACAAATCGCACGTTCTGGCCGCAGGAGAATCAAGCACATACTCCTGTTCCCCCAGCAGGGAAAGGCACTGTGAAAAAAACGTCAGCTTGTCCATCCCTCAAAAATCGCATGAGGGCGCACTTCGTTCAAGTTGCCGAGTGTCACTACTTTTTGCCGGAGGTGATTTACAGGCATCTCATGCGCGCGTCATACACCCGAGTAGAATAGTTGACAAAAACTAATTGGTATGTATAAATAAATGTGCGTCCGGGAAGAGTCGGTTCGACTCGCCGCCTGCTTAGGCAGGCCACCCTGGTCGCTTTTTTTTTGTAAAATTACAGTCCTTAAAAAATCTCTCAGAACAATGTTCCTCTTTTACGTTGATGAATCCGGAACACCGGAAATACCGGGAGTTTCCGATCATTTTGTATTGGCTGCCATCGGCATTCCGGTGGATAAATGGACAAAATGTGATAAGCAAATCAATCAACTAAAGACCAGTTACAGCCTTTCGGAAGCTGAGATCCATGTCGGGTGGATGGTTCGCCACTACCAGGAGCAGGAGGAAATAGCGGATTTTGAGAAAATGACACCGGCAGAAAGAAGAGAAGCTGTCACAGTTATGCGTGAAAAAATCATTCAAAAACGCAAATCTGAAGGAAAGGACTACAAGCAATATAAAAAGAACTATTCTCAAACGGAATCCTATATACACCTTACTTACTATGAGCGACAGAGGTTTCTTCAGGAATTATCCTGCATGGTTGGGAAATGGTCGTCTGCCAGAATATTTGCTGAAATAATTGATAAAAACGAATACACTCCGAGAAAGCCCGCCCTGACTCCTAAAACACAGTCATTTGAGCAAATAGTTATTCGTATAGAAAAATACCTGAAAAGCATCTCAAACAGGGACGACGGAAGGGGTAAACGTCGTGGACTCATTATCCATGACAACAACCCAAGTGTGGCTCAGCAACACACGAAAAACATGAATTCCTACCATAAAAAAGGAACCTTCCTGGCAGGAGTTCATCATATCATAGAAACACCTCTCTTTGTCGACAGCACCCTGACAGGTATGGTGCAAATCGCTGACTTGTGTGCTTATGCGTTAAAACGATACGCAGAAACTGGAGAAGACGCTCTTCTAAAGCCTTTATTATCCAGAATAGATCGTGTTGGTTCGGATTTGGTTGGAGTAAGGCACTACACGAGCAGAAAATACTGTAAATGCTTCTTTTGTAAACCAGAGCGATTGCCTAAAAGCGTATTTCGAACCAGAAAGAAGTAACCCTTCTCTCAATAAAGCATTCCCCTCAGAGCATCAGGGCGTTTATGCGGCCTCCTCACCTTCTCCGCCACCCCGGCATGTCCGGAAACCATCCCGTGGCTCACCGCTTCGGCAAACGTCCTGGCTGCATCCGCGCCGTGGGAGCAGGCGTCATGCAACGGCATCTCCCTCACGCACCCGTTGGAACCCGGCGGCAGGCTGCGGTAATACTCCAGGGAACCTATCCCGGAAGGATACTTCTGCCCGTCGATCTCCGGGCGCCGGCTGCACCGCTCGTGGAACGTGCAGTAGCGCAGCATATTACGCAGGGCGTTAATCCCGGTCCATATATCGGATGTACGCGGCACGATTGCCGTGCGGAACCCCGCCTTCTGCAGCACGGCTTCAAAGGAAGTCTTGGAATAATCCCGCCTGGACGCATCATGGGGAAGCAGGTGCAGGGTAATGGGGCCGTACTCCTTCTCCCTCATCCGTATCTGCCCCACGTAATAATCAATCGCCTGGTTATTCCCGGCAATATAATCCAGCGCGTAATACTTCCCGCCAACCACCTGCCAGAGCCAAACTGCCATGGAATCGCTCAACCCCAAATCCCAGGAAGCGTAAATCGGAGCCACATCGTCCGCTTCAAATTCGGCGGCTATCCTCCCCTCGGCCCGGAGGGTGGAAATCCACCTGCCGTAAATGGCCCCCTCCACGGACGTTTGAAGGGCTTCTTCCGGCACCGTCGGAAACTCCTGCTTCACCTCCGGACCGTTGGCCCTGTACTGGGTGGCGTACCACGCCTTCTGCCCCTCGGTCAGCTCAATGCCGTAACGCTTCTTCAAATCGGCAAAATACTCCCTCAAAAAATCGTCCAGCCTTGGTTCCACCCCGTCCAGGGAATACTCCCGATGCTGGAGCCAGGAGAAAAAGAAAAACCTGAAATCCAGACTGGAAAGAGGCTTGCCCACCATCTCCATGGCCTGTTCCATCAACTGGTAGGCCAGTCCGGCCTTGCCACCCTCGTGGGTGGACTCCATCACCACCACGCTATTCTTCCCGACGGCATTCAAAGCCCCCGTCCGAATCTTCTTCGCCCGGGCCGGATCGTGCAGGGCCGTATAGGAAAACTCGGAAATGTGAAGGAACTGGAGGGTGGAACCGCGCAGGTTCGTACCCACATCCACGGAGCCGTTCGTAGACCAGGCCATGCGCTGGGTCCGGCTCTCCACCAGCGGGCAGCTCTCCTTGATCTTCTTTCCCAAGGCAGCCAATGCCCGGTCTTCCATCGTCGGATTATCCGGCAAATAATCCAGATGCTCATACGCGAAAGCGATCTTGCGCAGCTTTGCCTGTCCATCCGGAAGCGTCTTGTCGATAATCCCGCAATGCTGGTTCTTTCCGAACAGGCAAAGGTCCAGCATGTAAATGGCGCAAAACGTGGAAATCCCCAGCTGGCGCACCTTCAGGATAGTATTGCGGTACCAGAGGTTATTGAAAAGCTCCTCCTGGGCCCAGTTCGGGCGGAAGCGCACCATCTGCCCGTCCTTGTCCTCAATCCAGTAAAGATGATTCAGCCTCCACCACCGGTCGGCCAGCAGCTCCTTCCAGTCAGGTCTTGTCTCAACAGGCTCTGTCATTGCGTATCAATAGCTAAAAACTCAAGGGGGCGGTCCCCGGAAACCCGGATGCCAAACTGCACGCCGCGCCGCCACAGGGAAGCGGGGAGCAATTCATGCCATCCGCGTTCCATCGTCCTGGTCTTTCCCAGCCGATCCCAGGTGGAGCCGTCATTGGAAACCTCAATTCCCGCCGGCGCCGTGTCGGAAGCAAAAAATACGCGCACGGCTGCAGCCTGCCTGTCCTTGCCCATGGACTCCACTACATCCAGCGCGTTCGTCACCACGGTAGAAGTGTAATCCCAGCTCCCTGCATCCACGAACGGGCCGTCCGGGTCAAACACCTCAATAAACCGGCCGTCCTCGCGTTCCGCAATGACGAACAGCAAATCCTCCCCGGTCCCGTTGGGCAGCACCACGGCGTTGGACATCCTGCCTTCGGTCCTGTGCCGGTGCCAGGCATGAACCTGATGCATGGAATTGTAGGTCATCAAGGCCATCGTGCCGTCCGCCAGGGTCATCACGGCGCGCGGATGGGGCTTTCTCATGAAATCTCCGGAAGTAACGCCGCCGCCCTGGGCCAGCACATGATCGGCAAACACGGTCAGGTCACGGGAAACGTACCCGTCGGACTCGTAATCGTACCCGTACTGGTACACGCGGCCACCACCGCGCTCAATATACAGCACCTTGTCAGTCGCCATCATGGCCGGAACGTCGGAGGATCCCACAAAGCCGTGGTTGTCCGCCCGCGCGTTGGTGGCAGTCATCACGCCCTGACCACCGGAAACAGCCCACTCGGCATCCGCTGTTCCCAGCAACAGGCGGCTGGACTGGGCCATCAGCCAGCAAATCCGGTTCTGCGTCGTCGTGGAAAGCGTGAGAGCCAAGGCGCTGTCATCCTGTTTGCCCACCTCGAAATTGTTAAGGTCATCGGTCTTGCTCAACCACACCGTCTGCGGCTGGGCCTGTGTGGCAGCCAGGACAAGGCGCTGTTGGAATACATCCACCAGAGAAGGGAACCCGTAGACGTCCCGGAACGCGGCAAAACTCCACATCAGGGACTCCCCGGACGGGGGGACGCCCTCCGGAATCGTGGACACATTGTCCCACAAGGAATACTCCGCGGAGGCCGTCAAGTCCGTTACCTCTCCCTCCAAGTGTCCTACACAAGCAGGAATCGCTGCGGAAGCCGCCGGCCACTGGATGACGCTGGAAAACGCATTGACGAAGGGAAGGTAAATCAGGTAAAAGCCATCCTCCGGAACCGTCCAGGAACCGGCAAGAGTCGTGTGCGTGGAAATGCTGTGAGAACCGCTGTTGGGGGTCCAACTTAAATACTTACCGACCATGGCGGCCTGCTCGTTGCGCTGGCCGGCGTACATCCAGATGTACCCTTTCAATTTGACGACCGTCCCTGCCGGCAAGAACCGGGTCACCCATCGGGAGCCGGTCTGCTGGTTGGCTCCGATGGAAAAATTCTCGGCGGCCACATCCCACTCGACGCGGACAGACTGGCCCTTGACCAAATCGTCCGTCGTCAGCCCCTTGGGTTTGATGACCAGGTTATCCCCATCCACGAGGACAGAACCTTGGAACGTCCAGCGGCCCTGATCCATCACCAGCGCCTTGATGGAGGGCACCCCGGACTTGGAAAAATGAGCCTTGGCGGTAGGCTCCAGGGGCAGAGAAAAGCGCAGCACGTCGCAGGTGGACACGGAGGCCGGAGCGGGCGCATCCTCCTGGACCTCCGGCTTGACGACGCCGGAAGCCACGCCGGAAAGCTCGGCCTGGCACTCGGCGGCCTCCAGGGTGCTGTCCTTGTTGAGGACAATTCGCAGCGTGTAAAATCCGCTTGCCGGGGTGGTGTAGACATCTGTCTTGCTCTCCCACAACGTCGTGTACTGCACATCCGCAGCGGAATAAGCCGTCAGCTTGACCACTGCGCCGCGGCCCCGGTTGTAGAGGTCCACCCCCAGGTTCACGTCAAACCGTGCCCCTGCAGGAAGATAGACCGTCCGCATCCCGCGGGCGTCCAGGGCAATGCGCCCGGTCTTGCGCGGCTCCGTCCACCCAAACCGAACCGTCTGTCCGTCGGCGAGATCATCCGCGGGAATCCCCCTGGGCGTCACATCAATGCCGGCCTTGCCCAGCGTCAGCACGGCGGAAGCTCCCGTCATCTCCACATCATCCACCCACACACGGCTTGCCTTGATGGATGACGTGGTACTGGTCAGGTAATGCCGCAGCGTCGGAGTTGCCGGAATCGTGAACCGCTGCACGGTGGCCGGACGGGCGCCGGAACGCAGCTGCAGCACCACGTCCTTGCGGTAGGCGTCCACCACCAGCTTATTGCCGCAGGCGTCAGCGGGGAACCCCTGGCTGGGGTCGGAAGCGTTGGAAAGCTGGGACTCATAGAGCATCAGGCGCAGGTAGCATTCCTCTTCGCTTTCGTCCCCGGTAATCTGTAAATTGGATGCCGCTCCAATCCTGGAAGTGGAGGAACCGAGCAGCTGCCAGTCCTCTTCCGGATAGCGGCGCTCTACGGCGTATGTCCCGTACCATTCCTTGTTGCACCAGAACTTCCACGTGCCCTTGCAGGTAATCGTGTTGGAATGGCAAATGACACCCTTGTGGAAATGGTCCGGGTAATCCGCCGGAGAGGTGAGGCCGTCCACGTAGTGGGTTGCCCCGTTGAAATCCTTGTCGCATGTCCACCAGGACCAGTAACTCCCCTCATTCACGCACAGCTTCTTGCCGGCGGTGAAGGCACTGGCCGTGGTAAAAGCCTTGGCAATCACCCAGCCCTGGCGGATGACCGCCCCTGTACTGTACCCGGTCTGCTGGGGCACCGTCACCTGGATGCGCATCACGTCCCCTTCGTTGGTGACGGCATCGGGATCCTCGGAATGATCACCGAAAGAAATCCTGTAGCATCCGTCATCCAGCGTCAGCCGAACCGGGAAATCCCGGTACTCCTCATACCGCCAGGGGCGGGCCTTAAACTCATAGGGAGCCAGGGAAAACGTGTCGTCGTCATCCCGCTTGAGGACCATGAGCTCGTGTGAGGGACAAGCCAGAAACAGCATGCTGTTGACCTGCTTGTGCCGCAGAGATGCAATGTCGGCCGCCGTCCAGACGGAAGGAAGGGAAGCCACCACGTCGCCATCGACGGACAAGACGCGGAGCAGGGCTGGACTTACCTCGACAAGATAACGATCACTGGCGGAATACACGTAGGACACCATCATGGACCCTTCCAGCGCGGCCATCACCCTCTTCATGCCGTGCCGGCGGGAAACTCCACCCGTTTGGGAGACATCCACATTCTCCAATACCGACGCCCCCCGATGATATACATCCAAATCCGGACGCGCGGCAATCCCAGGCGAAACCTCGCCCCCGTTGAAGGAAATCCTCTTCATTTGCCTTCCAATATAAATGGAGGGTGAAAGCTGGCGCAAGTTGCCGAGTGTCACTACTTTTTGCCGGGGAGAGCGAAAAAGGGCCGCCCCCTTGCAGGGACGGCCCTATGGACAAACCAACGAGGAAGAATTACTGAATGCCGTAGGCAATGGCAAAGACAAGCTTCTTGCCGGCGGTTACTGCCGGCGTGCCGCCCACCTTCGCATAAAGCATCGTCGTGGAATCCATCGGCTTGCCGGAAACCGCCAGGGAACCCTTCGTCAGCTGGTAGGTTCCGGCAGTCGTGACCGTCAGAGACCCGGAATAGGCGTCCGCCGCATCCTGGGTGCCTACGGTCAGCTGCAGCGTGCCCACGCCCTCGGAAGTAATGTAGGAGAGCTGGGGGAGCACCCGCGCTCCACAGGGGACATTGCAGATGGCGATCAGGTCATCCGCTGCCACGGATGCGGGCATCGTGAATTCCGCCGTAGCCACATGGACCCCGGCTCTGGTATGGATGGCCGCAAGCTGCGGAACTGTTGGCAGACCGATGCGGTCCGCCAGGGCGAGCTGTTTTTCAGCAATGGTTGTTTGATACGTTGCCATGATGATTTAATGTAGGATTGAATGTTTTAAACAAGGGGCTTGCACTTGATCTGCAGGAAGGCTTCTTCGCGCATGCGGGTGGAACCCATGATGGTCTTGAGGCCGATCTGAATGGTATCTTCCTTGTCGGTTCGCTTCTCCACCGTCACCTTGTTCTGCTTCCAGGAGCCGAAATACAGGGAATTCTTCATCCACATGGGGCAGATGATGTTTCCTTCCTCGTCAATCGGCAGATTGGGAGCGATGACGAACTGAATGCCCATGATGGGGTCCAGGGCGCCGTTCGTTTTACGCAGGGATGCAAAGCCGAAATCGGTCTTCTGCAGGCGCTCGTCATTGATCAGGGCTTCACGCATGCGGGGAGTGATGGCGCAGCACACCTGGTCGCCATAGGCGTTGGAAGCGTCGTCGAGGATACCGTTCTCCTGCAGGAGCGTAATGCCCCGGTTGAGCTTTTCAATCGTCATCGGGCATTCCTTGTCCGTGCTTCCGGTGTGGTTGACAGGCACGACATTTTCAGCCAGCAGTTCCAGCTTGTCCATGCCGTCTTTGCCGGCAAACGCCGTTCCGAAAATGCCGCCCTTGGAGGGAACGTAAAGGCCGCCCTGCTTTTTCAGGCCGAACAGTACGTCGTCCATCTTGCGGGCCGCGGCATACTTGAGGGCATTGATGGTTTGGGTGACGGGGGCATCCAGACCATGCAGGAAAATATCGTCGTCTTCATCGTAGCCCAGGTGCTTGGAGAAGCTCACCGGAAGCATCCGACGCTTGAAGTAGTCAAGTTCATCCAGAACAATGTCCTGCATGCGCCCCTGCTTCTCGTCCAATTCCGTGGTGCCCACGAAGCTGAACTCCTGAAGCTTGCCCGTTAGACCGGACTTGATAACGCAGAAGCGTTCCAGGCGGGAAGTGGCCTGCTGGATTTGCTCCTGCCACTGGTTGTCGTAGGTCTCCTGATAAAGATCGGAGATGGGAAGGGTGTAATTATTTGGCATGTCTCCATCAGGAGGCATGGACAGGACTTTTGCAAGTTGCCGAGTGTCAATTCAGTTGTAGATTTGACAATTCGCGTAAGGGTTATTGAAATCGAAGCATCCCGGCAGGCATCTTTTTTGTCATACAGGCATTACAGAAGTGTTACAGATTGACGTAAATATCTGATTGTAATTTATCACAAACCCATCATCCGCTCCATTTTT
>OGYW01003602.1_pt1 | contig 10110 bp, 15 predicted proteins | sample 1576621 | NCBI WGS metagenome assembly OGYW01 (sample SAMEA3541528, study PRJEB24748) | human gut metagenome | biome: human gut; feature: human-associated habitat; material: faeces | place: China | collected 2012
CAGGCCCCCAGCATGAATTTGAAAAGATCTTGATACCCCGCGGAGATCGCTTCTTCCTCTTCTATCAATTCCTTGTACCCTTCGAGGGCGGCAGGGATAGAGTCGGGCACATATTCGTAGTAATAATTGTAAAGTATGTTTTTGGCGGCGAGGACATAGGCGTTCTCTTTCAGCTCCTCCCCTCTCTTTAAGGCCTGCCGTGCGTAATATAAGGTAGAGTCGTGCTGTTCCAGCTCCCAGAATATCCCGGCTTTCATCCGGTAGAGGTCGCTGATGGTAAAACTATCCAACTGGAGGGAGTAGTCGATGGAGCGTGAGATGGCCTCCATAGCCTTGTCGTACAATCCGAGGTCGCTATAGGTGGAGGAGAGGTCGGCGAAGGTGTAGACGAAACCCCGGTTGAGCTTCTCGGGGTGGGCTACGCACCAGTCCATGGCTTCCTGTATGACTTCCGCCTCTTTTTCCCGCATTCCCTTGCGGCGGTAATAATGGCCGAGGGTAGAGAGCAGGTCGGCCGGATCATCGGCGGCATGACCATCTACAAAGACATTGAATTAAAGGCATATCTGGAGCAGGCGGGGTTTCACGATATTCAAATTCATAAAAAGAAAAGCTGGCTCTGTATCACGGCGCGGAAATGAGGGAGAGGCAGACAGATGAAGGACAAGAAGCTCCTATTTGACCGCAAAAGCCATGTGCTGTATTCAAAGCCTTGCAAGAAAGAAATCCTGGCGAAAATCGCCCTGCACTATCCGGAAGCAGAGCGGGAGACAGTATGGGAAAAGGTGCAGCGGCAGTACGCGGTCTTTCTCTCCGACTGGCGCACCGACTTGGGCGGCAAAAAGAACTTCCACAACGGCGTAGGCGGCACCTACGACTGCATCGCCATTATGAGCTATTACACAGTCTGCAAAGCCGTCACATCCTTCCGCGAGATCGAGGAGATGGAGGAAAACCTGATCCTTCCAATCTTCCGCAGGCTGCGGTTTGTGGACTGCAACAAGCCGTTCTGGAGGAAGCTGATGTACAGGGCGTTTGTACGGGCGAAAGGCGGCTGCGACAAATGGCACGATTACGAGATGTCGGTTGCGCCTTACGAAAACGGCAAGCCCATCTATTATGAGTTTACGTCGTGTCCGGCAGCGGAGTTCGCTATCCGGCACGGCCTTACGGATATTATGCCCGCCCTGTGCAATGTGGACTATGCGTCCATGGAGTTGCTCCACGCAAGGCTGGTGCGGACGACTACCTGCGTGGATGGCTGCCGATGCGACTACACCATCTGCGGCGATAAAGACCCGTACTTGAAGGGACATCCCGAATATCGGGATGAGGCGGGCTTCAGGAGAAACAAATAAAAACGCAATGCAAAGGCGGTGAGACAAATGGAAACCTTTCTTGGAATCATGATCCCTTTCTTGGGTACAACGCTGGGCGCGGCCTGTGTGTTTTTTATGAAAAGATCCCTTGGCAATCTGGTGCAGCGCGCCCTTGCCGGCTTTGCCGCCGGTGTGATGGTGGCAGCGTCCATCTGGAGCTTGCTGATCCCCGCCATTGAGCAGTCGGAGGATATGGGAAAGCTGTCCTTTCTCCCCGCCTTTATCGGATTTTGGGTCGGCGTGCTGTTTTTGCTCCTGCTTGACCGTTTGATTCCCCATCTTCATGTGGGAAGTGAACAGGCCGAGGGTCCGAAAAGTAAGCTTGGGCGCACCACCATGATGATGCTGGCGGTGACCTTACATAACATTCCGGAGGGAATGGCAGTCGGCGTGGTGTATGCAGGCTTTCTTTCAGGAAATACGCAGATTACTGCGGCAAGCGCACTGGCGCTGTCCCTCGGCATTGCCATTCAGAATTTTCCCGAGGGTGCGATTATCTCTATGCCGCTCTGGGCGGAGGGGGAACGCAAGGGCCGAGCGTTTCTCGGTGGCGTGCTTTCCGGCGTTGTCGAGCCGATTGGTGCGGTGCTGACGCTTCTCGCGGCGCAGCTTGTGATCCCGGCGCTGCCGTATCTGCTGAGCTTTGCAGCGGGTGCCATGCTCTATGTGGTGGTAGAGGAGTTGATTCCGGAAATGTCGCAGGGGCGGCACTCGAATCTTGGAACGGTGTTCTTTGCAGTAGGCTTCAGCGTGATGATGGTGCTGGATGTGGCACTGGGATAAGGAAGTAAATGATGATTTTACAGGTGATTTTGGAAGGCATCGGACTTGGCGTTCTGCTCATTCTGGTTTGCGCCATCGGTATCCGCAAGGGCCGGTGGGCATGGTGCATCTTTACAGCCAGGAGGTGCAGGAGCGGAGCGTAATGCTGGGACTTACAACACACGCGAAAATCAAGCGAAATGCTTTGATTTTCAAAGCGGTATGCGTTCCCGGCTATATTGCCTATGTGCTGGTCTGCGTCTATGCACTCAACGGTGCGCGGGGCTTTCTTGCGGGTTTATGGCAAATGCTCGTTATTTTATCGGTGATGAACCTGATGGACCGTTTCCTTGTTGATGATTTTTGGGTCGGGCACACAAACGCATGGACGATTCCCGGCACAGAGGACTTAAAGCCATACATCGCTACTAAGGACAAGGTGAAAAAGTGGCTGTTCGGCACAATTGGTATGGCGGTCATTTCGGCAGCACTGGCGGCGATTATGATGCTTTTTATGAAAATATGAGGTGATAGAAATGCTGTTTCAAATATATGGCGACAGGAGAAATCCTGCCGTGCTGTTCTTTCATGCAATGGGTGTGACAGGAGCGAGCAGCGAACCGATTGCCAGGTATTTGCAGGATCGGTATTTCTGCATCTTGACCACCTCCACCGTTTACTGCGAGGGGCAGAAATATGTCAGCAAGCCGGACGAAATACGGCAGGTGGAGGACTTTTTGCATCGACAGGGCGTGGAGCGGCTGGCGATGGTGGTCGCTTCTTCCATCGGTGCAGACCTTGCCACGGCGTTTCTGACGCAGACGAAGCTGCCCGTGGAGCACGCTTTCTTTGACGGCGGGCAGTTCGCCCAAATCGGAAAGGGCACGCGCCGTATCATGACGCCGTTTCTGTATTTTGCCATCAAGAGCCTATATTGGTCGAAGGGCGGTACGCTGAAAAAGATACTTTGGTGTGACGACGATTCCATAAAGCCGTATTTTGTAGCCGCAGGGAAAAATCTGACCTATACAAATTTGCGGCGGCAGATTTCGGACAGTCTGGAGGATAAACCCTTTCCGCCGCTTTCAAAAGAATTGCAAAAACATACCTATTTCCAGTTTGGCAGTATAGAAGATCATTTCAAATACCGTCAAGCAGTGATGAAAGCCTACCCCTGCGGCCATTATCCCGTGTTTGAGGGATACGATCACATGCAATATCAGATTCGCGATCCAAAGGGGTTCGCCGAAATGCTGGCACACATCGCCGAGCGTGACTGTATGCCGGAACTGCCATTTATCAGAAAGTGAGTGATACCCATGAAATACAAAATCGAGAAAAACACCGTACAGGAGACGCTGATCATTCCGCTGTATGCGCGGAAGGTCTGCTCAGAGCTGTATCCGAATCTTTATCGGGATGAAACGGCTGTGCAGCTGATCGGTGAGATCGACTATGACTTTTCAGATGCCGATAAGAACGCCCGCAGTTTGATGCAGCGTTTTGGTTCACTGGAGGTGGCCATGCGGCAGAATGACCTTGCTTTTGAGGTGCGCGATTATCTGAAATCTCACCCCAATGCGGCGGTGGTCAATCTGGGCTGCGGCCTGGACAGCACCGGAAGAGCCTGCGACAACGGCAGCTGCAGAATTTATAATCTAGACTTTCCCGATGTGATCGCCGTGCGCAACGAGCTGCTGCCCGCCGGGGAGCGGGAGAAAAACATTCCCTGCGACTTGAATGACACCGCATGGTTTTCTCAAATCGATGCTTCAAGCGGTGCGGTGTTCTTTGCCTCGGGGGTGTTCTATTACTTCCTGACGGAACAGGTCAAGGCGCTGGTGCAGGCCATGGCAGAGGCTTTCCCCGGCGGCGTGCTGGTATTCGACGCAGCAAATCGAACAGCGGTAAAGATGATTGCAAAAACATGGCTTAAAAGTGCAAAGATTCAAGATGTTGGCGCGTATTTCGCAGTTTCGGACGCTCCCCAAGAGATCAGTGCGTGGGATAGCCGTTTGCAGATCACAAGCCGCGGCTATATGCTGGGCTACAACGATCTCCGTGACCCGTCTGTCAGCGGCTTTTTCCGGTTTCTTGCAAGGGTCGGTGACGGAATGATGAAGATGCAGATCGTGAAGATCGGATTTGAAGGCAAGCAATGAAAATGAGCAAAGAACAACGAGCGCTTATTGCGGGCATGATTGGGTGCTCGCTCTATGTGATCGGCGACTTCTTGTTTGCGGCGACCGGGAAAACCCAAAGCACGGAATCCATCGGGCTGATGGTCAAGGTCGCCTATCTCGATATGGCCACATGGCGCATGGTGGTCAGCATTATCTGCGGTGTTCTTGGAACAGCGCTCTATTACATAGGATTTCAACAGATGTGGAAGCTCCTGAAGATGCATCTCACCCAACCGAAGCAGCAGAAATGGGTCAAGCTGTTTCAGATCGCCTATCTCACCGGCACGGTCTGCTGGGGCTATGTTCATGCTATGTTCATGAATGTGGCGCTGATCTTCAAGTTTACCTTTGAGAAATACGGCGATATGCAGGCGGCAGCTGAAATTGCCAACAAGGTGTTTTACTGCAACGCCGCGCCGCTGCTGGCAGCATATATTCTGTGTGATGTACTTCTTTCCGTCGTGATGCTCGTTATGATCTGGAAAAGGATACTCCCGCTGAAAAACACAGCACAGCGGATATTGGCATCCTTCTGCAACCCCATCGTTTTTACGGGGATTGTGGGAAATCTCTTCACGCTTCTGCCGTGGCCGCTGGATCAGATCGATCACGGCACGGAATCCGCCGGACACCTGCTGGTTTTGGTATTGGGGCTGGTTTTGCTGCGAGAAATGGCGAAAAGCGGAGAATGTAAGGAGACAGTGCAATGAAATACATAGGTATGCCCATGGGAATGTGGGTACTGTTTGCAGGCTCATTCCAAAAGCAGTTGACGGTGGTGTTCGGCTATGATGCCGATGCGGCACAAGCGATCATGAAAAAAGCAAAGCCGAAGTACAAAGCAATCATTGCAGACCTGCCGGAGTTTGAAAAAGCGGACCGCTTCAAGATGAACATCGTCAACTGCGCAATGCTCGGCGCGTTCATTCTCTCCATGCCGCAGCGCCCGGCGGTAGACCGCCTGACGGATTACTACGCAAAGGCGATGATGACAGCACCCATGCAGTGGTTCTGCCGAATGAGCGGAAAGAGCAAATTCACCGAAAAGGACATTGCCGGTATGAAAGCCACCGCCGCCCTGAGAGCCGCTGACCGCAACCCCTACTCATGGAATATGGAGCTTTACGAATATCCCGATGACAGCGGCTACGAGGGACGCTTCACCAAATGCGGCATCTGCGTGCTGATGAAAAAGCTGGGGCTGTACGATTTGACCCCTGCCCTGTGCCATCTGGACTACACCATGAGCGAAGCGGGCGGTGTGACAAATTTTGTGCGGCAGTATACCCTTGCCTCCGGCGGACCGTACTGCGACTGCGGGTATAAAAAGAAGCTTTAAGCGGAAGGCACAGCGATGAAGAAAGCTATATTACAAAGGCGTTCCGAAAAACGGTGCGTGAAAGATTCCCGGAACAGGAGGTATGAAAATGATCCAGACAACAGTTCAGGTTTCCGGCATGGCCTGCTCTATGTGCGAGGCGCACATCAACGACGCCATTCGCACCGCATTCTCGGTGGAGAAGGTTTCCTCATCCCATTCCAAGGGGGAGACGGTGATCCTCTCGAAAGAGCCGCTGGGCGAAAATGCACTCTGTGCCGCCATCAATGCCACCGGCTATATGGCGGGAGAGATCAGCACCGCAGTCTACGAGAAGAAAGGCTTTTTCCGTTTCGGGAAGAAGAAACAGTAAGATCATTCCGATGCCGCCACTCCGGCTATCGGTTTGACATATATATTTTATATAGGAGGACAATCATTATGAAAAAAATCGGTTTGTTTGCAGCAGGCGTGCTGTTCGGCACGGCGGGTATCAAGCTGCTGGGCAGCAAGGATGCCAAGAAAGTCTACGCCCACACCACTGCTGCCGCACTGCGTGCCAAGGAGGGCGTGATGAAAACAGTCACGGCGGTGCGTGAGGGTGCGGAGGATGTTTACGCCGATGCGAAGGCCATCAACGAATGCCGCACAGAGGCGGAGGCTGCTGCTGTGGTGGAGGACGCTTCTGCGGAGGAAAACAAGGCGGAGTGAGCCATGAAATGCAAAATCCTACATGAAACGACCGGACGGCTGCGGGTACACCTGTGCTGCGGGCGGATGAGCTTATCCCAAGCGGATGTGCTGGAGTACTATCTGCTGGCGGTGGACGGCGTGCAGGCGGTCAAGGTCTACGACCGGACGCAGGACGCCGTGGTGCTCTATGATGCGGAGCGTGGAAGCATACTCCGTGCGCTGGCACGTTTCTCCTTCGCCGAGGCGGAGGCCATGGAGCTGGTGCCGGAGCATACTTCCCGGGCCCTAAACCGGGAGTTTGAGGACAAGCTGGCGGTTGCCGTCATGCGGCGGTGCGTCTCCAAACTGTTCCTGCCGGCGCCCATCACCACGGCGCTGGCACTGCTCCGCTCCGTAAAGTACATCCGGGAGGGGCTTTCGGCACTGTGGCACGGCAAACTGTCCGTCGCCGTGCTGGATGCCACCGCTGTTACGGTGTCCATGGCACGGGGCGATTTTGCCACCGCAGGCTCTGTCATGTTCATGCTGCACCTGGGCGAAATTCTGGAGGAATGGACCCACAAAAAGTCCGTGGCAGACCTTGCCTCCGCCATGAGCCTGCGGGTGGACAGCGTCTGGCAGCAGGCAAACGGCACCGAGGTGCTGACGAAGATCACCGATGTAATGCCGGGCGACCGTATCGTGATCCGCACCGGCGGCATGATCCCGCTGGACGGCCGGGTGGTGGAGGGGGAGGCCATGGTGAACCAGTCCTCCCTCACCGGCGAGTCCATGCCCGTGGCGAAGCACCCCGGCAGTCCCGTCTATGCCGGAACGGTGGCGGAGGAGGGTGCGTGTGTCATCTCCGTGGAGAAATCCTCCGGCAGCGGGCGGTATGACCGGGTGATTCACATGATCGAGGAGTCGGAGAAGCTGAAATCCACCGCAGAGGACAAAGCCTCCCGGATGGCGGACAGACTGGTGCCCTATACGCTGGGCGGCACGGCGCTGACCTATCTTCTGACCCGGAATGTGACGAAAATGCTGGCGGTGCTGATGGTGGACTTCTCCTGTGCCCTGAAGCTGGCCATCCCCATTGCGGTGCTGTCCGCCATGCGGGAGAGCAGCGGCTATCACATCTCCGTCAAGGGCGGACGCTTTTTGGAGGCGGTGGCCAAGGCAGACACCATCGTGTTCGACAAGACCGGCACGCTGACCTATGCGACGCCCACCGTGGCGGCGGTCATCCCCTTCGGCGGACACGATGAGGCGGAAATGCTGCGCCTTGCCGCCTGTCTGGAGGAGCATTACCCACATTCCATGGCAAACGCCGTGGTGGCGGAGGCAAAGCGGCACGGGCTCACCCACGAGGAGTATCATTCGCAGGTGCAGTATGTGGTGGCCCACGGTATCTCCAGCATGGTGGAGGGCAAGAAGGTCATCGTCGGCAGCGCACACTTCGTCTTTGAGGATGAGGGCTGCCGCATCCCGGAGGGAGAGCAGCCGAAATTTGACACCCTGCCCGCCGCGTATTCCCACCTGTATCTCTGCATGGATGGGGAGCTGGCGGCGGTCATCTGCATCCACGATCCCCTGCGCCGGGAGGCACGGGAGGCGGTAAGGGCACTGCACGAGAGCGGCTTTACCAATGTGGTGATGATGACCGGCGACAACCGCCGCACGGCGGAGATCGTGGCCGCCGAGGTGGGCGTGGACGCTGTGTACGCCGAGGTGCTGCCGGAGGACAAGGCTGCATTTATCCGGCAGGAAAAGGCGAAGGGCCACACTGTTATCATGGTGGGCGACGGCGTCAACGACTCCCCTGCTCTGTCGGAGGCGGACGCGGGCATCGCCATCTCCACCGGCGCGGCCATCGCTCGGGAGATTGCCGACATCACCGTTGCCTCGGAGGATCTGTTTGCGCTGGTAACACTGCGCAGGCTCGGTGAGGCACTGATGGAGCGTATCCACGGCAGCTACCGCTTCATCGTGGGCTTCAACCTGACGCTGATCGCGCTGGGCGTGGCGGGGGTACTGCCGCCTGCCACCTCGGCACTGCTGCACAACGGGTCCACCCTGGGCATCAGCCTGCGGAATATGACCGACCTGCTGGACGATGAAGAAAATCCCCGAAAATAAGCAAGAAAGTGAGAGAGCAGAGAGGCGGCAAGGTGCTTCTCTGCTCCTTGCAGGCATCGTGCGTTCAGCGTTAAGGTAGTAACGCCGCCGACAGGCTGAAATAGCAGGTAGAAATATCCACCGTCTTGTGGTATACTTTATCTGTTGTCAGAGCAACAAATGCGAATTTGATGAGGAAGATTATTTATATAATCTACCGTCTATGGTCTGAAAACGACCACCTATCGAGAATCGGTGGAAATCAATTCTCGACTTTCTTATACTGTAACCGTAACAAAGAGGAGGTGAGCAAATGCAAATTGAAATCAAGTTAGATGAGAACTGCAAGGAACCCAAAATCATCGTTGTGACAAACAAAATGACCGACGAAATCAATGAAATCATGAAAAGGCTTTCAGACGAGCAGCCGAAAATGATTGCCGGATTCAAAGATGATATTGTCGAAGTGTTGGAGCCGTTTGATATTTACCGCATTTTTGCTGCATCAGGCAAAGTGTTTGCCGAAACAAATCACGGTGAGTACACGCTCCGTCTGCGGCTTTACGAAATGGAGCAGCGGCTGGACAGCAACTTTTTTGTCCGAATATCAAACTCGGATATTATCAATCTGAGAAAAGTCAAGGGTTTTGATTTAAGCTTTGCAGGAACAATTTGTGTTACGCTTTCAAATGGGACGGTTACTTATGTTTCAAGGCGTTTTGTCGCCAAGATCAAACAATTATTAGGAATATGAGGTGGTAAAAATGAAAAAAAAGATGATTCAGCGTGGGCTTCTCGGATTCCCTCTCGGCATTGCTATCGGTTTTGTAATAACTGTGATTATATCAATGTGCATAGGAGATGGTTCGTTCTATCCTGTCACCCCTGAGCTGATTGATACAATGAAAAATGAATTAAACGCAGTTATTCTTCAAACAATTCTCTGCGGAATTTTGGGTACAGGCTTCGCAATGGCTTCCGTTATTTGGGAAATCGATTCGTGGAGCCTTGCAAAGCAAAGCGGAATTTACTTTTCCATTGCCTGTGTTACGATGTTGCCGATTGCCTATATTACGAATTGGATGAAGCATAATGCCATTGGTATTCTTTCATATGTAGGAATATTCGTTGCAATTTTCGTCATCACTTGGCTCGTTCAATATTTTGTATGGAAACGCAAAGTGAAAAGAATGAATGACGGAGTTCGGAAGAGTAATAACGCAAAATGAGCATAACCTTCACAACGGCAACTTCTCGTTTATCTGGGAACTGACAAGAACTGAATAACACCGCCACGAGCAGCCATTTCAATTTGAAAACGGCTGCTCTATTTTTATGCCGACGGGCAGAAAGGAGCGACCAGCCATGACGAAACCAAGAGAGAAAACCCGCGAAGAACTGCAAGCCGAAATTGAGGACGGAAAGAAGAAAATACGACAGTTTGAGAACCGGGAAAAGGTATTGCGGCAAAAGCTATCCAAAGAGGAACGTAGAACGCGCAGCCACCGCCTTATCGTCCGGGGCGCGGTCTTTGAGAGCATTGTGCCGGAAGCAAAGGACATGACCGATGAGGAAGCCGCCGCGCTTCTCCGGCTTGCCTTGACGAGTGAACCAGCGCGGGGCTAGGATAAAACACTCACATACCCCGCCGACTATGCGGGAAAAACCTTGAAATATA
>OGYW01003607.1_pt1 | contig 10104 bp, 9 predicted proteins | sample 1576621 | NCBI WGS metagenome assembly OGYW01 (sample SAMEA3541528, study PRJEB24748) | human gut metagenome | biome: human gut; feature: human-associated habitat; material: faeces | place: China | collected 2012
CGCAGCAGGGGCAGCAACTTCTACAATTTGTCCGAAACCGCACGGACAGGATCATCTGGATACACGTCGCGTCGCTCGGAGAGTTCGAACAGGGCCGCCCCATCATCGAACAGCTTCGCAAGACGCACCCCGAATACAAGATTCTCCTGACCTTCTTCTCGCCTTCGGGCTACGAAATCCGCAAGAACTACAAGGGCGTCGACTACATCTTCTACCTCCCGATCGACACGCCGGGCAACGCCCGCCGCTTCCTCGACGCCGCGCACCCCGAAATCGCCATCTTCGTCAAATACGAGTACTGGCTCAACCTGCTCCGCGAACTGCGCCGCCGGAAAATCCGCACCTACGTCGTGTCGGCCATCTTCCGCCGCAATTCGGTCTTTTTCCGCCCCTACGGCGGCATGTGGCGACAGGCGCTGGAGTCGTTCGACGTGATGTTCGTGCAGAACGAGGAGTCGAAAAAACTGCTGGCGACGCTGGGCTTCGACAACGTGCTGGTGGCCGGGGACACGCGCTTCGACCGCGTGGCGGAGATCGCCCGCGCGGCCAGACGCATCGACGTCATCGACCGCTTCAAGGGCGATAACCGCCTGTTCGTGGCCGGATCGACATGGGAGCCGGATGAAGAGCTGCTGATCCGGCTGATAAACGACAATCCCGACGTGAAATTCGTCGTCGCCCCCCACGAAATGGACGAGTCGCGTATCGCACGGCTGATGGCCGAAACCAAAGGCGGCGCGCTGCGCTACACGCAATGCACGCCCCGCACGACCTACGGTTCGCGGCAGCTGCTGATCCTCGACACGGTGGGGATTCTCGCCTCGGTCTACGGCTACGCCACCTGGAGCTATATCGGCGGCGGGTTCGGCGTCGGCATTCACAACACGCTCGAAGCCGCGACGTTCGGACTTCCGGTGGCCTTCGGTCCCAACTACGAAAAATTCAAGGAGGCCCGCGATCTGGTGACGCTCGGCGCCGCCCGGTCGGTGACCGACTACGAGCAGTTGCGCACGTGGTTCGTGCCCCTGCGCGACAACGAGGAGTTCCTGCAGAAAACCAGCCGCATCGCCAAGGATTACACCACCCGCCACCAGGGAGCCACAGGCATCATCGTCAAAACGATTTTCCACTAAATAGCCGGCAGGCCCTCGCGTTCCGAACCGGACCGGAGGCATTTCCGCCCCCTTCCCGCCGTCGTTACAACAGCGGTCGGAGGCTGCGCGCGAACAACGGGCCGCCACAGCAGTCGCATCACACGGTCGCCGCCAAAGCGGCGGACAGCCCCGTAAACCGGGCATCCCGGCTTTCCGGAAAGCCCTTCATGCCGCAAGCGGCAAATATGCGGGAGAGCCTCCGCCTGGTCCCAAATTCAAATGAGGAGATTCGCGCACCGAAAAAAACGGGGCGGATGGAACGTACGTCACGCACAGCCCATCCGCCCCGTTAACAGTTTGTGCGGAAAGCCGCTCACAAACCGGGAACGTCAACGCCCGAACAGCAGGGTCGCATCCTTCGGACGCTTGTACCAGTCCTTTTCACGGGAACCGCCCGAAGCGCTTTTGAGGAACCAGTAGCAGTCGTCGATGCTCTGCATCTCCTGCGGCCATTCGAACTTCCACGAGGCGTCGTCGGGGTCCGAAAGCGGAATGTCCAGCACGCTGGGATACTCCGCCGTATTGAAGCTCGACGGATAGATATAATACTCCGATTCGTTTTTCAGACAGGGGACCACGTCGCCGTAAAGCGTTTGCACGACAGGCTCGCGCCTGACTCCTTGTCTGCACAGTTTTCTGCACCTACACCAATCTTGGCAGCGTCTACCAAAGGAGTAACAGATGCCAGGTGGATAAACGGAGTACAGATGATTACATCACAGTTAGGCTTTTCGTTAGCCAATGTTTCATTCAGTTCTTTTGCAAGAGCAATACCCTCTTGGAGGGTTTTGTTCATTTTCCAGTTTCCTGCAACAATGTTTTTTCTCATTTTTTTTATTATTAAAAGGGTTAATGTATTTACTATTTGACAATTTACTATTTACTATTTGATACTATTGTTGTCTGAGGCGTTGTTTCTCCCGACGCCTTACGACTAAAATATCGACACAAAGCACCATCATCAGAGGAAGGATGAACCACAGCAACACATAGCCTATTGTTTGTAAGTCACTTTCCTGTTTCTGCTTGCCCAATTCCAACTTGTCCAGGCTATCGGTCAGCACATATTCATCAGGCAGCCGGTTGTCACTCCACTTATTCAAAATTGTTCCGTCCTTTACCAACAACAGACCAGGATTTGAACGGATAATGGTCTTCAGCGTAATATCATCTGTCTGGCAGAAAGGGTATTCTGCTCCAGTCTTGTCACGCCACAATTCTATCTCGTCTTCCGGAGATGAAGTCAAGGCATAAAAGCCATAACCATGCTCCACACTGTAATCGTATATTTCATTGATAAGGTCGATGTTACTGTCGTCCGCTCCTTCTATCCGATGGGCAACCAGCAGAAACGTATATCCTTTATCCGACAGTACGCTGTCCGTTATATCTTCCCATGTATCCAGACTCATCATGGAAAAATCATGAATGGGAGGTTCATAACCTTTTTCCTTCAGTATCGTATGTGATTCTACAAACGTCCATGTACTGTCCGGATAGTTGTCCAATGTAAATTCCTGACGCTTTCCTCCTTTTTCCAAAATGAACCGGCTTTCAAACACGCTTGGTTTAGCACCTTCCGGAATTTCCATGCCCTCCTTGATATTCGCTCCAATTCTGTAAGGTCGGAAATCAAGTATCGGCAAATTCTCCAGGCAATAGAAGGACAACGCAAACACAAATAGAAACGTATACATGGAAATCATCCACTCCATCTTCGGAGTAATGAAACGTACCAGTAAATCCTGCCACTTGAATACAGATACTGCCGCCACCAACAAGACTACGTTCTTGCCGAAAGTCTGCCAATTGGTCAATATCCACGCATCACCGAAACATCCGCAGTCAGATACCGGATTCGCCAAAGCCAAATAAAGTGTTAGCGGAGTCATTACAGCCATCAGCAATAACGCCAATGCAGATGCCACCTTCCGGCGTATACCCAAAAACAAGAAAACACCTACACTAAACTCTATGGCAGACAACACTATCCCTACCAGCAAAGGTGCATAAGAAGGAAACCAGGAAATCATGCCGAAAGCCGTCAAGTAATCTTGAATTTTATAGAAGAAGCCCAACGGATCAACGGCTTTCACAAATCCGGAAAATATGAACAAAGCCCCCAACAGAAAACGGCAGAGGTTCACCCAAACTTTCCTGATAATATGTTTCTTGTCAATCTCCAAATTCAATCTTAATTAAACCAAATACAGAATAGTTAATCATATCCATATAATTGGCATCAATACCTTCCGAAACCAAAGTCGCTCCGGACAAGCTTTCAATCTGCTTTGTCCGATAAATCTTCATCAATATCAAATCCGTATACGAACTGATACGCATACTGCGCCAAGCCTCATCATAGTCATGATTTTTGGCAAGCATCAACTCCAAAGAGGTTTTGGCATATTTATCATACAGCACCAATGCCTCTTCATTGGTCATATCGGCAGCCTCGGCATATCCAAGCTCCAACTGTATCAGCCCTACAATTCCGTAGTTGACAATAGCTATGAATTCAGAACGGATGCCTTCATCTACCAAAGTCACTCCTTTCGTTTCAATGCTTCTGATGCGGTTAGCTTTGATGAATATCTGGTCTGTCACAGAAGACGGACGAAGAATGCGCCACGCCGGACCGTAATCATGAAGTTTTTTGGAGAACAAGTCACGGCAAACCGCAATGACATGTTCAAACTGTTGCTTGGTATCTTTCATTTCCTTGCTTGTTTATGCTGGAATACAGCCTATTTTCACAGTGCGCTGCAAAGATAGGAATAATTAAAGAAAAAGAAAAAGAGGGCACTCTAAAATCTATTAAAGTACCCTCTTCTATAGAGATTGTTTACGTTTTTATGAGCAGCGTAATACTTGTCCCGGTCTCAGGATTGTTTTACGCGTAATTCTGTTCAGCTTGCAGAGCTTGTCTACAGAGGTTCCCTGACGGGCGGCAATCCTGCCCAATGTATCTCCCTTCTTCACCTTATAGAACAGACCTTCACCCGATGCCATGCTACGCGCCGTACCGGAAGAGCCTTTTGTCTTATGGAAAGTATAGGAATCAGCTACGATATCCTGCTTTTCAAAATCAAACATAAGCGCAGGATTGATGGGAATACCCAAGAAACGGGTTTCAAAGTGAAGGTGTGAACCGGTAGAACGTCCGGTATTTCCTCCCAATGCAATCGGTTCGCCAGCTTTTACCAACTGGTTTGTATCAACTAATTGTTTAGACAAGTGTCCGTAAACGGTTTCCAAACCATTGTCGTGACGAATAACGACGTATTTGCCGTATCCACGACGACCTTGATTCTTGACAACGCGTACTTTTCCATCAAAAGCCGCACGGATTGTATCGCCTACATACACCTTGATATCCAAACCATAATGAGCTCTTCTTCTCCGGGGACGGTAACCGAATACATCTGTGATACGGGTATTGGGAGTAGGCATACAGAAACCGGTCAAATCAAATGTATAGCTCTCAGGCACAATCGCATTGCCATAGGCTTGTACGAATTCGTTGTTCCAGTTGGGATACAAATCTAAACCCGGATACAATGATTGTTCCGCACGTATCTGTTTTTGCAAAGCCAGTGAATCTACACTCTTAAGTTTTCTGTCGACGGGGGCTTGGCGGGCAATCAAGTCCTGCGAGAAAGAATTCAAGCTAACCATTGCCGTCGCAGCCAATAAAGCAGTTTTTATCCAATTAAAATTCATCCGTTTCGTCATTCATTTTGATATCCGTTGCAAGCATCTCGGCAAATCAAACACCACTTGTTCTACGCGAATATCCAGATTGATTTTCAAAAATTCTCTCAAAGGTAACATTTCTCTCTGAAAAACGACATCAGTCATTAACTATTTTTTCGAAGAGGAGGAAAATGTAAAGCTCGCAAAGATGTCTTAATCCCCTATAGATAGGAGACTTACAAGCAAACATGTTTTACAACATAAAATGTAATAAAAGTGCATGTTTAACCGTTTTTTAGCTAATGGCAGCCCAATTAACGTTCGTTTTTCTCAACGCTTTCAGTTGTCGCCACAAGACCTCGTTCTCAGGCAACATGCCATGTGGATCTGTATCCACCACCGTTTGCGCTACTTCACGGACATATTGCAGCAGTTGTCCGTCACGGGCTATATCGGCAATCTTCAGATCGAAAGCAATGCCGCTCTGCTGTGTCCCTTCCAAATCTCCAGGACCACGCAGTTTCAAGTCTGCTTCCGCTATTTCAAAGCCATCATTAGTCCGCACCATTATCTCCAAACGCTTCCTTGTATCCTCTGCCAACTTGTAGCCGGTAACCAGGATACAATAGGACTGGTCAGCTCCACGTCCTACACGTCCCCGAAGTTGATGAAGCTGGGACAGCCCGAAACGCTCGGCGTTCTCAATCACCATCACCGAAGCATTGGGCACATTTACACCTACCTCAATCACGGTGGTAGCCACCATTATCTGTGCCTCGCCGGATACGAACAATTGCATCTGAGCATCCTTTTCAGCAGGTTTCATCTTTCCATGTACCTTGCAAACCCTACACTCGGGAAACTCTTCACAAACATGCAGATACCCTTCTTCAAGGTTCTTTAAGTCAATCTTTTCGCTTTCCTTAATCAGCGGGTAGACAATATAGACCTGCCGGCCTTCGGCAATCTGCTTATGCATGGACTGATATAAACTTATCCGACGGCTATCAAACTGATGAAGAGTGACAATCGGTTTACGTCCGGGAGGCAATTCATCGATAACAGACACATCCAGGTCGCCATAAAGCGTCATTGCCAATGTACGGGGAATCGGGGTTGCCGTCATCACCAATACATGGGGAGGTTGTACATTCTTTGTCCACAAGCGTGCCCGTTGGGCCACACCGAAACGATGCTGCTCGTCAATCACAACCAAACCGAGCGAAGCAAAATTCACCGTATCTTCAATAACGGCATGGGTACCTATTAAGACATGTATGTCTCCCGTCAACAAACCGGCAAGGATAGCTTCGCGCCGCTTGCCCTTGACAGAACCGGTCAACAGCTCCACACGTACCTCCATTCCATACAGCAGCTCACGGATGGTTTCATAGTGCTGATTTGCCAAGATCTCGGTAGGTGCCATCATGCATGCCTGAAAACCATTATCAAGCGCCATCAACATACTCATCAGTGCGACAAGCGTCTTTCCACTTCCCACATCCCCTTGCAACAAGCGGTTCATCTGCTTTCCTGAGCCTACATCCTTACGGATTTCCTTCAACACCCGCTTCTGTGCGTTGGTCAACTCAAAAGGAAGATTACGGGAGTAGAAGGTATTGAACACTTCGCCCACCCTTTCAAAAATATAACCGCGATATTTCCGCTGACGGTCTTTTGCATACCTCAGGATATTCAACTGTACGTAAAAGAGCTCCTCAAACTTCAGCCGATACTCTGCCTTACGCAATAAATCCGGATTAGCGGGAAAGTGTATATTGACCAAAGCTTCCGTCAACGGCATCAGATGATGCTCGGCAAGTATAGCGGGAGAAAGGGTCTCGGGCAACGGCTCACGCAACTGCTGCACCACCGTATTCATCATCTTCTCGATGGCATGCGAATTGAGAGAACTCCGTTTCATCTTTTCAGTCGTATTATAATAAGGTTGTAACCCCATGGACGACAATTTCAAATCCGAAGCAGAGTCTATATCCGGATGAGCCATATTGATTCTACCATTGAAGAAGGTCGGTTTTCCGAACACAATATATTCCTGATGCACTTTATACTTCCCAACCAAATATTTGATGCCCTGGAACCAAACCAAGTCCACCACCCCCGTACCGTCCGAGAAATGAGCAATCAACCTGCGCTGGCGCCCTTCTCCAGCCGTCTCAAAACTTAGTATTTCACCTTTCAGCTGAATATAGGGCATTGTCCCATCGATCTCCTGAATATAATAAATCCGACTGCGGTCTACATATTTATATGGAAAGTAATATAGCAAATCGTGCAAGGAATAAATGCCCAATTCCTTATTGAGCACCGAAGCACGCTGCGGCCCGACGCCCGACAAATATTTTATGTCACGCGTGGCTAAATCGAACATGAACCTATCAGAGCTGTGGCTATTTTTAAATCAAAAGGAGTGGTTATTTTAATGTTTTCCCGATTTCCCGGCGTCAAAAAGACAGATACGCCCAATGCCTCCACCACAGAAGCATCATCGGTAAAATGGGGTGCATAAGGCTGCTCGTATGCCGCTTTCAGCAGTTTCGCATCAAAAACCTGGGGAGTCTGCACCAATCTATAATCATCCCTGCCGACAGTCACACTGCCTTTCCCTTCCATACGGCGAACGGTCTCCACCACACCGATTACCGGAATTACGGCCTTTTTTTCGGCCGCCAAGTCATAACAGCGTGCAATCACTTCCCGGGCCACGAACGGACGCACCCCATCGTGCACACCGACCAAAGCTGGTGTCTTGACCAAAGCCAAACCGTTCTTTACAGAGTGGAACCGCGTCTCCCCTCCATCTGCAATGGCATGCGGCAATGAAAAACGGTACTCCCTGCACAGCAGCCTCCAGTAATCCTGCTGGCTGTGGGGAAGCACCAATATTATCCGTATCTCAGCATTGTAGTCATAAAACGCCTCCAGAGTGCGCATCAAAACAGGTTTCCCCCCTATCGGGAGAAACTGTTTGGGGAGTTCGGTCCCCATGCGCAAGCCCTTACCACCGGCAACAATCAGAGCATACTGAACCATTTATGATTTATGATTTATGATTTATGATTTATGATTTATGATTTAAAATCATAAATCCGTTACACACATGGCTTCTTTCAGTTCCTGCACTTTCTCTTTGCCTTGCAACAGCTCCACTACGGCCAATGCAAACTCCATGGCAGCGCCCGGTCCTTTACCAGTGATGATATTGCCGTCTCTTTCTACCGGAGCACCCGTACATTCGGCACCTTCCAAATACTGTTCAAAGCCGGGATAGCAAGTAGCCTTCTTGCCTTTCAGCAATCCCAGCTTACCCAATACCATAGGAGCCGCACAAATAGCAGCAATCGGTTTCTGCTCTTGGGCAAAACGCAGTAACAGATTACGCAGTTCTCCACACTTCTCCAAAGTGGACGCACCCGGCATACCGCCAGGCAATAATACAAGCTCTGCATCAAAGAAGTCGCAGTTCACTACATTCTTATCGCACAAGACCGGAACATCGTGTGCTCCCGTCACTATTTCATCAGGGGTTACCGTCACCATTTCTACGTTCAGTCCGGCGCGTCTCATCACATCCACAGAAGTAAAAGCTTCTATTTCTTCAAATCCGTCAGCAAAAAAGACATAAACTGTACCCATAATTGTTCCTCCTCTTATTTTAGATTAAAATAATACGTTATTGTTCCCGTCTGATTGTTCAAGCCGCTTACCGCATTGAAACGGGCTTTCTTGGCAGCATCCTCCGCCGCTTTCCGCAATGCGGGATTGACGGTATTGGTCTGGCGGTTGATGCTGGTTGCTATCACATGTCCGGCAGGGTTCACTGTGATGGTCACCACAACCCTACCTTCATCCTGCACATTATATACCGGCCGCGGCAATCCGCCCTCACCAAGAGAACGTCCGCCCAAATCAAACGAGCCGTAGCCTCCCGTACCCGAAGTGGCTCCGGACGGAGCATTTCCCGTAGGACTTCCTTGAATACCTTCGCCTTCCGTATCGCCTTTACTACCCATTTGGGCACCTTTGCCAAAAGCGCCAGCTACCCGTTTACGGGCAGCTTCCTCGGCTTCCTTACGTTCCCGTTCGGCTTTTGCCGCTGCCAGTTTGCGAGCCTCTTCCGCTTTTTCGGCTTCCGTCTTTTCCGGTTTCTTCACCTCCTTCTTTTTCTTGGGTTCGGCTTTAGGCTTTATGGCAACGGTTTCTTCAGTTTCCTGCGTAATGATGTCCTGCTCCACCGTTTCCTGTACCTGAGGAGCGGTTTCCTCCGGCATGACATCCACCTTTACTAAAGAAGGGTCGGCAGCGCCCAGTGCATCGGGCACCTCTCCCAGCATAACGGGTACACCGCCTTCTTCCGAGGGTTCCGGCAGTGTGAATCCTACCAGTATCAGAAGGGCAATAATGGCAACATGCACCACAAGTGCACCTGCCATACCTATATATTTTCCTTTCTTCCGATTCACCATTGCATTTACAATTTAGCCATGTACAATGTACGATTTAGTTTTCCGGTGGTCGTGTAGCCAGCACCATCTTGAATTTATTCTCGTTTGCAATGTTCAGCACCTTCACGATTTCCCGGTAAGGCACTGTTTCGTCAGCATACAAAGCTATATACATTTCAGGCTCCCTCTCCGCACACGATTGTAGGAAAGGAGTCAATTCTTCAAGCGTCAGAGACAGTTCCTTGTCATTGCCAAAAGCAGCATAATAATTCAGATTCTTATCTATGATAACTCTTGTCAAAGGCTTCGCAGAAGTCTGTTGCTTTCCCTGCGGCAGCAGTACCTTGATAGCATTGGGCGATACCATGGTAGATGTTATCATAAAGAAAATCAGCAGCAGGAAAATCAGGTCCGTCATGGACGCCATACTGAAATTGGGTGATATTTTAGCTCTACGTTTTAACACGCCTTTAAGTTTTAATTCTTAATTCTTTAATTAATCATTTCGCCGGTTCGTTCAACAAATCCATGAATGCCATTGTCTTGGCTTCCATCTTATTGACCACGCCATCTATCAATGTCACCAGGTAATTGTAGGCAAACATAGCTATGATACCGACTATCAAACCGCCCACCGTAGTAATCATCGCCTCATAAATACCACCGGAAAGCAACGTTATATCAATATTATTTCCGGCATTTGCCATTTGCCAAAACGCACGTACCATACCCGTCACCGTGCCAAGGAAGCCTAGCATAGGAGCGCCACCGGAAATCGTGGCCATAAT
>OGYW01003609.1_pt1 | contig 10087 bp, 6 predicted proteins | sample 1576621 | NCBI WGS metagenome assembly OGYW01 (sample SAMEA3541528, study PRJEB24748) | human gut metagenome | biome: human gut; feature: human-associated habitat; material: faeces | place: China | collected 2012
TAAAAACCTTCGTTATAATACCAGTTACCGACCAGTTTTAAATAAATATGTTTAGTAATATCGAATTTGAATGTTTGTGAGAAAGACATTTTGTCTGTATTATTTTTTCGGGTGAATTTGCCGGCATTAAAATTGGGATTACCATCTTTAGAGTGTACCCCCATTAACAATTCTCCATCTTCATTATATCCACGCATTGTAGGCGGTACACTCAACATGCGACCGAAATATTCAGCAATGCTTTGGTTCATATTGACCGGATCACGCCAACGTGCATCTGCAAAAGAAAAGCCGGAGTATGAAGTAAACCAATCAGTCACTTTGTAATCAGCATTTAATGTAGCGTTAAGTCGTTTGTACCAGGTGTTGATAGGAAATCCTTTTTCATTATAATATCCCAGTCCTAAATAATAAGAAGCCTTGTCGTTTCCACCGGTGATTGAAATATTATAGTCTTGTGTCAGTGCTACTTTACGGAAAGCTTCGTCACGAAAATTTGTTTCGGTGTACAGTAATTCATCACCGTATACCGGATCTGTCATCGTTCGCCACCCTTGATTTAATTTGTAACGGTTTTGATCATTTAAGATCATCGTGCTATAGATGGCTCTGGCATCCTTGTTTCCGTCCAGAACAACTCCTGTGTTCGGGTCATAGATTAAGTTGCCGGTACCGTAACCGTTGGCTTGTTTTAATAAAGACATCCAGCTTTCGGTAGTGGAGTTTCCCGAAGAGGCCGCATTTTTAATGCCCATACGCTGCCAGTGAAGGTAATCTCCTGCATTCAGGAATTCAGGTAAATATCCCATATAACTCAATCCTTCTTTCGCTTTAAAAGAAACTTCCGCCTTCCCTTTTTTACCTCTTTTAGTTGTGATGAGGATTACACCATTATTAGCACGGGCACCATAAATGGAGGTTGCAGCAGCGTCTTTTAAAACTTCCATCGATTCTATGTCTTCCGGATTGACGGTACCGTCCGTCGATGTCGGCAATGTTGTTAGGCTGCATCATCAAGTGATACATGGAGGTGTAGAAACTTGTTTTTTCATCTGTCGTACCTGTAACCTGAGCGCGGGAAAGGAGGGCCTGCCACTGGTCGCGTGTAGACTGGTGGACAGCATCGAAATCCCATGCCGGATTTTCTTTTTGCAGGGAAGCGAGAGCTCCATCAATGCTTACACTCGACATGGCGATTTTCACCTGTACGGCTTCTCCCGGTTTCGTGTCGAATTCGAGTATCAGGCGTTTTGCCTTTTCTCCTTTTTCTGCGGGGAGTTCTTCCTTGACCGTATAAGGACGGTCGAATTTGATCACATAGAAATAATGGCGTGTCACCCAAGCACGAGTCTGGTTATGTCCGGTGATCGTCTGGTTGTCCGGCATTTCAAGCTCGGCTTCTAAGACATGTGTCTTCAGCGCATCCTTGCTTCCGACCATACCGCGTTGCAGGTCGACCAGCAGACGTGTCGGCTCTTCGTTGTTGAATTTATAGCGATGGAGAGCTGTGTGGGCAGTAGCCGTAATTTCAGCATCGACACCGTAGTCGGACAAGGTAACCGCATAATAACCCGGTGATGCTTTCTGGGTGGATTTGTCGTATTCGCTTTTATAAGTATTGTCTTTGATATCGCCACAGAACGGGAACAGCAGGATGTCGCCCAAGTCCGGACAACCCGTTCCGTTCAGATGCGTTTGAGCAAAACCTTCGATAAAATTATCTTCATAATTATATCCTGAACAGTATCTCCAGGAGCCAACTCCGGATTCGGGGCTTGCCTGTATCAGTCCGAACGGTGCACAAGCACCCGGAAACGTGTGTCCGTTGTCCGCATTCCCGATAAAGGGATTAACATACTGGCAATAGTCTTCCTCGACATTGTCTTTTGCTTGGGGTGCAGGGCTGCACGCACTGACCATCCCTAACAGAGACAGTCCGATCACAAGGTCCTTCATGAATTAGAATTTTATATTTGCAATTAAACTTCGTTATTCCTTTTTTTCGTCTTTCATCTTGTCCCGAATCTTCAGTCGTTTGATCTGCAGGAAACGCAATAGGCCGATAACAAGAACAGTCGCCGCGATTACCCCGAAATACTGTACATAATTAGGATCGGCTTGTTTGCCAGGCCAACCGATTATGCTCATAACGATCAGGTAAATCAATAGAACTGCGGTTGTTATGTTTACTTTCTTCATCGAATCTCTCGTATTTTAAATACAAATTTAGAGAAAAAATATGATTTATGTTTGCCTTTGTTTCTATTTAATGGATAAATGCTGGAAAATCCTACAAGAAAGGTGGACAAGCCGGATTTATGTATATCTTTATCGGCGATTTGATTCTATATGTATGAAAGGCGGATCCGAGATATATTCTTTTAATCAGTTGTTTACTGACTATAAAGGTCGTTTTGTCCATTTTGCCAACACATATGTAGGCGACAGTATGGTTGCGGAAGATATTGCGATCGAAAGCCTGATGTATTATTGGGAAAATAGGGGAAAACTTGCATCTGACTCGAATGTCCCGGCCTATATCCTGACCGTTATCAAGCACAAATGCCTGAATTACCTGCAACGTTTGCGTACGCGGGAAGAGATAGTCGAGTATTTGAAGGATTGTGACACTTGGGAACTGAATCTGCGCATCGCTACCCTCGAAGCTTGTAATCCTGAAAAACTGTTCTCCGACGAGTTGCAGTCGCTTGTCGATAAGGCGTTGGAAACATTACCCGAACAGACACGTGACATCTTTGTCCGCAGCCGCTACAACAACCAAAGCCATAAGGAGATCGCGGTAGCCTTGGGTATCTCGACGAAAACGGTGGAGTTCCACATTACCAAGGCTTTGAAAGTCTTGCGTGTAGCTTTAAAAGATTATTTCCCTTTACTGGCTTTCCTGCCAAAATTCTTTTGCTGATACTTGCCTGTCGATAATTGTCGGCAAGTCTGCTGACGGTTGTCGACAAAAGTCCGACTGGCGTGAAAAATTTTCGATATCTGGCGATAAATAAGCAAAAATGACGGGCAAATTCCAAGTGCATGGTGTCTGGTTGAAACTTTTTCTCAAAAAAAATCCCTTTTCCGTTAGGGATATTTCCTGCTTATTTGCTTTATAAACAGAAACGGAAAAAATGGAAAAAGAAACACTGTATAAATTCTTTGACGGAAAAGCTTCTCGTGAAGAGAAAGAAGCTGTCCGTATCTGGCTGGAATCCTCTCCCGAAAACGAGCAAATGCTTTTCAGAGAACGAGAGTTTTTCGATGCGATGATTCTGTCGGGTAGCACGAAGTCGGCTGGGACGGAAAAGAAATCCCGTCCTTTTTACCGGACTGTCTTGTTCGAAGCCATGAAGATTGCTGCTGTGTTTGCCATTACCATCGCCTGCGGAACGTATTTCTATAAGTCGGAAATCCGGAAGATAGGCGAGGCAATGAATACGATCACGGTTCCCGCCGGCCAGCGTGCCAACCTGACTTTGCCGGACGGCACGAACGTCTGGCTGAATGCCCGTTCTGAAATGCGCTACCCTGCCGCCTTTACAGGCAATAAGCGGGAGATATCCCTGGATGGCGAGGCTTATTTCGAGGTGACTCACAAGGGTGGCAAACCTTTTGTCGTCCGGACGGACAAATGTAATGTCGAGGTGTTAGGGACAAAATTCAACGTGGAAGCGTACAGCGACTCTGAGGATTTCTGCACGTCGCTGATGGAAGGTTCGGTACGGGTGTCGGATAAGAAGAAGCCGTCGGAGAGCTTGGTCTTGGCACCTAATCAACAGGTTTCTTGGATCAACGGACATTTGCAGTCGAAGCCGATTGCGGATTTTGATCCTTTTCGCTGGAAAGAGGGATTAATTTGTTTTAAGAGTATGCATTTTAAGGAGTTGATGTCTCGTTTTGAAAAATGCTACGGTATACATATTATTATAGAGAACCCTAAATTAGCCGATTATATCTGTAGTGGTAAATTCCGGATATCGGACGGTATAGACAAGGCACTGCGTATTCTGCAAAAAGATGCCAAATATACGTTTGAACGGAATAAAGATGAATCGGTCATCTATATAAAGTAATGTCTAATCTTAAAAGATAATGCCTATGATAAAGGAGAAAGGTTAACCTTTTATTGAGAAAAATGCCGACAAGTGTCCCCACACTTATCGGCATAGCTTAACACAATTATTTAACTGTATTAATAAACTTTATTTCCAAAGATATGAATAAAAAATCTTTGTCGATGTCTTATTCTGTAAAAAGATCTCGATGTAAACAATTTTTTAGAGTCATGAGAATAACCACTTTGTTATTATTCGTGTTCATTTTTTGCATGCACGCAGAAAACTCCAGTTCTCAGAATGTAAATGTTACGATCAAAAGAAGTAACACCGAACTTGAGAATGTGTTGAACGATATTGAGAAACAAACTGATTATCTGTTTATTTACAACAAGTTTGTGAATGTGGACAGAAAAGTGTCTGTTAATTTGAAGAAAGCCTCTCTGGAGGAAGTCTTGGCAAATCTGTTCGCCGGAACGGATGTGAAATATTCTGTCGATGGTTCATATATATTACTGTCCGCAGGTGGAACGACGACTACAATCCCTTTGTCAGCACAGCAGGGTAAAACGGTTAGTGGTGTGATTACGGATATCAATGGTGAGCCTATTATTGGTGCCAACGTGATCGAAAAAGGTTCAGAATCAGTCGGAACAGTGACGGATGTCGATGGTAAGTTTACCTTAGCGTTGGACAAGCCTACTGCAACGTTAGTCGTGTCTTACATCGGTTATCTGACTAAGGAAGTGCCTGTAGGTAGCCAGTCTGTTTTGAAGATTATCTTATCCGAAGATACCCAGAATTTGGAAGAAGTGGTTGTGATCGGTTACGGTTCGGTAAAGAAAAGCGACTTGACCGGTGCTGTCGGTTCCATTCAAGTTGATAAGGTGCAGGGAATCAGCGTGAAATCCGTAGACCAGATGTTGCAGGGACGTACGTCCGGTTTGTATATGGTACAGAATTCAGGAATGCCGGGTGCAAGTTCTACTGTCCGTATCCGTGGAGGTAACTCTATTTCCGGCGGTAACGAACCGTTGTATATCATTGATGGTATGCCTGTTTATCCGAGTGCGGATGCAAGCCAGACGGCATTAAGCCCGCTGAACTCGATCCCGACATCGGATATTGAATCGATAGAAGTTCTGAAAGATGCTTCTTCGACAGCTATTTACGGTTCCCGTGGTGCTAACGGTGTTATCATAGTAACAACCAAAAAAGGTAAAAGTGGAAAAACCTCTGTTGCGTTTGACGCCTACTGGGGCATTCAGAATATCTATAAGAAATATGACTTGCTGGATTCCCGTTCATTTGAGAAACTGGCAAATGAGGCATTGGTAAATTCCGGTGGGGCAGCAATTTATGATGAAAGTCTGACTCCAGCTACGACGGATTGGCAGGATTTGACATCCAATAAGAATGCCCTGACACAAAACTACCAGTTGACGGTTTCCGGTGGTAATGATAAAACGACTTTCTTGACTTCTTTCAATTACTTCAACCAGGAAGGAGTAATCAAAGCATCTGAAATGAAAAAATATGCTTTCCGAGCCAATATTGATCATAAGATCTCTTCAACGATAAATCTGGGATTAAGTCTGACGATGACGAAAGTCGACAATAACCGTGTTGGAAATTCTGTTTTGCAGTCCCGTTTGACTACGCCACCGAATTTGCCTGTGATGCAAGATGACGGAAGTTATACGTTTAGTGACAATAATGGCGTCATTACATTTGACAACCCGGTTGGAGTTATAAACGAAAAGGTGGATTGGCATACCAATTTCCGATCATTAAACAACGCATTTGTTGAGTGGAATATAATTAAAGGACTGAAGTTCAAATCTTCTTTTGGTATTGATATCGATTATGCCACCAACAAAAGTTATAATCCCCGTTCTGTTTATTCCGGTAGCCAAAAGAATGGAGAAGCCAAGAAAATCTCGAATAACACTTATACGTGGATTAACGAAAATATCCTAACTTATACGAATACATGGGGTGTACACTCTTTTACGGGTATGGTCGGATATACGCAACAGCAATCGGCCTATGATGGTTTTAATGCCGGTTCTTATGGTTTCTTGAATGATAATTTGCAGATGAATAATTTAGGATCGGGGACGACTTATACGGCTCCTGGATCTGAAGTTAAGAAATGGGCTTTGAATTCTTACCTGGCTCGTGTTAACTACACAGTGAATAATAAATACTTGTTGACTGCTTCTATCCGTGCAGACGGTTCATCCCGTTTCGGTTCGGATAACCGCTGGGGGTATTTCCCTTCTGCTGCTTTGGCATGGAGAGCTTCTGAGGAATCTTTTATTAAAGACTTGAATATCTTTAGTAATTTGAAACCTCGTGTAAGTTTCGGTATCACAGGTAACCAAGATGGAATTGGTACTTACCCTGCGTATGCTTTGTTGGGTTCGAATGGTTATGTGGCAGGTGGAGATAAGGTGACTGGCTATTATCCGTCGCAAGTTGCCAATACGAACCTGAAGTGGGAAACAACTGCCCAGTTCGATGCCGGTATCGATTTCGGCTTCTTTAATAATCGTTTGACTGTAGTTATTGATGGTTATTACAAGAAAACCCGTGATCTGTTGTTGAAAGTGAAAGTACCGGGGTCTTCAGGTTTCTCTTCCGGTCTGAAAAATATTGGAGAAGTCGAAAATAAAGGTTTTGAATTAGCGATCAATGCGACGCCGATAGAAGGTGATTTCACTTGGAATACGAGTTTGAACCTTACTTATAACAAGAATAAAGTATTGGATTTGGGTGATGTCTCATTTATTTATCCGAGTCAGCCAGGCCAGGATGAAACCGGAATACATTTGGGGCGTATCATACAGGTCGGACAGCCTTTAGGAACGTTCTACGGATATGTGTATGACGGACTTTTCAGTACGACGGATGACATAGCATCTTCTGCGCAGCCGACAGCTAAACCTGGCGATATCCGCTATAAAGATATTAGTGGCCCGGATGGTGTTCCTGACGGAGTGATCAACGATCTTGATCGTACGATTATCGGTTGTGCACAGCCAAAGCTTTTTGGAGGATTCAATAACACGTTCTCTTACAAAAATTTTGATTTGAATGTAAATACGATTTTCACGATCGGAAATGACGTTTATAACGGTACGAGAGTTACTATGGAGAATATGCAGGGATCAACAAATATGTTTGCTTCAACGATGAATTATTGGACGCCTGATAATCAAAATGCTCCGTTGCCACGTCCACTCCGTTCAAAGGCTGTAATGCGTGTTTCCAATCAATATGTGGAAAACGGTTCTTATCTGCGTTTCCAAAATATCACGTTAGGTTATAATGTGCCTACTGAATTTTTGAGTTTTACAAAGTATGTATCGGGATTACGGGTGTATGCTTCTTTGCAGAATTTCTTTACGATAACAAGCTATTCTGGTGATAATCCGGAAGTCAGCAAATATGGTCAGGATAACTTGGGAGCCGGATATGATGCATTCTCTTATCCGTTTGCAAAGTCAGTATTGTTTGGTTTGAATGTTAAATTCTAAAAGAGTCTAAGTAGTTTATGAAAAAAATAGCATTTATAATATTGAGTTCGGTCATGATGAACTCATGTACGGATATGAATCTGATACCGGAGTCTAATCTGAGTCCTGAAAACTTCTTTAAATCCGAAGAGGATGCAACAGCTGCTGTTTATGGAACGTATTCGGTTTTTACCGATAATGATATTTATAACCAGTTTTGGGAAGTATTGCAGAGTCAGGGTACTGATGATTGCGAGTGGAGTGGTGGGCGCACGACGACTAACCTGGACAAAAATGCTTTAGATAAATTTGAGTATGATGGGAATACGAATTTAGTTTACTCCGTTTGGATTAAGCACTATGTGGCAGTTAACCGCTCTAACTTCGCGATAGAAAATATTTCGAATATGGGGAGCGAACAGATAAGAGATGATGTCAGGAAGCGGCTGATCGGAGAAGCTAAGTTCCTGCGGGCGTTGGCCTATTTTAATTTGGTTCGCATATATGGAGGAGTCCCTTTAGTATTGAAGCAAACCACTTCGTTGGATGGCTTAGAAGTTCCCCGGAATACAGTTGACGAATGTTATGAACAGATTATCTCGGATTTGCAAGAAGCAAAATCTGTTCTTCCTGCTATCGGGCAACTTCCAGAGGGATATTTAGGACGGGCAACAAAAGGGTCCGCCTCTGCTATGTTGGCAAAAGTTTATTTGACCCGTGAAGATTATCAGAATGTAGTGAAGGAGACGTCGGAAGTGATGCAGATGGGATATAAATTATGGAAGAATTATGCTGATAATTTTGATGTGGAAAAAGAAAATGGACAGGAATCTATATTTGAAATCCAGTATAAGCGGAATACTCCGGGTGTGTCGGGTAGTAATTACAACGGATATTATCGTCCTCCGTTTGTCAATATAAATGGTTGGGTCGGATATGGAGATGATCCAGTGACACGTAATCATTATGAATGTTACGAGGAAGGTGATTTGCGTCGGGATGTAAATGTGCGTCTTTATACGAAGGAAGAGTATCCGAATATGTCTTCCAATTATGAGTTTCCTTGTTATGTAAATAAATTTCAGGATCCTTCGCCGTTGGCCGTAAGATCTCAAGGAGGAGAAAATAATTATCCGATATTGCGTTATTCGGACGTCTATCTAATGCGTGCGGAAGCCTTGAATGCAATAAATACTTCTGATGCAGAGGCGTATGAGTGCTTAAATGTCATACGTCGTAGGGCTTTTGGACTTAATATGAACGAGGCTTCTGCTATTGATATTAAGCTAGGATTGAGTAAAGAAGATTTCTTGGATATAATTCTTTTGGAACGTCGTAAAGAATTTGCATTTGAAGGACAACGTCGTTTTGATTTGGTACGTACGCATAAATTGAAGGAAGCCATGATGGCGCAGAATCCGACTATTGGTGCTGTGGTAGAGGAAAAACATTATCTGTTGCCTATACCTGTGACAGAATTGGATGCAAATAAGTTATTAGAGCAAACTCTGGGATGGTAAATTAAGTATTATATGAAGAGAAGAAGTTTTATCAGAAACATAAGTTCTTTAGGTTTGGCATCTGTAGCAGTGGGAACATCTTTTGCTGCAGAAACTCCTCAAAGTAACAGTTTGCCGGGAAAATCGAAAATACCGGTATATGATGGGTGGGACGTAATAGTTGTGGGGGGAGGACCTTCGGGATGTGCTGCGGCTACGGCTGCGGCACGCGAAGGTGCCAAAACTTTGTTAATGGAAGGAACTGGAGCCTTAGGTGGAATGGGGACTTCTGGCTTACTGAATGCGTGGTGCCCTTTTACGGATGGTGAGAAGATTATTTATAAAGGAATTGCGGAACGGGTTTTTTCCGAGTCAAAGAAAGGTGTTCCTCATATTCATTATGATAATTGGGTGCCTATAAATGGTGAATATCTGAAAGTCGTGTATGACGATTTGGTAACCTCTGAGGGCGTATCTGTTCTTTTTTTCACAACAATGGCTGCTGTCGAAATGAAACGTAAGGGGGTTGTCGATGCAATAGTTGTTGCTAATAAAGCAGGATTGTCAACTTACAAAGCTAAAGTATATATTGATTGTACAGGCGATGGTGATCTTGCGGCTTGGGCTGGTGCTGATTTTGTAATAGGAGATGAGAGTGGTTCCGTTCAAGAAGGTACTTTGTGCTTTACCTTGTCGAATGTCGACCCTTATGAGTTTTCTTTAATAGGGAATGTCCATACTAATCGGAAGGATGGTCCGATTCATTCTATTTATGGTAACCCTAAATACCCATTGGTGAAAGATAAGCACATGAATGACAAGTTAATCGGACCGGGTATCTTAGGATTCAATGCCGGTCATGTGACTGTTGATAGTACAGATCCAGTATCTTTGACTGAAGCAATGATAAAAGGACGTAAATTGGTAAGACAGTTACATGAAGGATTGGTCGAGTTTGAACCAAAGTCATTTGGTGCTTCTTTTTTGGCAAGTACGGCTAATTTGA
>OGYW01003610.1_pt1 | contig 10087 bp, 9 predicted proteins | sample 1576621 | NCBI WGS metagenome assembly OGYW01 (sample SAMEA3541528, study PRJEB24748) | human gut metagenome | biome: human gut; feature: human-associated habitat; material: faeces | place: China | collected 2012
GGTGGATGCCGCCGGCGGGAGACGTACGTCCCGGCAGCGTCACATCGATCGCTTCCTCGGCAAGCTTCTTCTCGAGAGCGGCCTGCGCGAGCGCTTCGCGGCGGGCGTTCAGCGCCTCTTCCACAGCACGCTTCGCGGCATTGATCTCAGCACCGGCCGCCTTCCGCTGGTCGGCTGCGAGATCCCGCAGACCCTTCATCATTGTCGTGAGGGTGCCGGACTTCCCAAGGAATTTCGCCTTGGCATCTTCCAGCGCTGCAGGCTGCGTCGCTTCAGCGAAAGCCTGCCGGGCGGATTCAATCAGTTTGGATAAATCTTCCATTTTTTGATTCCGATACGGAAAACGTGGGCAGCAGCGGTCTGCTTTCTTGCCCGCAATACAGAAGAAGATAACGAAAAAAGGGGCGGCCCGGTACTGCTGGCCCGCCCCTTTTAAAGCTGGAGCACCTCAGCCGAGGCTTCAGCGCTCCTGTGCTTTGACAAGTGGATTCACCAATTAAGCACGAGCTGCCTTGGCCTTTTCGACCAGAGCAACAAAGCCTTCCTTGTCAAACACAGCCATATCAGCGAGCACCTTGCGATCAAGGAGGATGTTCGCCTTGTGAAGGCCGTTGATGAAGGCGCTGTAGGTCATTCCGTTCTGACGGGTAGCCGCATTGATACGGGCAATCCACAGACGGCGGAAGACGCGCTTCTTCGCACGGCGGTCACGATAGGCGTACTGGGCGCCGCGCATGACGGCTTCCTTGGCCACACGGAACACATTGTTGGCACGAAGGCTGTAGCCCTTCGACAGGGCGAGCAGCTTCTTATGACGGGCACGAGCGGTTACACCACGCTTAACTCGAGGCATCTTTTTATTCTCCTATCCAGATCAGGAAGCGATGGCAAGCATGCGCTTGACGTTGAGCTCATTGCACTTCGCAACCGTCACCATGCCGCGCAGGTGACGCTTGTTCTTGGTCGTGCGATGGGACAGGATGTGACGCTTGGTCGAGTGGCCAAACTTGATGGAACCGCCGGAGCGCACTTTAAAGCGCTTGGCAGCAGCCCGCTTGGTTTTCATCTTCGGCATTTGCCGTTTCCTCTTTATTGATGACTCAAAGGCGCCTTCCGGAAAAAGTTTGGATGGTCTTGAACTGCCCTTGAATCACTTCTTCTAACTCCGACACTTCCCGGGTTGGGAGAAGTTTCGGAGGTACTGCAAAACTGGTCAGAAATGCCGGAGGAGAGAAACGCATCTCCCCCGGACGATTTCGTCTGATTACTTCTTGCGCTTCGGCCCGAGCACCATGATCATCTGGCGCCCTTCGAGCTTCGGATTCTGCTCAACCTGAGCGATATCACCCAGCTCGGTCTTCACGCGGTCCATAAGTTCCACGCCGAATTCCTGATGGGCCATTTCGCGGCCGCGATAGCGGAGCGTAATTTTAGCCTTATCTCCGCCTTCAAGGAAGCGGCGGACAGCACGGATCTTCGTCTGAAAATCGTTTTCGTCGGTCGCGGGGCGGAACTTCACTTCCTTCACCTGCGTGACCTTCTGCTTGGCCTTGGCTTCCTGAGCGCGCTTCTGTTCCTGGTACTTGAACTTGCCGTAGTCAATCAGCTTGCAAACCGGCGGACGCGCCTTCGGCGCGACTTCGACCAGATCCACGCCGAGCTCTTCAGCCTTGTGAAGAGCGTCGTACGTGTTCATGATGACGCTGGTTCCGTCCGGCATCGTGACTCGGACCTCGGGGACCCGGATTTCACGATTCAGACGATGACGATTTTCCTCTTTTGCAGGGTTATCCCTACTATTTGTTATCACTTATTAACCTCAATGTTGGTGTGATCGGCGACCTGAGCCGCGAGCAGCGCAGCAAAGTCGTCAAAACTCATAGCACCGATATTCCGGCCGCCGCGCTCACGGACAGCCACTGTACCTGCCTGCTTTTCCTTCTCACCCACAACCAGGATGTAAGGAACTTTCGTCAGACTAAGTTCGCGAATTTTATAGTTGATTTTCTCACTGCGCAAATCCTCTTCTACTCGATAACCCGCATTGAAGAGTTTCTGATAAACCTCGTGAGCGTAGTCTGCCTGGGAATCCGTAATGGAGGCAACCGCTACCTGAGTCGGTGCGAGCCACGGCGGAAGGGCTCCGGCGTAGTTCTCAAGCAGCATACCAATCCAGCGTTCCAGAGAACCGAGGATAGCACGATGGAGCATAACCGGGACCTTTCTCTGGTCATCGGCATCAACATATTCCGCTCCGAGACGGCCCGGCATCTGGAAGTCAACCTGAACCGTACCGCACTGCCAGCTGCGGCCGAGGCAGTCACGGAGGTGGTACTCAACCTTCGGGCCGTAGAAAGCGCCTTCACCCGGCAGCACCTTGTACTTCACACCGGCGCGGTCGAGAGCGATCATCAGATCCTTCTCAGCCTTGTCCCAGGTCGCGTCGTCACCGATACGCATTTCAGGACGCGTCGCGACGAAGTACTCAATATCGTCGAATCCGAAGTCCTTGTAGACCTTCTTCACGATCGCGGTGAAATTCACGCATTCGTCGAGAATCTGATCTTCCGTGCAGAAGATGTGGCCGTCGTCCTGCGTGAAACCGCGGACGCGCATCAGGCCGTGCAGAGAGCCGGACGGCTCGTTGCGGTGGCACTGACCGAATTCACCGTAGCGGATCGGCAGATCGCGGTAAGAGCGGAGCGCGCTCTTGAAGATCTGGATGTGGCCCGGGCAGTTCATCGGCTTCAGAGCGTAGATGCGGTTCTCAGACTCCGTCGTGAACATGTTGGAGCGGTACTTCGCCCAGTGGCCGGACTTCTCCCAGAGGGAGCGGTCGAGAAGCTGCGGAGCCTTCACTTCCTGGTAGCCGTTGTCGCGGTAGATGCGGCGCATGTACTGCTCGATCACCTGCCAGAGGGCCCAGCCCTTCGCGTGCCAGAAAATCATGCCCGGGGCTTCTTCCTGGAGGTGGAAGAGGTCCATGTCCTTGCCAAGCTTGCGGTGGTCGCGGCGGGCGGCCTCTTCGAGCATGTGCAGATAAGCCTTCAGCTCATCCTTCGTCGCGAACGCGGTGCCGTAGATACGCTGCAGCATCTCATTCTTCGAGTCGCCGCGCCAGTAAGCGCCGGCCACCTTCATCAGCTTATGCACCTTCAGCACACCAGTGCTCGGCACGTGAGGCCCGCGGCACAGATCCGTGAAGTCGCCCTGCGTGTAGAGCGTGATCTTCTGGTCTTCCGGAATCGCCTTCACGAGTTCGACCTTATAGTGCTCGCCGAGCTTATCGAAGAAGGAGATCGCCTCGTCGCGCGTCACTTCGCGGTGCGTGATCGGGAGGTTCTCCGCCACGATCTCGTCCATGCGCTTTTCGATCTTCGCGAGGTCTTCTTCCGAGAAGGGCTTCTTGCAGGAGAAGTCGTAGTAGAAACCGTTTTCGATCGACGGTCCGATCGTCACTTCGGCTTCCGGATAGAGCTGCTTCACTGCCTGAGCCATCAGGTGAGCGGTGGAGTGGCGAATGATGTCAAGACCTTCCTCATCCTTACCGGTGATGATCGCGACAGAGGCGTCGTGATCCACGGTCTCGGAGAGATCCACAAGCTTTCCGTCCACGCGGCCGGCAAGCGCCGCACGGGCGAGTCCGGCACCGATCGAAGCGGCAATCTGCGCCACTGTCACGGGGCCTTCAAACTCGCGCTTTGAACCATCCGGCAAAGTAATTTCCAACATTTGACACTCCCTTTTCAACCCCTTCAGACAGGGACTTCTCTTTCAAAAGATTTCTTGCCCAGACTGTTTGCCGCCTGAAGAGCGGCAACTCTGACCGCCCGTCAGGCGGTTCTGCCGGCCGGTCCGCCCAGGTAAAGGATATCGGCCGCCGGCTCGGGCTGCAAAGAATAAAAAAAAAGTGCGGCCCGAGCCGCACTTTCTTTTTTAAAGCAACAGAACTGCTGTGTGACTCACCATCGGTTTTAGATGATGGTCAGTGTAGTTCGATTCATCAGAGAAAAATCTAACAACACAGCACTCCCAGAAAAATTTGGTAGGCACGATTGGACTCGAACCAACGACCCCCACCATGTCAAGGTGATGCTCTAACCAGCTGAGCTACGTGCCTGAGAGAATTAGAATTCTACGGATCCAAAATAAAAAAGCAAGAGTTCCCCCTAAAAATATTTTATTTTAGGGGTTTTCACTAGCTTCTATGGGCCGAAATGACCCCTTTCACCTCAAGAATCTCCTTCAGGGCCTGCTGCATCAGCGCGGCACCGGCCACTTCCACCCCGAATTTCAGGCGCGCGACGTTCTTCACAGTCTGCGTGTTGACGTTCGTGATGTTGATCTTCAGGCGGATGAAGACATCGGTCACATCTTTCAGAAGACCGATACGGTCGCGGGCGAGAACGAGGATCTCCATCGGGTAGAGAGTGTCCTCGGGCGCTTCACCCCAGGAGACCTCAATCAGACGTTCCTTCGACTGCTCCATCAGGTTCTTCACGTTCGGGCAGTCAGCGCGGTGCACAACGACACCGCGGCCGCGGGACACAAAGCCCACGATCTCGTCAGGCGGCACCGGATGGCAGCACTTCGCGAGCTGCGTGAGAAGCGATCCGACACCAGCAACAAGAATCTGTCCGTTATCGTGATGGGCACGCGGCTGCGCGGGCTTCACCGGGATCACCGGCTCATCGGCCGCCTTTTTCTGCGTCTGAGGCACCACGACCGCTTCGATCGCGCGGTTCGAAATCTCGTCCTTCGCGATGGTGAGGCAGAGATCATCCACGGACTCAAAACCAAGCGTCTTCGCGAGCGACTCAAGGTTATAAGTCGACTTCCCGAGGCGCGCGAGTTCGGTATCGAGCTCATCACGCCCGCGTGCGATCTGCTCCTGGAGGTGCAGCTGGTTGAACCACGTTCTCACCTTGCCGCGGGTCCGGGCCATGGCGGCGAACCCAAGCTCCGGATTCATCCAGTCCTGCGACGGGCCGCCGGACTTCGCCGCGATGATTTCCACCGTGTCGCCGGTCTTCAGCTTATGCGTGAGCGGCACGATCGCGCCGTTCACCTTCGCGCCTCGGCAGCGGTGGCCGAGCTGCGTGTGGACCATATAGGCAAAGTCCACCGGTGTGCTGTTCGCCGCGAGTTCCACAACGCGCCCCATCGGGGTGAGCGCGTAGATCAGATCGTCCTCGACACCCGGCGCGCGCGGCGGCTCAACGTCCGAGTGCCACGCGAGCAGCTGACGGAGCCAGACAACTTTCTGCTCTTCAGCGGAATTCACGCCAAGCGAATTGCCCGCTTCCTTATAGCGCCAGTGGGCCGCGAAACCGAGTTCCGCGAACTCATGCATCTCGCGCGTACGGATCTGGATTTCGACCGGAAGCCCGTTTGAAGCCTTCACAACCGTGTGCAGCGACCGATAGCCGTTCGGCTTCGGATGCGCGATATAGTCGTCGTACTCTGACTGAATCGCGGTGAAATTTTCATTCAGGATCGAGAGCACCTCGTAGCACTGTTCGACCGTATCCACGATGACGCGGAGCGCCCGGAGGTCGAAGAGCCGCTCAAACGGCAGGTGCTTACGCTCCATCTTGAGCCAGATCGAGTAGATATGCTTCGAGCGGCCGGAGACCTCGCCCCGGATATGGTGCGCGGCGAGCAGCGACCGGATCTTCGTCACGGCCTGCTGCACGAAGGCGAGGCGCTCGGCGCGGCTCGCGTCGAGGTGCCGCACGATCTCCTGATAGACCTCAGGCCGCGTGAAGCGGAGCGACAGGTCCTCGAGCTCCCACTTCATCTGCCAGATACCGAGGCGGTTCGCGAGCGGCGAGTAGAGCTGGAGCGTTTCCGCGGCGTAGATCTTCGCGTCATCCGACGGGTGCATCACAAACCAGCGCAGCGTCTGCAGACGGCTCGCGAGACGAAGGAGCACGACCCGGAGGTCGCCGCACATCGCGAGCAGCATCTTTCTCAGCTTCTCGGGCTGGGACGCGGCATTCGCTTCCTTGTTGCTCGAACGGGCCTGTTCGGAGAGCTTCATCAGACGCTGCAGATCGGTGCAGAGCTCGAGCACCTTGCCGCCGAAACTCTTCTCAATCCACTCCTCAGGATTCTTCAGATAATCCTGCACGGAGGAGAGATAGGCCGCGGCAATCAGTTCATCATCATCCCGGATGCCCCGCAGAATGCTGGCCATGCCGTCTGCGTGCGACATACGGGGTTCGCCTGTCTCAAGGCATTGCCCCGCGTAGAGCGGTTCCACCATCGAACGGGCAAGCTGCCAGTTCACTTTAACCGGCGCTTCGGTTTTCTTGTTATCTGGTGCCATCGGACAAATCTTCTCTGCGGTTAATGAGGAATAAACGCCTTCAGACAGGCCTCGCGTGGGAATCCCCTTGCGACAGCCCATTCTATGGCGGCGTGCTTATATCAGTAGAAATCCCGAATCCGGTTTTGCAAATTAATACAAATTCAGATTCTAGGCGAGACTGCGGACGGATTAGGCCGCAGAAATATTCAATTCATGACGCCGATGCGGCGAAGCAGCGTGGCAATGTCAACGCCATTACGGACGTTCAGCTTCCGGGTGGCGGAGCCGCGGTGCACCTTGACGGTCTTCTCGGCGATATTCAGTTTCTCGGCGATTTCTTTGTTCTGGAGCCCCTCGGCAACAAGCTTCACCACTTCTTTTTCGCGCGCGGTCAGCGTCTCAAAGGCCGCCCGGTCCGCGTTATCGCGCTCATCCGCCTCAACCCGCTCGAGGTCGCGCTTCACGGCGGCCTCCACCACGGCGATCAGCCGGTCGCCGTCCACCGGTTTCTGGAGGAAATCCGCGGCGCCCTGCTTCAGCACGTGCACCGCCATATCGACGTCGCCGTGCCCGGTGACAAAGATCACCGGAATCCTGAAACCCCTGGAGTCGAGCAGATCCTGCAGTTCAAGGCCTGTCATGCCCGGCATTCGGGCGTCGAGCAGGAGGCAGCCTGGACGGGCCGGATCATCATGCTTCAGAAAGTCGTCAGCGCTCTCGTAGCATGCGGTCTCGTAGCCTGCGGCCCCGAGCAGGAAGGCGCTCGACTGCCTCACGCCTTCGTCGTCATCCACGATTCTCACCAGCGGCGATTTACTTTCCGACCCCATTTTTCTCTCCAACCCGAAGTCAACCAAAACCCGCCCCCGCTTCTCCAGGCAGAGGCATCCCCACTTTTGTATTGTGAACCTATGCGGGGATGAATTTCAAAAAATTAAGAAAAAAGGCCAGGGACTGAGTCCCCGGCCTTATTCCGGAACACGGATAAAACCGGGAGAATCCCGGTCTCTTATCCGTTAGTTCTTCAGGCTGTGAATCGGAGCCGGGATACGGCCGCCGAGGTTCACGAAGCCTGCGGAGTCACCGCCAGGAACGCGGATGACGGCCGCTTCGCCGAGCAGTCCGCCGAAGACCGCCACGTCGCCCACCGTCTTGCCGGGGACCGGAATCACGCGGACAGCGGTCGCCTTGTTGTTGATCATGCCGATCGCGGCTTCGTCAGCAATGATGCCGCCGATCGTCGAGGCCGGGGTGTCACCCGGGATCGCGATCATGTCGAGACCGACCGAGCAGACCGAGGTCATCGCCTCGAGCTTCTCGAACGTGAGCGCGCCGCTGCGGGCAGCGGCTTCAATCGCCGCGTCCTCGGACACCGGGATGAAGGCGCCGGAGAGGCCGCCGACGTGAGAGGAAGCGAAAACGCCGCCCTTCTTCACCGCGTCATTCAGCATCGCGAGAATCGCGGTCGTGCCGGGAGCGCCGATCGAGGAGAGACCGAGAGCCTGGAAGATTTCACCGACGGAGTCACCGATCGCCGGGGTCGGAGCGAGCGACAGATCGGCCACGCCAAACGGGATGCCGAGTTCCTTCGCCACGTCGCGGCCGATGATTTCACCGACGCGCGTCACCTTGAAGGCCGTGAACTTGATCGTTTCGGCAACATCGTCCACCGTGATATGGCGGCCGTTGTTCTTCTCTTCGATCAGGCGGTCAAGCGCCTTCTTCACAACGCCCGGACCGGAAACACCGACGTCGATCACGACGTCAGGCTCACCGATACCGAGGTAGGCGCCGGCCATGAAGGGCACGTCCTGGGGAATGTTGCAGAAGACAACGAGCTTCGCCGCGCCGATACCGTCGCGGTCCGAGGTCGCCTGGGCGACATCAAGCACGCGCTGGCCCATCAGGGCAACCGCGTCCATGTTGATACCGGCCTTCGTGCTGCCCACGTTGATCGAGGAGCAGACGCGGTCCGTGGTCGCGAGGGCTTCAGGCAGCGAGTCGATCAGGTTACGCTCACCGGGGGTGATGCCCTTCTCAACGAGAGCGCCGAAACCGCCCACAAAGTCGACACCGACTTCCTTCGCGGCAGCGTCAAGCTCGCGGCAGACGGCGGCAAGCTGATCGCGCGTGAAGGAGGAGCAGACCGTACCGATCGGAGAAACCGAAATACGCTTGTTCACAACCGGAATGCCGTAGCGGTCGCCGACCATGTTGCAGGTCTCAACGAGGCGCTTCGCATACTTGCTGATCTTCGCGCGGAGACGATAGGCAAACGTGTCGTAGTCGGTGCTCGCGCAGTCGAACAGGCTGACACCGAGCGTCACCGTACGCACGTCAAGGTGCTCGGCCCGGGTCATGTTGATGGTGGAAAGGATCTCGTTTTCAGAAATCATTGTTGTTTTTCACCCTAAAAGAGTCTTCTGCCGCTCTTGCAGCCGAAATGGAATTAATGAATTTCGATGTGATGCATCGCATCAAAAATGAGGTGATGCTGCATCGTGAGCGAGAGGCCCATGGCCTTGGCGCGTTCCGACATCACGCGGTGCAGCGCGCGGGCGTCAACCGCCTTCGGCACGCTCACTTCAAAAATCTGAACGGACTCACCCTCACCGAGCGGCTTCGCGCGCAGATCGTGAATGTTCACGCGCTGCTCACTCATGATGCGGGAGAAGGTCGACACGATGTCGTTGCCGTCTTTGCCCCAGATCGTCACCACGTAGGATTCGGACTCCGGCACGGAATCCTTCGGCAGTTCTTCAAAGTCGCGGATCACAAGGGAGAGGTGGAATTTGCGGGCTTCGAGCGCCTTGCTGATTTCCTCGTTGAGCGTCTCGTTGGACAGGCCTTCAGGCTTATTCAGCAGATAAATGCCCGAAAACTGGTCGTGCAGCGTGGACTGGGTCATTTCTTCGATATTGCAGCCCAGACGGGTAAGGGCGGAAGAAACGGTGGCAACAATACCGGGCTGATCAAGACCGATGACGGCGACAAGCGCGCTGTTATTTTTCGTATACTGGGTCATTTTCCTTAAGACTTTGCAGGTCAAAGTATTAGAACGTGAGTGTAACTCTATATGGCGTTTCAGTTCTTCTGACGCTCCGGGAGAAACTCACGCATTCCCGGGAATGCCGCAAGAGAATTCGCCTGGAGGGCTGAAAGAAGCTCGTCGCGGGGCATGCCCCGGAGCTGAGCGAGTTCATCGAGATACCCCGCGATATCAGCGGGTTCAGTCCGGAGGTTGCCGCTGTCGCGCCTCGCGCCTGAAGGCATATCCGGAGCGTCGGTTTCACCGGATGATGGAAAGCGGATCGTCAATAACGGCCATTCCGTTTTGTGCAGCCAATTGCGACAAATGGAATGTATAATGATTCAATGATGTTGTAGTACGAATGAACAAGGCATCAAATTCGAGCAAACGGATGGCGTCATCTTCCGTAATCATTTCCACATGAATATTCATCTTCTTGGCAACTTCTGCCAATTTATGCAAGGCACCTTTGTTGCTGGGCGGAAATTTTTCCTGTGGATCAACCAATACAGCTAAACTATAACGGGAAGCTTTCGCCGACTTAGGCGCACGCCATATTTTCTTATTAAAGTTATCCAATGTGTTGGCAAAGAAATCCTGCTCTTCATCATTGAGTCGATTCAGAGGAAGAAATTGAATACTTTCGATCTGATTTCTGGGATGAGTATTCAAAGCCACCCTCAATAATGGGCAAGGGTAATTCTCAAAAATAAATCGTGCAATCCGCTCCAGGCCTTTCTCTC
>OGYW01003612.1_pt1 | contig 10082 bp, 7 predicted proteins | sample 1576621 | NCBI WGS metagenome assembly OGYW01 (sample SAMEA3541528, study PRJEB24748) | human gut metagenome | biome: human gut; feature: human-associated habitat; material: faeces | place: China | collected 2012
CAGTGCGTAGGTCTTGCTCTCGTCCAGCGGCACATAAGTACCGTTCGCGCGGTCGCAGGCGTATCCTTCCATTACTTTGGGTGCTCAAGAAGTAACTGTTCGTGAAATGGCACAGGCGTATGCAACTATTGCAAATGGTGGTACCAAGCGCGAAGCAGTCTGCATTCAGAGCATTGTCGATTCTTCGGGCAACACTATCTTTACTGCAGATACTACAGGAGAAAAAGTTCTGGATACTTCCTTAACTGAGGCTGCAACTGAAGTTATGGAAACCGTAGTAACCAGCGGTACTGGTCGTGGTGCAGCAATTTCTAATGGGCAACCTGCTGCAGGTAAAACGGGTACTTCCGAAAACTGGCGCGACAAATGGTTCTGCGGTATTACTCCTCAGATGTCGGTAGCTATCTGGATTGGCGGACGTGAAGAAGTGCGCATGCCTTCTTACGTTGCTGCAGACGATGTATTTGGTAATTTCATGAGTACTATTCTTGCTGGTCAGCCAATTGAGCAGTTCCCAACAAGTGATGAAGAGCTTGAATATACCGAACACGATTTCGGTCATGGTTATGGTGCAGATGGTGAAGCTCCTGAACATGAAGGCGATACGGTTATGACTCCTGATGAGGAAACAACCGAAGAAGAAACCACTGAAAATGAAACCACGACAGGCGGTGAAACTGGCGGCGAAACACCAACCCCTCCCTCTGGCAGTGAAGGTACTGGCGGCGAAGGTACTGGCGGCGAAGGTACTGGCGGCGGTGATGAAGGCGGAGGCGGCGGCGAAACCGATCCGGGTGGATCAACCGATCCTGAGACGCAAGCACTTTATGTTCGGCGCGCAGCTTAACAACGCATAAGTTTTCTTTGCTCTGCAAGGAGCTTAGCGAGAACGAGATTATCTTGTTTGGTGTATGGTTGGGCAGCAGCGAAGTACTCTTGGCGCGTGTTTTGTGAAGGGAACTTGCATTCTGGTAACTTTTCAATATTTAGTAGGTATTTACAGGGAATAACTTATACACTTCTGCTTAACGTTCTTGAACGTTCGAAAGGATTATATGAAAGCGAAAGTACGTATTATTCTTGCAGCAATGCTTTGCGTGGCATGCTTGGCTGCTTTGGTTGGCTGTTCAGGAAACAATGCTGAGCAGGATGCCCAAACGCAGAATCGTCAGTATATGTCTTCTGTAAACACCATTATGGATACGCTTAATACCAATATGGAAGAGTTCGCAACTGCGGTAAAAGATGGTGAAGTTGTATCCTTGGATGCCCAACTCGAGGCAGTGAATAAGTGTGTTGAAGATTTAAATGCGCTTACTCCTCCTGATGCTATGACTGAAATTCACAAGTCATATGTATCAGGCGCAACCGAACTTCAAACTGCTTTAGCTGATTATGTTCAGCTGTATGAAGACGTGAAAGCACCACAGAGTGGCTCATTTGATTATTCCACTTATGATGCTCGTATTGCAGATATTCAATCCCACTACGATGCGGGAATTGCTGCTTTGCAGGAAGCAGATAGCAAGGCCCAGTCTGCTTAAAACGTTTCGTATAAGTTTGTCTTAGGCGGCCATCGATTAGATGGCCGTTTCGCTGTATAGAGGAAGTTGAATGGAACGGACAACCACTCAATTGATGCAAGAAAAGAGAATAGTAGCAGAAACTTCAGATATTACGGTGTCGGCTGTTTCTGAAATGAACACACCAAAAGTTGAATTATTGGCGCCAGCTGGAAATATGGCATGTTTACACGCTGCGGTGCAGGCAGGTGCCGATGCGGTGTATTTGGGAGCAGGTCATTTTAATGCGCGTCGTGGTGCAGAGAATTTCACCTTTGAGGATTTGGCGCAGGCTTGTGACTACGCACACCTGCGTGGGGTAAAGATTTATCTCACGCTTAACACTATTGTTCTTCCTTCCGAAGTTGAAGACGCCCTTGAACTGGCTCGTCAGGCATATCGTTGTGGAGTAGATGCTTTTATTGTCCAAGATATAGGCATTGCACTTGAACTCCGTCGAATTATGCCTAATTGCGAAGTGCATGTTTCTACGCAGATGAATACTCATACCGAAGATGGTGTTCGGGCTGCTGCTGCATTAGGTGCATCGCGCGTCACACTTGCTCGTGAACTTTCTTTCGAAGAAATAGCGCGCCTGTCCGCTTTAGCACAAGAACTTGGCATGGAAATTGAAGTTTTTGCGCACGGTGCCCTTTGTATTTGCTATTCAGGTCAGTGTTTTATGTCTTCTATGGTAGGGGGTAGATCGGCAAATCGTGGGCGTTGCGCTCAAGCATGTCGTTTGCCCTATACGCTTCATAATATAGCTTTGCGAAAAACACTTGATGCTCCAGGAGAGCATCTGCTTTCTCCTAAAGATTTATGCACCATTGATGTACTTCCTGAATTGATCAAGGCGGGCGCTACTTCTTTGAAAATTGAAGGACGCATGAAGTCTCCTGAGTACGTAAAAAGTGTTGTGGGAGTGTATCGGGCGGTGCTTGATCGTGTATTAGCTTGGTTGGAGGAAGAAAAACGTGCTGAACTAGATTGCGGTAGTGTCGAAATACCGCAAGGACTTCCTATTAATCCTCGCGCAACTGAAGCAGAGCACCAAATTCTTTCCGAAGCGTTTTCGCGTGGTTTCACTACTGCCTATTTAGAACGTCAGCGTGGTAACGAAATAATGAGTTACGGTCGTCCAAACAATCGTGGCGTATTCGTTGGTCGCGTAACGCGTGTAAAAGACGGAAAGGTTTTTATTGATGTAGAGCAAGAGCTTCATGTGGGCGATGCCATAGAATTTTGGACCAATAGGGGACACTTCGTACATACCATAGAGCAGCTTTCCTTTGATAAATCGGGGAAAGCGATGCTTATGGTGGATCGCGCTGTTGGCAAGGGTGATCGCGTTTTCCGTGTGCGTAATGCAGAAACAGCTTTTATAGATAATGATCGCGAACCTACGGTGGCGGTAACGGGAGCGATTGAGCTTCGCTTAGAAGAGCCCGCTAAGCTTACCTTTACTGCTTATGACTGTATCAATAATTCGCCAGTTTCAGTTACGGTTGAGGGGTCTGAGGTAGAAGCTGCTCGCACCAAAGCGCTCACTGAAGAAGAAGTGCGTGACCATGTTGACCGCATGGGAACAACACCCTTTTCGCTTGAAAAGCTTGATGTTGTGCTTGACGAAGGGGTAGGCATGGGCTTTTCTGTGCTGCATAAGTTGCGTGCCCGTGCGGCTGAACAGCTTCAGGAGGCTATGCTGGATTCGTATCATAGTCGCTTTTTGGAACGTGCGCCTCAGCGTGTATTCGTAAATCCCGTTCGCGTTAACTCATGCAAAGTTGGCGTTTTGGCAACAAATCCTGCCTGCGCCCGTGCGGCAAAACGTGCAGGAGCAGATTTTATTTACGTTCCTGCGCTTAACTATCGCCGTGGGGAAGCGGTAATTGCTGGTCAGCTTTCAGGGACGGCAGAGCAGGCAGGTTATCCTAAGCAGTGCATTCCAATTTTGCCAACGGTTTCTCATATGTTTGATGAAGAATTGCGTGGTGGTTTCGATATTTGGAATCGCGTGCGTGAAGGAAAGCCTGTTGTCGTAGAAAATTTCGGGCAGTTAATCCATGCCCATGAAATGGGAGCACTACCCGAAGTAGGCCCTCATATTCCTGTGACAAACAGGCTAGACTTACAAGCGATGACTGATTTGGGAGCACAACGTATTTGGCTGTCTCCAGAACTTTCCCTTGTTCAGATAGAAGAGTTAGGGGAGGCTTCTTCGGTGCCGCTGGGAGTAACCATTATGGGTTCAACTGAGCTAATGATTACGGAACACTGTTTACTTATGAGTCAAGGTCCCTGCAATCAGAAGTGCACAACATGTGCGCGTCGTAAAAGTCCGCATCATTTGAAGGACCGTAAGGGTTATGAGATGCCAGTAATTACTGATGCTCTTGGTCGCAGTCATTTATACAATGCAGTTTCTCTTGATATTGCACATCTGGTTCCCGAGCTTATTCATGCGGGCGTTTCAACTTTGATGGTTGATACCACGCTAATGAATGTTTCTGAAACTACGAAAAAGGTGCAGCGCGCGGTTCGTGCTCGTGATATTGCGCTTAAGAGTGGCGATAAGGTTTCGAAGGCTGAAGGGGCAACGTCGGGGCATTTGTTCCGCGGAGTTTCGTAGATCTTAAAACATAGAATTGAGTTTTCGGCATCATGAAACGTACACGACATATGAAAACGGCATATTCCGTATATGCGGAGGCGTATACCTAGAGACATATAGGCGAAGACAAAAGCTGTGATAGAATCTCTGCGTATAACTTGAGAAGAGGAATTATGATTTCACCTGAAGAACAGTTTCATATTATTCAATCAGGCACGGCAGAAATTGTGCCTGAAGCTGCACTTATGGAAAAACTGAAGCGCGGTAAGCCTCTAAACATTAAGCTTGGCGTAGATCCAACGGCGCCTGATATTCATCTTGGACATGCGGTTCCCTTGCGCAAGTTGCGCGCATTTCAGGATTTGGGGCATCAGGTAACGCTTATTATTGGCGATGGTACCGCTTTGATTGGCGATCCTTCTGGTCGCAATACCACGCGTCCTCAGCTTACGCGCGAACAGATTAAGGAAAATGCTCAAACCTATGTTGATCAGGCGTTTAAAATTCTTGATCCAGAAAAAACCACGCTTCGTTATAACTCTGAGTGGATTTTGAGCATGGATTTGGAGCAATTGCTCAAGATTGCTTCCAACTTCACGGTTGCTCGCATTCTGGAGCGCGACGATTTCCATAATCGTTACACCAATAATCAGTCTATTGCTCTTCATGAATTTTTATACCCCATTATGCAGGCATACGACTCAGTGGTAATTAAAGCCGATGTTGAGCTTGGCGGTACGGATCAGCTGTTTAACTTACTTGCTGGCCGTGAGCTTATGGAAAAGATGGGTATGGAACCTCAGGTTTGTCTTACCCTTCCTTTGCTTGAAGGCACCGACGGTGTCAAGAAGATGTCTAAGAGCTATGGTAACTACATTGGTTTGACTGACGAGCCTAATGATATGTTCGGCAAGGTTATGTCCATTCCGGATGAATTGATGATCAAATACTACCGTTTGGCATCTACAGTACCTGTTGCTGAAATCGACAATATTGAAGCTGGTCTTGCGGCGGATGAAATTCATCCTAATCGTTGCAAGCGTGATTTGGCTCAAAACATCGTTGCCGCTTACTATGACGAAGCTGCTGCCCAGGAAGCAGAAGCTGCGTTTGACAAGCAGTTTAAGAAGCATGAAATTCCCGACGATGTAGCGGAATTTGCTGCTGATTTAACGCCAAATGATGAAGGTTTAGTTTATCTGGCAAAGTTGATTTCTGATGCAGGATTAACCAATTCTACTGGCGATGCTCGTCGCATGATCGATCAGGGTGGCGTAAAAGTAAATGGTGAAGCTATTCCTGCTAAGACCTACAACGTAGCTCCTGAAATGCTTAAGGATGCCGTTGTTCAGGTAGGCAAGCGCAAGTTCGTACGTATTACGACGTTATAGCTAACGTCGTAATACTCGTAAGAAACGGTATGGCGCTGTGCGGAAACACCTTGGCACAGCTAGGGCTCCAGGCAAAGCTTGCGTAACAAAGTACGCTACGCTTTGCCTTCACCCTATCTGCATTCAAGGTGTTTCCGCTCGCTGTTTTTACCAGCAATGTGAGTTTTATTGAATTTCTTGCTAAGTTGTTTAGAAACGTGAGGTTATTTATATGTCACGTTCAAATATCATTATTGGAATTGTGCTAGCGATAGTTGTTATTGGGCTTGCAGTATATACCTTTACAATGGGGTAGTAGAGGATAAGTAGAAACGTACTCTTGATCTATAGCTAAACACGTAAGCATTGCGTATATTATCTACACTTTAGCTGCTAACTCGCATTAGCTCTTCTTGAAAGTGTTGTTGCCGAATAAACCTTCGGTAATGCGACCGACTTCTTTTCCGTTTTCGTCGGTGACAATTTTGTCGCCAAAGATGCCATCGCGCACTTCGTATTTTTGTCCACCATATTCAACTTTGGTATTTCCGAATACGCCTTGACGGGTTGATCCTACTTTTGAACCCCATCCATCATAAATGGTGGAGCCGCCCCAGCTATTATTCTGCTGGTGATATGCTTTGCCGCCGACATATGTTGTTGAAAAGGAATTTCCCCATGAGTTACCAGAGTAGCTCGAACCGCCACTGCCGCCAGAAGAGCCGCCAAATGATCCGCCTGAGTAACCTCCGCTATAAGCGCCAGAGTAGCCACCGTTGTAGCTGGTGTTTGGAAGAATGAATTCGTTGTCGATGAATCGATAAGCGGCATATAACAATACTGCAATAATAACCAGGTAGAGTGCCGATTCCACTATCAACTGCGTTACAAGCGTCCAGACAGTAGCTTCATTCACGCCTTCAGCGACGTTCTGAGTAATCAAACCGATAATGTTGTTGTTAAGTTGAGCCATTACTAGTGCATAGCCAACGCACAGCAAGCAGATTGCGTATCCTACGCGTCTAGCTGTTTTCATGAAGCTGTGAATGGACTTGTGGGTCTTATTTGTGCCTTCATACCAGCGCAATTCACATGCATTAATAATCACAAGCACTACGAATAAGATGAGTGCAAAAAGAGGCAACGCACTAGTCGAAAGTATCACGCCAATAATTTGGAAGATGTTTGCAAAGAATCCGTTTAATGCAGGATTTAGTAAGGACATTAAGATAGAACAGCATCCCAAGACAAGTGAAATCCAGCCTGTAATTCTTCCAATTCTTATAAGGGAACCTTGAAGGTAGACGCCAACATTTGGTACTTCTGTACCTGGAACTTTTTCACCATTAACGATGCACTCGAATTGTGGCTCCTCTTCGCCATCCCTTTTTCGCTCTTCGATATCCTGGATTTCTTCGGCAGTATTAAGAACAGACCAGTCTAAGAATTTACGCCACGCAATGCGGATGATGCCAGCAGTAAGCACAAATACCCACATTCCTGCGGCGCTCAGCTGACCAATTGCTGTCATGAATTCACTAAACCATGGAACAGTAAAGATGATATATGAGATTTTTTCTGGGCTGAAAAGACCGCTGGTTGCTAATACCAACGTGATGGGGGAGTGCATGAGCAATGCGACAAGAATGCCTACCGCTCCTAGGGCGTTAGCGAGTGCAACTAGCACACGAATAATTTCATCAAGCCACCAGACAAGACCGACCTGTTCTTCTAGCGCTTCAACAGGAGTCAAGTTTTCTTTCTGAATGCGCTTGCCAAAAGCTTCACGTTCGCTTGCGCACCAATTCTTATAGCCATTGCTACAGGCACGCGCTATTACCATAAAGAGAATAGCAAGTGGCATGCCTGATCTCCACGTAATATCCCAGCTCAAACCTAAGATCAAGGTAATGGGGTTTGAGATATCGGCGGTATCGGTTAGGGAAAGAAGCTCCAAGAATATGGTGAAGAGGTAGAATAGGATGAGTGCAGATATGCCTTTGCCAAGCGTGATAAATGCACGGGGGTAAGGTGTGGGGTTATTCTGCTTGTTGGCGTTTTTCCACTTGGCGAAATACCAGTGAGCTACCCACCAAATGGCGAAAACTATCGCAAATGCAATCCAGCCTTGTAAAACAGTAGAATCTGATTGTGCGGGAGCGGTGGTTATTATAAGCAGACAAATAGCAATGAATACGCCAGGAATAGCAAGGCGAATAAGGGTCGCCTTGAAGCACTCACTTCCATGTAGTTTTGGTAAGGAGTAATTCTCTGGGATGTTTTTGATTCCGTTTAGAACAATAGAAGGAATCTCTTTTGAGTTTTTATCGTTGTTACCAGAAAGCATGAGCTCTCCTTACTGGCTACCTTAATAGTTATGGTTCGTGACAAAATTATATTGTGTAAATACCATTGGTTATTATATAGAGAGGGATTCAAGAAAGGAATCTCTGATTGAGAACACTTCAAAACACCAGGTCAAATCATTGTCAAAGACTTTTGACAAGCACAAAATCCCCGAAAAGCTTTCATGTCAAAACTATTAGGTGGTAGAGTAATCCGCGATCTGAGACATTTCCTACCAGAAAGGGATTGCATGGAACTGGCAACGCATATCAAAGAGCATCGCGCTCGTTTAGGTATGTCGCAGGAAGAATTGGCGGAGGCAATTTTCGTTTCGCGTCAAACTATTTCAAACTGGGAAACTGATCGTACCTATCCTGATGTGCAAAGCCTGTTGCTTTTAAGCAATCTCTTCGACGTAAGTGTTGACTCGCTTATTAAAGGAGATGTGGAAGAAATGAAACAGGTATTAAGTGCAGAAGCAAAGCGAATGAATAAGCTTGGTCTAGTAATGTTGATTTTTGGGACAGTCCTGCTTGCATGGGTCGTGATGTCCTGTCTTATGGATTTAAGCTTGCCAGCAATCGTAATTCCAGCTGTTGTGTTATTTGTTCCTGTTGCAATAAGCGCAGGTATGGCTGAAAAGATTAAACACGACAAGCAGCTATTTACGTATCGTGCCTATGATGCGTTTATACAAGGCGAAGATCCTGATGTATTGAACGAAAAGAACCAGCGTGCTGGAAAGTATTGGTGGGGTAAGCTCGTAGCGAAAACCCTGATAGCTGCAGCTATAGGTGCTTGCTGTGGCTGGGGTGCTTTTAGCATTTTAGGCAGGCTGATTGGATAGTTGCATTAAGAATTTATTAGCCGTTCATTTGCATAGTAGTGTATTCAAGGTAATTACAAACAAAGCTTTGTAACAACGAATATAGGTTTAGAAAAGACTCTCAGAACAGAGGAGGACCAATCATGACTAAAGAGCGATTTGTCGAAGTGTATTCTCAAGGTGTTACGAACGTGCGTAAGATCATTGTGGATGCTGAAACAGGAGTTAATTACTTCTTGGCATCTTCAAATATGACCAGCGGTTGCGGCATAACGGTTTTAGTAGACGCGGAAGGCAAACCACTGGTAACTCCGCTTTCTAAAAATGATGAAGTTGCCATGGGGCAGTTGTTGAACAGGTAAGGATAGTGCTCGGACCCGCCGAGCGTTATTGCTTTTCAAGTAGCTTGATAGAACTGCTTGCTTTTACACGTCATTATCCAAGAATAGCTTCAGCTCGAGTGATGACTCCTTTTAGGAGTGGACCAACTAGTTTGCTTACCTGAGGAAAACCAGCTTCAGTAATCGCTTCCGCTTCTTCGCGTATTGCTGAAGGAATAGCCTCTGCTAAATTTTGCAGATTCCGAAGAGCCAATTTGGACGGAATCGCACATTTACGCATGGTTTCTTGGAATAGAGAACGTGAAACGTGGTCGATACGTCTATCTCCGCCGAATGATACTCCCATTTCTAGGTAGATATTTGGGTAAGCAACGGTGCTAATAACATCGTAGAGAGGGGCTATTTCGCGATCATTCCAATCTTGATTATAGAGAAGGGCAAAATTTTTCAGATGGTTATCGCAGTTGCCGATCAAATAGTCAAACAACACGTATTCAATGAGAAGACTAGATTCACCAAAGGCATTTTGGCAGTATTGCCGTGTTGTAGACGAGATTAAAGGAAGGTAAAACCCATCTGTCGGCTCGTATTTCAAAGGATTTGATGTCGCCTGGCTGAAATCTTCTTGATGGATTCGTATAGGCGCTGGCATGCCGTCGACTTCTTTAGAACTCTCTGAAATAATGCGATCGAATCTTCGTACTGCTAAAAGTGGATCTCCCTCTTTAACGCTGATTAGTGAACATTCAGCTGCAGGAAAGTCGCATCGGCGTGCGATTCCAAGGCAAAGTGCTTCATTTATAGTTTCGAGGGGAAATTGTTTTGAGTTCGCAGCTTTTAAGATGTGAGTGGAAGGTGCACCGCCAAAAGGATAAAACCACTCGTTCTTTTCTTCATCTAAATACAGCCCAATTTTTGCCATAGCACCCGTCAAAGAAAGACGCGTTTTGTTCATTGTTTGCACGGCGGTTTCGAAAGGTTTTAGAGCAAATTCATTAAGGAAGTTGGTTTCAATTGGCTTGT
>OGYW01003613.1_pt1 | contig 10078 bp, 11 predicted proteins | sample 1576621 | NCBI WGS metagenome assembly OGYW01 (sample SAMEA3541528, study PRJEB24748) | human gut metagenome | biome: human gut; feature: human-associated habitat; material: faeces | place: China | collected 2012
TCGGACACTTTCGTCACTTTCTGACAAAAGGTATCTTATCACATTCGCTTCCGTTTGTAAAGCCCCTTTTTAAACATTTTGTAAAAAAGCAGCAGAAAAGTTTTTGTGAGATTTAGGAAATTTTAAAGGGCGTTGTCTGTACATTTCAAAAAGAGGCTCAATGTTTGAATTTCAAAGCCTGACGCGTCAGAGAGAAGATACCGGTCATGTATTCCTCGTGGATGTCCGCCTGCATACGGAAAACGGGCATGTGGTTTTCCGGGATGCTCTGCTTGCAGTAATCGATGATGTCTTTTTCGCGCACGTTCAAGGTGGCAGAGCCGGTGAGGAAGAGGATGTCCGGGTTCAAAAGTGCAATGGTGCACACGGCGGCGGTCTGCATCAGCGGTACGATATTCTCGCCGTGAATCATGCGCGAGACGGTCTCGACTTTTGTAGCGGTGGAGTTGATGAGCGGCAGACTGATGAGCTCGCCCGCATATTTTGTACTGCCGACGATGATGTGTCCGTCCACCACGGTGCCCGCACCGGCGCTGCGGTGGCTCGGCCAGTAGAGAACGGAAAGGGAGTACGGGTGGTCGCAGGGGTTGCGCACGTAAAAGCCGTAGGACGTGAAGTGCATGTCGTTTTCCGTGATGACCGTGATGCCGAGCTGTTCTTCGAGTACCTTCTTCGGGTTGAAGCCGTTTAACGCCGGGAACGCAAGCGATTCAATGGCGCCTTCGCGGTCGGTGACGCCGGAAATGCCGATGCCGACTGCGCGGATGAGCGGATCTGTCTGCACCATCTGTGTGATGAACAGCGTGAGGTCCTCCGGCAGAATGTCGTCGAGCGGGCAGAATTTTTCCTGCAAGCTGTTTCCTTTTAAATCGCACACGCGCAGGGCGATGCCGCTCCTTTCCACGTCGTTATTATCGGTATAAAGGCACAAAATGTGCGCGTAGTTTGGGTTGATGGAAAAGCGGCGCGCGGGACGGCCGCCGTTCGATGCGGCAAAGGCAAGCTCCAGCACCTGTCCGTCGTCGATCATCTCGCCGAGGAGCGCCGTACAAGCCGCAAGGCTTAACCTGCATTGCTCGGCAAGCTCTTTTTTTGTGGCGAAATCCGTGTGGTACAGCGCGCTGCGCAGAGCGGCGAGGTTATTCTGTTTTAAAGCGGCAGCGCCGCCGTATTCTGTCATAATCGATTTCCTTCATTTCTGTTTCGGGCCGAGCCCGCATATTTTCAATACGAGCCTATATTAGCACATAAAATACATGATGGCAATGGATTTACGTTCCGATAAAAAATAAGTTCCGGGAATTCATGGATTTTTCATAGACAATGCGCGAAAACTGTGCTATACTCTAAATTACTAATGTAACGGAGTGATCATAACTTGGAGCAGAAAGCTTTTGAACTGATACAGGAAAAATTGCAGGCAGCGTTAAATGAGCAGGGTTTCGGCGACGCGATCGCACTCGAGACCGACAACGGCCGCGGCGTGATGTTTACGACGGGCGAAGTGGCCTACGGCCTTTTCTATGAGATTTTTGTATTCGGCGTGTTTCTGATTTCGCTGAAAACGCACGGGTATCTCTACGGTATCACTTCGGCTATCGTCAGCGTGTTCGCGGTAAATTTTGCGTTTACCTATCCATACTATGCTTTTGATTTCTTTGTGGAGGAAAGCATCTTCTCCGCTGTTATTATGCTGATTGTCGCTGTTTCCACCAGTACGCTGAACATTCGAATCAGAGAGCAGGAAATGCTTCGGGTGCGGGAACAGGAGAAATTGCGTTCAGAAAGTGAAAAAGAGAGGATGCGCGGCAACCTGCTGCGGGCAATCTCCCACGACCTGCGTACACCCCTCACCTCAATATACGGCTCGACCTCGACGCTCATTTCCAAGTATGACGCGCTCCCAAAAGAGCAGCAGTTAAAGCTGCTGGGTGAAATTCAAGAGGATAGTGAATGGCTGATCCGTATGGTCGAAAACCTGCTGTCCGTTACAAGGATTGACGATGCAAAGGTCGAGGTCGTTAAAACGCCGACTGTTCTGGACGAGCTGATCGACTCGGTTCTCATGAAGTTTTCAAAGAAGCATCCAAATCAAAAGGTGATTACAAGAATACCGGATGATTTCGTGGATATTCCGATGGATTCCATTCTTATTGAGCAGGTATTGCTGAATTTGCTGGAAAACGCCGTTTTTCACGCAAAAGGTATGACGGAACTGATACTGTCGGTTTCCCTTGTGGGGGACAAGGCGGTATTTGAGGTTTCTGACAATGGCTGCGGTATTCCGGAGGAAGCGCTGGACAAGATTTTTGCCGGAAGCTATGAAAAGTCCGCCGCGCCGGTGGATGGGACTCGCAGCAATATGGGGATCGGATTATCGGTATGTGCCGCTATTATCAAAGCCCACGGCGGCGAGATCACCGCAGAAAATAGAATAGGCGGCGGCGCTGTATTCCGCTTTTCTCTGGAAAGAGAGTGTGACGATGAGCAATAACAAATATAAGATTCTGATTGTAGAGGATGCAGCCAACACCCGCAGTTTCATCAAAGCAAATCTGGAAACCAGCGACTATCAGGTGATTTGTGCTGAAACCTGTACGCTTGGGATAATGATGTATGCTTCACACCATCCAGATTTAATCATTCTGGATCTTGGCCTGCCAGATCGGGATGGTCTGGACTTGATTCAGGAAGTCCGGGAATCGGACACGGTTCCTATCATTGTCCTGTCTGCTCGTTCCAACGAAAGGGACAAGGTGACGGCATTGGATTTGGGCGCAAATGATTATATTACAAAGCCATTCGGTACAGAAGAATTGCTGGCCCGTATTCGTGCCGTTCTCCGCAGTCATCGGCAGGGAGCAGAAAATGAGAGTACACCCAGCGGCAAATACCAGCTTCAAGATTTGCTGATCGACTATGATAAAAGACAGGTCTTTGTCGGCAAGGACGAAATCGACCTGACACAGACCGAATACAACATCATAGCCTATCTCTCTATCCATGCTGGAAAGGTGCTGACTTATGCCGCAATCATCCGTGCGGTTTGGGGGTATTCGGACTATGGCAGCGTCAAGAAGCTGCAAGTCAACATGAAGAACATCCGAAAGAAGATGGGCGTGACGCCCGGTGAAAAGCGCTATATCATCAATGAGCTTGGCGTCGGGTATCGTATGCTGGAAGATGATAAATAGAAAATGCGGTGCTGCCTTTCAAGAGGCCGCACCGCATTGTAATTTTATTCTGTTTTATGGAAAAGGCTGAACGCCGTTCATTCTATCCGCAGCATCCGGTAGCCGATGCCGATGTGCGTTTGTATGTATTGCTGCCCGTCTTTCCCATTTTCCAGCTTTTTTCGCAGAGTCGCCATAAATACCCGTAGGGAGGCAATATCGTTTTCCCAACTACTGCCCCAAATCTGCTGCGTGATGTAGGTGTGTGTCAAAACCTTACCTACATTTTTGGAGAGCAGGCACAGCAGCTTGTATTCGATGGGCGTCAGGTGCAGTTCTGCACCATCAAGATATGCGCAGCCTGCCGCATAGTCGATTTTCAGCGCACCGTTCGTAAAAATTGGAGTTTCCTGCGCCGTATCCGCTTTCATCAACGCTAATCTTCGCTGCGTCACCCGCAGCCGCGCCAACAGCTCGTCCACGGAAAAGGGCTTCGTCAGGTAATCGTCTGCCCCAGCATCCAACGCCCCGATTTTATCAGAATCCTCCGTTCTGGCACTGATCACGATGATCGGCATATTCGACCACGAACGGATTTTTTGGATGATCTCCACGCCGTCCATATCCGGCAGCCCCAGATCAAGCAGCACAATATCCGGATTATGAGACAGCGCCTCCATTACGGCGCTTGCGCCGTTTTGAGCTGAGAGATACCTGTATTCGTGAGTTTTCAGCGTCGTCGTGATTAAATTGCGCACCGGGGTATCATCTTCTACAACGAGGACGAGCGGCTTATTCATTTAGGTTCACCTCACTAAGCGGTACTGTAAAGGAAAAGATGCAGCCATGCGGCGAATTGTCTTTCAGCGTTATTTCGCCATTATGTGCATGAATGATGGCTTGACAGAGAGTAAGCCCCAGCCCAAGACTTCGGCGGCTGTCGCCAATCGGATTGCCCCCGGTAAAGAACATTTCAAAAACACGTTTCTTTAGTTCATCCGGGATACCGGGCCCGTTGTCGCAGACATAAAGTGCAACTGCATCATCGTGGCGTACTGCGGTTATCTGGATACATGAGCCCGCAGGAGTATACTTGATTGCATTGTTTACGAGATTGACAAGGACTTGCATGATAAGTCCCGCATCCACCCGTACTAATAACGGCTCGTTACCGCAATTTACCATGATCTGATGTTCGGAACTCCTGCGGTCAATATGACGCAGCGCCTCTGAGATAATATCCTCCAGCACCTGATCGGATAGATGCAGCTTTACGCTGCCATCCGCTATTTTCGTAATGGAAAGCAAATTCTCCACAAGCTCAGTCAACCATTGAGAATCATCGTATATGTCGTTAAAAATACGTTGCCGAGTTTCCGCATCCAAAGCATCATAGCTGTGCAACAGCGTGTCGGCGTTGCCGGAAATGGAGGTCAGTGGGGTTCTAAGATCATGGGAAATCGAACGCAAAAGATTCGCACGAAGCTGTTCGTTCTTTGCAAGGACGGCAGCTTCTTCCTTTTCTCTGGCGTTGCGCAGGTTATCCAGCGCCAAGGCACATTCACCGAGAATGGACAATGAAATGCTGGATTCAAAGGAATCCAAGGGTTTACCCAAGATGGAGATGCCAATTACCCCGTAGGCCTGCTGCTGCGTCCGAATGGCAAGATAAAGATACCTCGCTTCAGAAAAATGTGTTGTAGTCGCTCCGGCGCGCTTGCGGTTGTGCCAGACCCAACGAACAACATCCGGCTCCTGTTCAGCATCCGGGACGCCTTGCGGCGAACTGTCGTCTGCCGGATAAAAACTCCCAGCCAGCAGCACACCATCGTGTGCAGGATAAATCAGAATATTGCGCCCCATGAGCCGCTGCATTTGCGTAGCGGTCATTTGATAGACATCCTCTGGTTTTGCAGCTTTTTGGAGCTGCTGATTTGTGTCAAATAAAATCTTGGTGCGGTAGACATCCCGTGCGGATAGCTGCGCGTGAGCTTTCAGCTTTGCGGCCAATGTTCCGGTCAGAAGTGCGATGCCCAGCATAATCGCAAATGTTATAGGGTATCCGCTGTCATAAGCCAATAGAGAGAGGCGGGGTTCCGTCAGAAAGTAGTTAAACAGAATCACGCTCAGGAAAGAGGCCAGAATACCGCAGGTATAGCCGCTGGTAAAAATGGAGGTCAGAAGTACGCTCAACAAATAAACCGCAATGATGTTCGCGTCTATAAAGCCTAAACGGGAAAACACCCAACCAACAGCAGTTGCTATTCCCAAAATACCCAATGTCAGCAAAAGTTCCCGCACAGTCGGAACGGTCGGATATGTGATCGCAACGGGCTTTTGCCGATAGTTTTTATATATATCCGCATCGGGAATAATGTGAATGTCAAGTCCCGGAGCAAGCTCAATCAAGCGCTCAGTCAGAGTCGGGCGATTCCAGAAATGACGGCGCTGCACACCACTTCGCCCAATCACAATTTTTGTTACGCCTGAAAGCCGTGCGTACTCCGCAATCTGCGTCGCTACATCTTCGCCATGCGTTGTGACGATCCTTGCTCCAAGCCGTTCTGCGAGCTTGATATGATCGGTCAGCCGCGCCAGATCATTCTTGCTCAATGCGGTACGATCAAGTGTCTGCACATATAGTGCTGTAAAGTCGCAGCCAAATGCTTTGACCATCCGCCCGGCAGTACGGACGATCCGTTCATTTGATGGTGATGACGACAGGCAAACAAGAATATGCTCTTGCTGTATCGTATTTACAGTCTGATCGCTCATGTGTCCACCACCTTTTAAACTATTATAACACGCAATTATGAAAGATTCTACCGCTTGTGCTCTATGGCCGATAGGATTTCGTCTAAGGAATATGTATCGGAATCAAGAAATAAAATTTGTGTGTTTGGGTGTATATCTCTAAAACGCTGCAATTTCGATGATAAATCTTCTACCATAAGATTTCCAGGCAGAACAATACAGTGCGGAGTTGGTCGTGATTCACATGCGCTATCATTCCACATTTGTTTATCATCGAGGATTCGATCCAGTCTCACCATAACAAACCAGCCGAGCAGAAAAAGAAGCAGCATGGATACGATCAAAGCAACATCTTCCATATAAATTCACCGCTCTTTCAAAGCCGAAAACATTTCTGAAGCTGCTTATATTCGCCCAATGCCAAAATGGTTACATCATTTGTCAGCACGGTTTCCGGCTTGACAGACACATCGGTTTCCCCAGCCCGCTTAATTCCAAGAATGTTGATTCCGAATCTCCTGCGGATGTCCAACTCACCGATGTTTTTACCTCTCCACGCCTCCGGCACTTCCACTTCAAAAATTGCGTGCTGGTCGTCGATTTCTATGTAGTCAAAGATATGATTGGAGCTGTATCGAATCGCAGCCCACTTTGCCACTTGCTTTTCCGGGTAGACCACATGATCGGCTCCATTGCGAAGCAGAAATTTCGCCTGAACATCGCGTTCGGCACGGGACACGACGCACTTTGCACCCAGCTCTTTTAGAAGCGAGGTCGTTTCAAGGGAGTTTTGGAAATTGCCGCTGATTGTAACAATGCAGACATCATAATTCCCAATACCGAGTGTGCGAAGAAAATCCGCATTTGTGCTGTCGCCAATCTGAGCGTTGGTAACGAACGGGAGTACATCATTGATTCGATCCTCACTCGTATCTACTGCCATAACCTGATGTCCCAACTGCGCTAACTGGATGGCAATATGCCGTCCAAAGCGACCGACTCCAACCAATAAAATATTTTTCATCATGAACCTCCTGACTTTATCCAACTGCAATTTGATCCAACGGCAACTTTGCGGTTTCCGCTCTTTTTCCGGATAGCGCCGCGTAAATAAGGGTAAGACCGCCGACCCTGCCCAGATACATAAGCATGATCAGCACCATTTGCGACGGAATGTGGAGCTGCGGCGTGATACCCAGCGTCAGTCCTACTGTTCCGACTGCCGAAGCCGTTTCATACAGACACGAGGAAAGCGGCAGATTTTCATATACGCTGATAAAAATAGCGCCGCCAAAAAACAACGCGAGATACATCGTCACAACAGTTGCGGCAGTCTTGACAACTCCACACTCAATCCTGCGTCCAAAAAATTGGACGCTCTCATGCTGGCGAAAAGTCGCGGCAGCATTTGCGACCAATACAGCCAGCGTTGTTGTTTTCATACCGCCCGCCGTGGAGCCGGGCGACCCGCCAATCATCATCAGAAAAATCATAACAGCCTGCGATGCGCCAGTCATATCAGAGAGGATCACGGTGTTGAAGCCAGCAGTCCTCGGTGTGACGGACTGGAAAAAAGAAGCAAGCACCCGTTTTCCGATGGGAAGTGAAGAAAAATCCACGAAGAAGAAAAATATGGCCGGAAGGACGAGAAGAAACGCAGTCGTGACAAGGATCACCTTGCTCTGCATCCGATAGTGGCGAAAGTGGAGCTTGTTTTCACAGATGTCGTCCCATGTTAAAAACCCAATGCCGCCAGTCACGATCAGCAGCATAATTGTGATATTGATAATCGGACTGCCCGCATAACTGGTGAGGGACGGATAGAGGTTGTTTCCCGTTCCAAGAATGTCAAATCCGGCATTGCAAAATGCGGATACGGAATGAAACACCGCCATCCAGATGCCGCGCCATCCATAGTCACGGCAGAACACCGGCAGCATGGCAAGTGCGCCCAGCAGTTCAATCAGAAATGTCCCCCGTAGGATAAAGCGTGTCAGACGGACGATTCCACCGACCTTTGGCGCAGAAATTGCATCCTGCATGGTGCTGCGCTGCATCAGGGAGATTTTCCGCCCGGACAACAGCGCAAACGATGCTGCTACGGTTACGACACCAAGACCACCAATTTGGATCAGCGCCAGAATAACCGTCTGCCCAAAGGTTGACCAGTAGCTGCCTGTATCCCGCACAACAAGGCCTGTTACACACACGGCAGAAGTTGAAGTAAACAGCGTTTCATTGAATGGAGTTACATTTCCTCCAGTCGTGGAGATCGGCAGCATCAACAGCAGCGCCCCCAACAAAATAACTCCGGCAAAACCAAGAATGATAATTTTGAAGGATGAAAGTCTGCGTTTTCGATATATCAGCTCCTCCGGCATAAAAGACAACTCCCTCTGCATTGATTTTCTCAATCATATCAGAGAGAGTTTTAAGACGGGATAAGGACTGAGCGGATGATATTAAGACCGTACAAAGACGCAGACGCGATTCGCGAAATGGTCAAGCGGCAGGAAGATATGAAAGTCCCGACCGAGCTTCTTCCAACCTGTCCCCACTGCGGCAAGCCCATGACCATGAACCTCCGCTGCGATGATACCTTTGTTGAGGACGAGGGCTGGCATCGGGCAGCGGCGCGGTATGAGAATTTTCTCCGAACCCGCGCGGGGCAAAAAATCCTCTTTCTGGAATTGGGCGTTGGCTATAATACCCCGGCCGTCATCAAATGCCCCTTCTGGCAGATGACGGCGAACAGCCCGAACGCCACCTACGTCTGTATCAATCAAGGACAGGCGGTTTGCCCGCAGGAAATTGAACGGCAGCCAATTTGCATCGATATGGATATAGGTGATGCACCAGCAGCACGGCGGAGCGAATCTCGCTGCTGTATTGCAGGATTGGCATATTCAGGAAGGAAAGCGAAGATGCCACGTTCCAGCCGTTGTTGAAGTTCAGACTGCGGGGATGGCAGCCTCGCGGCGTTTTGCAGTAGGCGTAGTAGTCCTTCACGAACTGCGGCGCGTCCTCCGACAGCGGATCAACTACGCCACCCGCCAGCGCATAGGCACCGTTTTTATAGTCCTCGGTGCGCTGCGTGTTCAGTGCTTTTCGTTTTTCAAAGCGTACCTGCTCAGAATCCTCAGCATCAAAATATCCGTTAGCAGTTACACGGGTCATGTCGTATTCACGCCCACGGCGCTGCTTTTCTCATTGACCATTGGTTTCTCCTCCAATTTATGTACGCCACTTTTGCCATTGCAGTGGCATTACGGCTTTTTTGTTCTTCATAGTGGATGCTTGCCGCATTCCAAAGTGCCAATTTGATACTTTGGACTTTACAAATCTCCCGCCCGGAAAGCCGAAAGGCTCTCGTAATAGTAGCTCTGGTCGATGCCCTTCCTATACACTTCGCGGCTGTTTATCTCGTCGATCAGTGCCGCCTTCAGCAGCGCCTTGATCTCCACATCCTTGATGGGGCTGCGCTCCATTGCAAGAAGATAATCCTCTTTATCCACCTTGCTCCAGTCCACGACCTTGCCGATTTCGGTTTTCAGAATATGGTCAAGCCAGATACGAGTACTGCGCCCATTGCCCTCCCGAAAGGGGTGGGCAATATTCATTTCCACATATTTTTCGATAATCTCGTCAAAGGTGGACTGCGGCATCTTGTCGATGTTGGCTAATGCCGCTTCCAGATACATCAGCGGTGCAAAGCGAAAATTGCCCTTCGCCAGATTCACCGTGCGCAGCTTACCGGCGAAGTCGTAAATATCCTCAAACAGATATTTGTGAATCGCCTGCAAGGTCGAGAATTTACCCGCCGGGAGCGTATCAAGCATGCCGTTTTTAAACAGTTCTACCGCCTTTTTCTTGCTGAGGCGCTCTTCTTCCCGGGCAAGATCGGCGGAGCTTGTCAGCCCTAATTTGTTTTCCAGTGCCATCGTGCATCTCCTGATTAATTTACAAGGTATTTAAGCACAAAAAACAGTCCGACAAGCACTGTAATAATCAATAACACAACCCATCCAGTGGCTTTCTGCGCTTCCTTTTTTGGGTAAACCGGCCGTGCGGAATATGTATATTGTGCTTGCGGAGATTGGCGGAGCGGTTTTGGCTTTGCGACAGGCCGAGGTTTTGTCGCCTTTTGATAC
>OGYW01003623.1_pt1 | contig 10057 bp, 9 predicted proteins | sample 1576621 | NCBI WGS metagenome assembly OGYW01 (sample SAMEA3541528, study PRJEB24748) | human gut metagenome | biome: human gut; feature: human-associated habitat; material: faeces | place: China | collected 2012
TCGGCATCGTCGACGGCCGCACCCGCACGCTTGAGGAGGTCGGCAAGGAGTTCAACGTCACGCGTGAGCGCATCCGCCAGATCGAGGCCAAGGCCCTGCGCAAGCTGCGCCACCCCAGCCGCAGCAAGAAGCTGCGCGACTTCCTGAACTGATCCCCCAACGCCGCGCACCGCGGCAGAAATCATGAAATATCAGCGCTTTCCGGGCGCGGCGGGCAACTCCGCCGCGCCCGGTTTTTGCGCCGGAAAACCGGGCGTTTTTTCCGCCGCACGCGGCCGGGAAAATAAATATGAACTTTCTATCAATAATATAGAGAAAGCCCTTGACTTTCCGCCCGCCCGGGTGTAAATTAGCACTCGAAGGTTAGGAGTGCCAACACTCAGGAGCTCCGAGTGCCAGCGGAGGGACCTATGGATATCAGCAGCCGCAAAAAGAAAATACTTGCCGCGGTCATTGAGGAATACATCCGCACGGCGGAGCCGGTCGGCTCGAAGGCCATCGCCGCGAGCGCCGACCTCGGCTGCTCCTCGGCCACGATCCGCAACGAGCTTGCGGAGCTGGTCTCTATGGGCTATCTCGAGCAGCCGCACACATCGGCCGGCCGCGTGCCCACCCCGCTCGGCTACCGGATGTATGTCAACGAGCTCATGGAGCACAAGGACCTCACCGCCGAGGAGACGCAGGCCATCACCCAGAGCCTGACGGGACGCCACCAGCGCGGCGAGCTCATGACGGACGCGAGCCGTCTGGCCTCGCAGCTGACGAATTACCCCGCCGTGACGCTCACGGCGAGTGCCGGCGTCACGATCCGGCGCTTCGACCTCATTTATCTCGACGCCAACAGCTTCATCATCGTGCTGCTGCTGAGCGACGACACGGTGAAAAACAAGCTCGTGCACCTGCCGGTCTCGGCCGAGCAGAGCATGATCCAGAAGCTCGCCGCCGTCTTCAACGCCCACTTCACGGGCATCCGTGAGCCGGACATCACACCGACGCTCATCAGCTCCGTGGAGCGCGCCGCGCAGGATAACCTCGGCATCACGGCCGTGATCGCGGCCTTCGCGATCGAGGCGCTCACCGGCGCCGGCGCCGCGCAGACGTATCTCGTCGGCGAGTCGCAGCTGCTGCACCAGCCGGAGTTCCGCGACCCCGACAAGGCGCACCGCCTCATGAGCTATCTGTCCGACGGCAGCAACCTGCTCGAGATCCCGATGGAGCAGCTCGGCGGTGAAAACGAGGTGCGCGTGCTCATCGGTCCGGAGAACGTGGCAGAGGAGCTGCGCGACAGCAGCGTCGTGCTCGCGACGTATGACGCGGGCGAAAATATGCGCGGACTGATCGGTGTGGTCGGTCCGACACGTATGGACTATTCCAAGGTCGCCGCGAAGCTCAGCTTCATTGCGGCCGGCCTGTCCAAGCTGCTCGGCGGCGGTACGCTTCCGCCCCCCGGGCTGGATAACAAGCTGATCATTAAGGGAGACGATTCAGATGAGCACGAAAACAAATGACCCGAAGCAGACCGCTCCGGAAGCGGAGCCGGTCGTCGACGACATAAAGACCGAACCGGTCACGCCGGACGCCGAAGAAAAGGCGGACAAGAAGACCGCGCAGAAGGACAGCAAGGAAAAAGAGCCCAAAGCCTCCAAGGAACCCAAAGAGTCCAAGGAAAAGAAAGAGACGAAAAAAGAGATCGAGGCCGATCTCGCGGCGGAAAAGGACAAATACCTCCGCCTGCTCGCCGAATATGACAACTTCCGCCGACGCAGCGCGCGTGAGCGCGAGAACATCTATGCCGATGTCCGCTGCGAGACGCTGAAGAAGTTTCTGCCGGTGTACGACAGTCTGTCGCGCGCACTGGCACAGACCCCGGACGACGACCCCGCCCGCAAGGGCATCGAGGGCATCATGAACCAGTATCACGCCGCGCTCAATCAGCTCGGCGTGTCGGAGATCGAAGCCGTCGGCAAACCGTTTGACGCCAACCGCCACAACGCCGTCATGCACATCGAAGATGATGCCTACGGCGAGGGCGTTGTCGTGGAAGAGTTTGAAAAGGGCTTTTGCATCGGAGACCGCGTGCTGCGGTATTCCGTCGTGAAGGTCGCAAACTGATTCCAATATAAATCGTATACACAATCTGCTTTCAATACAGGAGGAATTCACTATGAGTAAAATTATCGGTATCGACCTTGGCACCACCAACAGCTGCGTCTCCGTCATGGAGGGCGGCGAAGCGACCGTCATCCCCAACGCGGAAGGTCATCGCACCACCCCGTCCGTCGTCGCGTTTTCCAAGACCGGCGAGCGTATGGTCGGTCAGGTAGCAAAGCGTCAGGCCGTCACGAACCCGGACCGCACGATCAGCTCGATCAAGCGCGAGATGGGCTCGGATTATAAAGTCACCATCGACGGCAAGAAGTACACCCCGCAGGAGATCAGCGCGATGATCCTGCAGAAGCTCAAAGCCGATGCGGAAGCCTATCTGGGCGAGCCCGTGACCGAGGCCGTCATCACTGTGCCGGCCTACTTCACCGACGCACAGCGTCAGGCGACCAAGGACGCTGGCAAGATCGCCGGCCTCGACGTCAAGCGTATCATCAACGAGCCGACGGCGGCCGCGCTGGCCTACGGCCTCGATAAGGAGACCGACCAGAAGATCATGGTCTACGACCTCGGCGGCGGCACGTTCGACGTCTCCGTGCTGGAGATCGGCGACGGTGTCATCGAAGTGCTGGCCACGGCCGGCAACAACCGCCTCGGCGGCGACGACTTCGACCAGTGCATCACCAACTACCTCGTTGAGGAGTTCAAGAAGAGCGACGGCATTGACCTCTCGGGCGACCGCGTGGCCATGCAGCGTCTGAAGGAAGCAGCCGAGAAGGCGAAGATCGAGCTGTCCGGCGTGACGAGCACGAACATCAACCTGCCGTACATCACGGCGGACGCCACCGGCCCGAAGCACCTCGACGTGACGCTCACGCGCGCCAAGTTCAATGAGCTCACCGCCCACCTCGTCGAAAAGACCGCAGGCCCGGTGCGTCAGGCCATGAGCGACGCCGGCATCACCGCGTCCGACCTGACGAAGGTGCTGCTCGTCGGCGGCTCCAGCCGTGTCCCGGCCGTGCAGGAAATGGTCAAGAAGCTCACCGGCAAGGAAGGCTTCAAGGGCATCAACCCCGATGAGTGCGTCGCCATGGGCGCTGCTCTTCAGGCTGGCGTTCTGACCGGCGATGTCAAGGGCCTGCTGCTGCTCGACGTCACCCCGCTGTCCCTCGGCATTGAGACCATGGGCGGCGTTTGCACCAAGCTCATCGACCGCAACACCACCATCCCCGTGAAGAAGAGCCAGATCTTCTCCACCGCCGCCGACAACCAGACGAGCGTTGAAGTCAACGTTCTGCAGGGCGAGCGTGAGATGGCCGCTGCCAACAAGAGCCTCGGCCGCTTCCACCTCGATGGCATCGCTCCGGCTCGCCGCGGCGTGCCTCAGATCGAGGTCACATTCGATATCGACGCCAACGGCATCGTGAACGTCAGCGCGAAGGACCTCGGCACCGGCACTGAGCAGCACATCACCATCACTTCTTCCTCCAACATGAGCAAGGAGGATATCGAAAAGGCCGTCAAGGACGCCGAGCAGTACGCCGCTGAGGACGCCAAGATCAAGGAAAAGGTCGAAGTCCGCAACCAGGCCGACCAGATGGTCTACCAGAGCGAGAAGACCCTCGGCGAAGTGGGCGACAAGATCCCCGCGGACGAGAAGGCCAAGGTCCAGAGTGGTATCGACAAGCTGAAGGAAGTCCTCAAGGGCGACGATACCGACGCCATCAAGAGCGCGACCGAAGAGCTCACGCAGATGTTCTACCAGATGAGTGAGAAGCTCTATCAGCAGGCGAACCCGCAGGGCGGCGCACAGGCCGGTCCCGACATGGGCGGCCAGAACGGCGGCGCGCAGACCGGCCCGAACGGTCAGCAGTATTATGATGCTGACTACAAGGTCGTGGATGACGACGACAACAACAAGAAGTAATTTGAAACCGATCGACGCAGCGGGGACAGTTTATACTGCCCCCGATTGCGGCGTTTTTAGGAGCGTAGTCTATGGCTGAAAATAAAAGAGACTATTACGAGGTGCTCGGCGTTTCCAAGGGCGCTTCGGAAGAAGAGATCAAAAAAGCATACAAAAAGCTCGCACGCAAGTATCATCCCGACATGAACCCCGGCGACAAGGAAGCCGAGGAGAAGTTCAAGGAGATCAACGAGGCGAACGAGGTTTTGAGCGACCCAGACAAGAAGGCGCGCTACGACCAGTTCGGCTTTGCGGGCGTTGACCCGAATTACGGCGCAGGCGCCGGTGGCGGCGCTTACAGCGCGGGCGGGTTCGACTTCGGCGACCTCGGCGATATCTTCGGCAGCTTCTTCGGCGGGGGCTTCGGCGGCGCGCGCGCGAACCCCAACGCGCCCCAGCGCGGCGAAAGCCTGCGCACGAGCGTGAACATCAGCTTTGAAGAGGCGGCCTTCGGCTGCGAGAAGGAAGTCAGCATCGACCGCATCGAGCAGTGTCCTGACTGCCGCGGCTCGGGCTGCGCCAAGGGCACGACCGCCGAGGTCTGCCCTGACTGCCGCGGCAGCGGCGTGATCCAGCAGCGCCGCCAGACGCCGCTGGGCTATATGTCGACGTCGGCCCCCTGCCAGCGCTGCGGAGGCAAGGGTAAGATCATTCATCAGCCCTGCCCCAAGTGCGGCGGCAAGGGCATGATCCGCCACCGCAAGACCATCAAGGTCAGCATTCCTGCGGGCATCGACAACGGGCAGACCATTTCGCTGCGCGCGCAGGGCAACGCGGGTAAGAACGGCGGCCCCGCGGGCGATCTGCTGATCGTTGTGTCCGTGCGTCCGCACGAGATCTTCCGCCGCGAGGGCACGAGCGTCCTGTGCGAAGCGCCCATCACGTTTACGCAGGCGGTGCTCGGCGCGGAGCTTGAGATCCCGACGATCGACGGCAAGGTGAAGTACACCATCCCCGAGGGGACGCAGAGCGGCACGACGTTCCGCCTGAAAGGCAAGGGCATCCCCGGCCTCAACGGCCGCGGCCGCGGCGACCAGTACGTCACCGTGTATATCGAGACGCCGCGCAACCTGAACCGCGAGCAGAAGGAAGCGCTCAAGAAGTTCAGTGAGTCGCTCGGCGAGAAGAATTATGAGGAACACAAGAGCTTTTTCGGAAAGTTCAAGCTGTAACGAATAGAAGATGTATTTATCCGATTATCACACCCACTGTTCGCTTTCGTTCGACTCGAAAACGCCGGTGGAAGACATGGTGCGCGCGGGCATCGCGCAGGGTTTGCAGGAAATGTGCCTGACCGACCATGTAGACCTGTTCCGCCCGAGGGAGACGGCGCACTGGGAGCACGATTTTTCGAATCGTGAAGAGACCTTTGCGCGCGCCGACCAGGCGGCGGACGGGAAGATCATCGTCCGCCGCGGTATCGAGCTCGGCGAGGCGATGCGCGACTTTGCCTACGCAGACGAGCTGCTCTCGCGTTTGCCGGAGCTCGACTTTGTCATCGGCTCGCAGCATCAGCTGTCGGAAAAGTACGATTGGAACGACCTCTACTTCATGCCCGAGGCCACGGAGCAGGAGGCGCGCGAGCAGATCGCGGACTATTTAACGCTCGTTCTGGAGACGGCCAAGTGGGGGAAGTTCTCCGTGCTCGGCCACCTGACGCTGCCGCTTCGCTACATGAACGAAAACCACGGCATGCACATGAGTTTCGACGGTTTTGAGGACGAGGTGGCGCAGGTGTTCCGCGCACTCATTGAAAACGGCTGCGGCATCGAGTGCAACGTCAACCGCGGCAACACGCCGCTGCCGGACGCCAAATGGCTGAGGCTCTATCACGAGCTCAGCGGCGAGATCATCACCATCGGCACCGACGCGCATACGCCGGAATTCGTCGGCATGCGCGCCCGCGAGACGCAGGAGCTTTTAAAGAGCTGCGGCCTCAACTATGTGTGCACGTTTGAAAAGAAAAAACCGGTCTTTCACAAAATCTGACTGACAAAAGGAGAAACACTATGAAGATCGCATTGGGCTGTGACCACGGCGGATACGCCATGAAGGAAGACATCAAAAAGCAGCTGGAGGGCCTGGGCCACGAGGTCAAGGACTGCGGCACCTATTCCACCGAGAGCTGCGACTATCCCATTTTCGGTGAGGCCGCCGCGCGTGCCGTCGCAAGCGGGGAATGCGAGTACGGTATCGTCGTGTGCACGACGGGCATCGGCATCTCCATTGCGGCGAACAAGGTCAAGGGCATCCGCTGCGCGCACTGCGCCGATACGCTCGAGGCGCAGCTCTGCCGCCAGCACAACAACGCGAACATGATGGCCATCGGCGCGGGCTTCACGGGCCCGAAGCTGGCCGCGGCCATGGTTGAGACGTTCCTCTCCACCGCGTTTGAGGGCGGCCGCCACGCCCGCCGCGTCGCGCTGATGGACGCTATCGAGGGCTAAAGCATACAAAAACGGAAAATCAACAAAAACCGAAAGGTTTTTGTTGATTTTTTTGCTCTCAAAAGGTAAACTGTTGCACGAGAAAAAGGAGGCGGATGCAGACAATGGCAAGAAGATCGAGCGGAACGAAGGGCTATACCGGTTATCGTGGGCGCAGGCGCGGCAGAGGCGTGCTGGCCGTGGTGCTGGTGGTCATTTTGCTGCTGGCGTGCGGCTTTTTGTTTGCGCAGCGCTATATGGTATACGATGCGGACGGCTCGGTCCGCTTTGAGTTCCCCTGGATAAAGAAGACCCCACAGGACGACACCGCAAATGGCGGCGACAGCGGCGACGATAAGAAGCAGGACGACCTTGAGATCACGGTGCAAAAGCCCGTCATCAAGGATACCTACGCAGTCGAGCTGGGTGCGGACGCGCTCGGCAGCGATTGGCAGGCAGCGCTCGATGGCCTTGATAAGGACGTGAACGCCGTGGCGGTCGAGCTCAAGGACGCGAGCGGCAAGATCCATTACGGCTCTAAGGTGCAGGGCGCGATCGACTGCGGCGCGGTGGCCGGGAACAGCACATCGGACACGGCCATTCAGGGCCTTGTCGACTCGGACTACTATACGATCGGCCGCATCAGCACGCTGCACGACAGCCTGTACGCCTACGAGCACATGACGGACGCCGCCGTGTGCCAGCTGACGGGCTTTGTCTGGTACGATACGAACAGCACGCACTGGCTCGCGCCCGAAAAGCAGGCCGCGCGCCAATATGTGACCGATATCGTCACGGAATGCGCACAGATGGGCTTTGATGAGCTGCTGCTCGACGATTTCCACTACCCGCGCGAGGGGCGCATGAGCCGCATCAAGACGGACGAGCGCACCATGACGCAGCAGGAGGCGCTTGCGCTGCTCGCCGACGATATCCACACCGCGCTTGAGCAGGCGGGCTACAAGGGCAAGCTCTCCGTCAGTGTGGACGCGGACATCGCGCTTGCGGGCAGCGAGGCAAACTCCGGCATCGTGATGAGCGAGCTCACGGAAAAGTTCGACCGCGTGTACGTCAAGGTCACGGCAGACCAGCTCGAGAGCGTCACCGAAGCGATGAAGGCCTACGACGTCGAGTTCGTCCCCATCGTGACGGAGGCGGCGGACAGCGGCAGCTATCTCATTGAAAAGTGAAAAGGCGAAGGGCGGGCCGCTGATCCCTCAGCGGCCCGTTTTTTGCGCAAAAAGGGAAAAGGGCACGGGGCAGCGAAGGCTGTCCCGCGCCTTTTTTTGGATGTGGAGAAAGACGAGGGGGGACGCCCCGTTCGAGCGTTGGAAAAAGCGTTGATAACCGCTTTGAGACATAATGTACAAAAGTTGAATGAATTCGACATAATTTAAACGCTTGATTTTGTGCAAATAGATAGTATACTGTTGCCCATACCAAAAAAAGGGCCCTCGAGGGCCGTTGCGCCCGCGCGGGAAAGAATATGCCAGAGGGCGAAAAAGAGGATATGAGACGCCCGCTCTCCGGTGAGTGAGAGACCTGCCGCAGCGCACAGAGCGGCGGAAACGGGCCAATACGGAACATACAGCAAATTCTGCACAGGAGATAGAACATCATGCTTGAAAACAACCACACGATCCACCTGACGCTCAACGGCGAGATCCGCGCGTTTACGGTGGAGCCGCAGGAGACGCTTCTGCACGTGCTGCGCGAGCGCGCGCACCTGACGGGCGCGAAGAAGGGCTGTGACCTTGGCGAATGCGGCGCCTGCACGGTCATCATGGACGGGCGCGCGGTCAACTCGTGCTGTGTGTTCGCCATCGAGGCGGACGGCAGTACGGTCGAGACCATCGAGGGCATCGGCACCGCCGACGAGCCGCACCCGCTGCAGTAGGCGTTTATCGACGCCGGTGCCATCCAGTGCGGCTACTGCACGCCCGGAATGATCATGGCAGCCAAGGCGCTGCTTGACCGCGATTCCCATCCCACGCGCGAGGAGATCCACGCCGCCATGTCCGGCAACCTCTGCCGCTGCACGGGCTACACGAAGATCGAGGAGGCCATTGTCGCGGCCTCCAGAGTCATTGAACAGTACGCGAACGGAAAGGGGGCGCAGCAGTGATGGAGCAGCATCATTTCGACATTGTCAACCACGCCACGCCGCGCCTTGCGTCCATGGATAAGGCGCTGGGCCGCGGCAAGTACACCGACGATTTAGAGCTCCCCAACATGGCCTACGCCGCGCTCGTGCGCTGCCCGTATTCCCACGCCAAGGTGCTGAGCATCGATGTGAGCGAGGCGGAAAAGGTTCCCGGTTTTCTCGGCTGCGCCCTGCCGGAGGAGGCCCCGCAGGCCTACTTCAACTGCTCGGGCAACCCGCCCTCTCCGCTTCTGATGGCGGATGAAAAGGTGTTGACGACCGAGCCGCTGACCATCGGCGACCGCGTGGCCGTCGTCGCCGCGGAGACGGAGGAGGCCGCCCGCGCCGCTGCCGAGGCAGTGAAGGTCGAATACGAGAACCTTACGCCGATCCTCGACGTCAAGGCCGCGCTCGCAGAGAATGCGCCCGCGATGCAGCCGCATCTTTCCGACACGAACGTCGTCCAGCGGCGCGAGGTGTCGCAGGGCGACATCGCTGTGGGCGAGGAAAAGTCCGACATCATTCTCGAAGACCACTTCGTCACGCCGCCGATGCAGCACACGATGATCGAGCTGACCTGCTGCATCTGCGACTTCAGCGACGGTGAGCACATGACGATCTACAGCTGCTCGCAGACGGTGTTCCAGGAGCGCCGCATTCTGGCCGAGCTTTTCGGCCTCAAGGAAGTGGATGTGCACATCATCAAGCCGCTTGTCGGCGCAGGCTTCGGCGCGCGCCAGCAGCTGCACGCCCAGCACGCCGCGGCGCTCATCTCCCGCAAGATCAAGCGCCCCGTGAAGCTGCTCTATTCGCGCGAGGAGGACTTCTACTCCGTCGTGCGTCACGCCTCTGATGTCGATCTGCGCATCGGCGCGGACAAAAACGGCAAGCTGCAGCTCTTTGATACGACGTTCCGCCTGAACGCCGGCCCCTACACCACGCACACGCCGACGGTCGTGGCCGCCGCCGCGCGTAAATTGCAGTACAACGTGCCGAACTACTCGTTTACCGGCCTGAGCGTCTTCACGAACCACGTGACGGGCGGCGCGTTCCGTGGCTACGGCAACACGCAGCTCACGTTCGGCCGCGAAATTCTGATGGACCGCCTCGCGCAGAAGCTCGATATGGACCCTGTCGAATTCCGCCTGATGAACCACGTGCAGGTGGGCGAGTGCTTCCCCTGCGCGAGTATCCCAGTCAGCAGCAACGGCATTGAGGACTGCGCGCGCCGCTGCCAGCAGATCCAGAAGGAGATCGACGAGAAAGAGCCTCTGATCGACGACGAAAATATCCGTCAGGCCTGGGGCATTTCCTTCAGCTGCCACGGCTCCGGCCCGTCCTCGAAGGAGGGGTTGAGCGGCGCGTGTACAACCTCCTCACCATCCATATTGCCGGAATTTTTCAAATTGAAGCATACCC
>OGYW01003624.1_pt1 | contig 10056 bp, 10 predicted proteins | sample 1576621 | NCBI WGS metagenome assembly OGYW01 (sample SAMEA3541528, study PRJEB24748) | human gut metagenome | biome: human gut; feature: human-associated habitat; material: faeces | place: China | collected 2012
TGAATTTCTCGAGGAAGCAAGCGCTTTTTTCGCAGCCAGCCGTCGGAAGTCAGCAAGAACCAAAGAATGATGTTCATTGCCATAAAAACGAAAGACGGCGTGATTAAGGGAAAACTCTCATTCTATTGCCGGATGCTTGGCGTCAGCCGCCAGGGTTTCTACAAATATCTTGCTATTAAAGATCGCCCTTGGAAATATCAGGATCTTGCTGATGCCATGAGAGTGATCCATGCTGAGGATGAATGCAATGATACCTATGGACGTATTCGCATGTACCAAGCACTGCTCCTTAAGAATCCGACGGGAATCAAGATCCCCAGTGAACGAACCGTTTACAGGGTTATGGATGAAATAGGACTTGTCCATCGGCCAAAGCGCAAGCCAAATGGCATTACCAAGGCTGATCGGGAAGCACGTAAGTCAGATGATCTTCTGAAGAGAGAGTTCAAGGCTGATAAGCCACTTGAAAAATGCGTAACTGATATCACAGAAATCAAGGCAAAAGATGGAAAACTGTATGTTTCAGCCATCTTCGACTGCTTTGATTCCAGCGCTCTGGGACTGGCAATGGAAACAAACATGAAGGCAACTCTGTGTGAGCATACACTGGATAATGCCTATCTGGCGCATCCTGATCTGCGAGGTGCCATTGTGCACTCCGACAGAGGAAGACAATATACCAGTGAAACCTACCGTCAGGCGCTTTCTAAATATGGCATTATACAAAGCATGAACAGTGATGGTGGCAGGTGCCACGATAATGCTCGATGTGAAAGCATGTGGGCCAGAATGAAAAGCGAGCTTCTCTATGACCGCTACAATACGGAAAGCCTGACCACGGATGAACTGAAAGTTCTTATTTGGAGATATTTCATCAATTACTGGAACAACAGGAGGATCTGCTCTGCCAACGGTGGGCTTCCTCCTATGATTAAGCGTCAGAGATACTACCAATCTCTGGGCCTGGCTGCATAGGAAATGATATCTTTGAGATAAATGTGTCAACCAATATTGACAATATCACAATGTACAACAGCATTGATGTCACGCACTACAATGGATACATCTTACGAATCAACTGCTCCCAAGCAGAAACCGGAATCCGGACAACACCTAATTCCCAATGTGCCCTTGATGCTTTAGCGATTGATGCCCCTCTGGAATATGCAAAACTTGCTCTTGATGGCGAGATGCAGGCATGGGTGGATGCGGAGGATAGTTTGGAAGTATTTTAAACATATTATTTTCTTAGGCAAGTTCCTATTTTCTAATAGTACTTGCCTATTATAATGTCCTATTTGTCCTTTATTTTGTCTTAAGCCAAACTGATTATTTTCGTCTTTCGTGAACTATAATATACTCTTTTGTCATAGAATCTACTGGTTTTAAATCAACCATCGAGGTTACTTTTGGAGTCCGTTTATTTGGAATCTCTCTTTCCGCAAATTCAATATTTTTAAATTCCCTACTCTCCAGATATTTTTGCGTTATTTCTGTTAAATTAATTTTAATTCGATCAACCGTTCTATTACCTAATGTTAAAACAATAAACTTATCCGTAACTTTGCACAAACCTTCTAACCAAACAAAATAATCATTAAAAAATCGAATTACCTTTTCTTGTTTTTCAATAGATATTTTGTCTAAATATGGCTTTATTAATCCTTTTTCAAACTCGCCTAGTTTTGTCTCCTTTTTATTTCCTCCCAGACTCATTCTGTCAATAATCGAATAATTGTCCAACTCCCAACCTTCTAATTCCAAATCTCTCTTATCAATAATGTATAAATCTAACATAGAAAATTGACCATATGGCACTGTTGTAGCATTATCTCCATAAGGTGGTGAAGAAATAGAAATATCAAAAATTCTCGACGGCAATTCTTTGAGCAGACCTAATACATCTCTCTTATAAAGAATATAATTTTCTGTACATTTCTCATATTTTTTAAAGTTCTGTTCAATAGCCTTTATATAATCTTTAATTAAATTATTTTCTATTCTTTCTATTTTTTCACTTTCTTTTTTATGTAATTTGTATGTGGAACTTCGTGTATTACTATATTTCCTAATACAATCGCAGAGCATAATCCAAAAAAAACGTCTGTCATTGTCATTTTCAATCTGCAAAATAGCAGCCTTAATAATACTAAGTGTTTCGATAATATCTTTTCTAAACCACTTTTCTATATTGGGAAATTTTATTGTTTCAACCACACCCGGGTTATTAATATGTTTAATAAGTAATGTCAAACTATCTTTTATATTCTTTGATACACCATCTAATTTTACTCTCGTAATCAAATTGGCTAGCGGATTTATATCGCATCCTACAAGATGCAAATTTGAATCAATCTCCATCGCTTCATATAGCGCAGTTCCAGAACCATGAAAAGGATCAAATACAGATGTTATTTTATTTTTTTGTATTAACTCAGTCAAAACTTCATTTTGGATGGGTGCTATCATAACTGCCGGATACAGAACAGTTCCATGTATGTCCTCTCGTTTTTTATAATCACTATACTCAATATTTTCCAACATAATTGTATCAATCCTTTTCATCAAATCATTGTATATTGCTATTATTCAGCATTTCATTTACAAGAACCAAAAAAAGTCCTATTAAATTGCCCAAATTATCTACATCCATTTCAGAAATATACGTCATGGATTTATGAGCACCCAAATGTGCTTTTGAAACCCCAGTCTCATAAGCTGATTCGTCAAGCATATTTCCTAAACTATGATAATCAATCATTGCTGCGGTTGCTATTTCACTTTGATACTTAGGGTTACTCTTTATATATTTAATTACCATTGATACTTTTTTTGAAAAATCCTTTTCGTTTCCAAAAAAGTTGCTGTACTTAGTGGACTTGGATATTGCATCCAAACTAATTTCATATAATGAACGTAAACAACACGCAATAATTTCTTTATACGATTTTAAATCCAGTTGATTAATTTGTTCTACTATTTTATTTATATATGGATTATAATTCAAAGTATAATTTTGAGCAGCCGGTATCATAATTAAATGAGGTTTTGTCTTTCCTGAAGAAAAATCTGACATTCTCACGACAAACTCTAATATTATATTTTTAATAACTAATCCCGTTTGCGAATCCAAAAAAGAATATTCTATGTTTAGTTTTTTTGTACTTGTAATACTTGGTAAAATATTATTTACTTCTTTATTATCAATTTTTACTTTTACTTTTGATTTATCAACATCCTCTCCTTTGCTATTTCGAACAGATGCAATATAACTAAATAGGTCGATTTGTTCTGATGGAATCTGGATTTTCATGTAATCATTCACATTTAGCCGAATAATTGCAGGGATTGTTTTACCATTTCCCGTCTTATTTTCCCCTTTACTATCAGTTTTCGTTTTCCCTTGTATAGTCGCCCATACTTCCTTTCCCCATAAAGCAAATTTAATCTTATTATTGTGTCTTTCTATTTCTACTAATTCTCTAAATGCAAAATCACTGCAAATAAATTTTCTAAATTGTTCAACATCTGTATATGTATCACATTCTTCCGGCAATTCTGAACTAGTCAAAATTTTAAATTCTTTCAAATATTTTTTATGTTGTGAACCAACCGTTTGTATTTTTTTATTTATTTCTTGTAAAACAGTCTTGATTTCATCCGTCAATTCGTTTTGAAGAAATTGCGAACGATCCGAATTAAAATTAATTGCTTTATCCGCACTAATTATTTCAATTTTACCTATCATTTGATTTAACACCAAATCAGTCTTAATATTTTTCATTATATTAGGATCAAACATATCATAGTTGTTAAATAAATTACAATTAACATACATCAACGGAGTCAAGTCATTTTTAGGATTCAAATATAATCTGTCAATCTTATTTTTCCCATGTGGAGGCAACTGAAATATTACTAATTCCAATCCCAGTTTATATCTTGTTGAGTCAACGAAAAATTTCTCCTCAATAATAGGAAAATTATTATATAAAAACTTTATTTTACCATCATCGTTATTGTAAGTAACCTGGTATAGTCTATAATCTGGTGCATTATCTAAAAGCTTTATAGAAGATGAACTTTTATATACAATCCCGTCAATCTTAATATTAATATCAAAAGTATCATCATCAAATGCATTTAATATTTTCTTATAATTCTTTTCTTCTTTAAAGTAGTCCAACAAAGAATTCATATTATAATCGTCTATACTAATTTCTATTTTTGTTCCCTTCTCAATAGAATCATCTTCAATAAGTTCAATAACACATTCTGAAATATCGTATTGTCCCACTAAACTATCATAATCCAAACTAAACCGATACCCCTTGTCTTTCTTCGTTTCCCATTGAACTTTATGTCCAAATTTAAATACAGACAAAAATCCTAATCCTTTAGAACCCTGAACATATCTATTGTATTTTTTATTAAGACTTCCATATATTTTATTACTGTTTGATATATGAAACAACGTATCAATATCGCTTTTATTCATACCCTCACCAGTGTCTTTTATTATCAATTTCTTTTTTGTAGAATCCAAACTCACTTCTACACTTGGTGCACCCGCATCATATGCATTTTTAATTAATTCATTCAATGCAATAATATTTGACGGTATTTTTTCAGACAATTCACTCACAATATTTCCACTAATTGTTACTCTACTCTGCATTTTTATCTCCTTGTATTTAAAACATGAATTAGTCACCTGAATTAAACTCTACTAGTTTTTCCCAATCAATACTGCCGTCCTCTTTGCAGAAATCATTTGAGAATTCTCGCACCAATCTATTTGCTGCTTTATTATAACTTTCTTGGTACTGTGCTACATACTGTTCTGGTAATGTACCCATATATGTAATAATCTTCTTGTAAAATTCTTCATCTCCGGTCAATTCTGTCCAAAATTTCTTTCCAGCCAGTTCCTGATACATCTTAGGTTTTCCGCGACCGGAATCTTTCTTTTTACCATAACAGTATCCCACATATGCCTCATATCTTGCCTTTGCTTGCTGTGCAAGTTTTGATGCTGCCATAAAATTTTGTTCTTGGCGTTTTTTACTATCAGCATTGAATACAGATGGTCCACTCTTAACAGCAATCGCATACATTGTGTTCTCACCCTTATCTTGAATCATGATATCAATGCCTTCTGCAAGAGCCTTATTTCCATTACTCGCAGCAATTGCAATAGGCTCGAAGAAACAATTACCAAATATGGTTTCTTCACTCGAACTCACAAATGCTGTAAGCACAGATTCAACAATTTCTGCTGCATTCTGCATAGCTTTTGCTCGATATAAATACGGATTTTTCCTTTTCATTATTTTTTGAATATTTAATTCGTCTATTTTTGCAATCAAATTTGCATAGAAAGTTTCTAATGCTTGTGCAATTGCTTCTATCACTGCCTTTTCATCATAACTATTATTTATTGGCATACCGCATTTCCTCCTAATTCCAATGCATTTTTTATTCTATTATGAATATCAGTTCCTCTAAACCTTTTCGTTTTAATCAAAGCTGTTTTATCTGCTGTTGCAATAACTGCACGTCCAATTGCCTCTGCCAAGCCAATCGGTACTGCGTTTCCTATTTGCCTATACTTTGCAGCTGTGGTTCCTATAAATTTCCAATCTTCCGGAAATTGTTGAAGACGTGCATACTCATGTACACTCAGCGGTCTATTCATTCTAGGATGACACATCATTGTCGCTTTCTGAACAGGTGATGTCACAACTGTAGGTGCTGGTTGGCTATAAGATAATCGTCTATAAAATCCTACTTTTCCGCCACCAGATTCATATGCACCACCCATTGCAATTTTCTTTATATCATCTGGCAAATCTTTCCAGTTTCCACCTTCCGGAACCATTTCTAAGTAATGTGCTCGCTCCATGCTTAATGTTGCACATTCACCTTTTTCATTTTCTATATCACTGATTACTTCTCCTACTGTTTTCCACCTATACTCTTCCTTTTGATGCATCTGAAAATGTGTTGGAACTGGCAAAAAGATGTCTTCGTGGTCTCTACTTCCAATCAATACAAACCTTTCTCTAAATTGCGGAACTCCATAATTTACCGCATCCAGCACACCATAAACAGTTTTATATCCCAATTTATTGAATTCGGATAATATTACATCTAATACTGTTCCAAGCTGTTGTTCTGGGTCATCCGCATTTCTTTCTGCTATCGGAACATGTTTTAAAGGCGATGACATTATGCCTTTCACATTTTCCATTATAAAAAAACGAGGTTTAATATAATCAATCATACGAATATAATCCATAAATAAACTGCCCCTAGGATCATTGATACCCAACCGTTTTCCTGCTGTTGAAAATGGTTGGCACGGAGGACCCCCACATACTAAAAAGGGCTCTCCTACATTCAGCCCTGCTAAATCCAACATTTGTTGTGGTTCAATTTTTCGAATATCTCCGCCTAATACTTCGTGTCCATTTGCCTTCATTGTTTCTACACATGCTGGTTCAAAATCTTGTCCAATTTTCACATTCAACCCTGCTTTTTCCAATCCTATGTCCAATCCCATCGCACCAGAAAAGAAGGAAATAACATCTCTATTAGAATAGTATTGACTATAATCAATTCTTTTTTTACTCATTATATTTTATCTCCATTCTCTAATACAAAACTTCTTTCAAATGTACAATCTACCACTTCCGCAATTTTTTCTAAATCAGAAACAGTAAATGTCTCCCTTTTAAGTTTAGCATTAAAATTCTGCGGTGATGTTCCTACCCTTCTAGCCAACTCAGATACACTAATATTTGACCGTATACATAATATTTTTATTTGCTCCGACACATTCATAATGGTACCTCTTTCAAAAATCAATTTTACAATTTCAAGTATAAACTTTGTGTTTTAAACTGTCAATCATTTTATAGTTTCTTACACCACATGGGTTTCAGTCAAAAATATATTCTTATCTAAAAAAGAAGTGTCACAAAACATCTTTAACTTCTCATTCTGCAACACTTCTATCATTATATCATCCAGCCACTTTCTGCCTTACCCATTCCTTCACTTCGCCAATCCGCTCCCGGAACACCTCCAGCATATTCCTTCCGTTTATCACGAACTGCTTCATGAATTCATATGCTTCATTCAGCTTGTACCGAAGTCCTCGATTCTCCTCCTGAAGTTTCTGGTTTTCATAGGTAAGATTGACCACCTTATCTACCAAATCTCCATAATCTGCTCCGGCTACAATCTCAGCCCTGACTTCTTCCGCTACTCGTTTTTGCTCCTCAGCCTCGGCTTTCGTTGCCTCCAGATTGTTTAACTCAGATTGTGCCCTCTCCACTTCTTTCTTTTTATCTGTCAGTTTCTCGTCTGCTTCCGAGCACTCCTTCTTTATCTGCTCCGCTCTGACATCCAGTTCTTCCAACTCTTTCTGTTTCTGCTCCAACATGGTATCCGTTAGAGTTAGTCTTAATTCTTTGGAATTAATCTGACTGTCATACTGTCTGAGCTGTTCTTCGGCATCTCTCTTAACTGCTTCTAAAGCAAGTTCATTCCGTTCCCTCTCCTTCTCAGCTTCCAACGCCTTTTCAGCCGCCCGTTCCCTCCGATAGTCTGAAAGAAGTAAATCCCCACGTTCATTCTTACCCTTAAACAAGCGTCTCCAGCCGATTTCCTTTTCCATATAATCGGCGAGCCAGTTTTTCTGTTCCTCAATCCATTCCACTGCGCCGAAAGAGGTTCGCTCCATCTGCGGTTTCTTTCCCTCCGGCGTATCAACTCCCAAGGATATCAGAGCCTGGCAGAATAAGATGATTCAAGCAGAGTATTCCAATTCCTACCTTGACCGGATGCAGAATATGATAACCGCATTTTTCAATTATGCAGTATCCTATTTCGCCTTATCCGAGAATCCCTGCCGCAAAGCCGGACGAATGGGAAAACGGGAAATTGTAGTAAATTTCTGGACGAAGCAGGAATTTGACACAATACTTTCCGCCATGGAACACGATGCAACCGCACACGTATCCTTCCTGCTACTGTACTATTCCGGTATCCGCTTTGGAGAATTTCTCGCACTGACACCAAAAGACTTTGATTTTGAGAACAATACTCTCGATATCAGTAAAAGCCTTCAGCGGATTAAACGGCAGGATGTCATTACACCGCCGAAAACACCAAAGAGTATCCGTAACATCATCATACCGGACTTCGTAATGGAAGAAGTCAAAGATTATATGTCAAAGCTGTATAATTTGAAAGATACGGACAGGGTTTTCCCCTTCACCAAATCTTTCATCAACAACGCAATGGCTCGGGCTTGTAAGGCAACCGGAGTGAAAAAGATTCGTATCCACGATATCCGCCACTCACACGCCAGCTATCTCATCAATCTCGGCTGTGCACCACTGCTTATCTCAGAACGGTTAGGGCATGAGAAAATACAGACTACCCTGAGCACCTACTCACATCTATATCCTAACAAGCATCAGGAAATAGTGGACATCATGCAGAGCCAGCATCAGATGGATGTAGCAGAAGCACAAAAGAAAGGCTCGCAACCAAAGAGCAAAAAGTTCAAAGTTGTAAGCCCGGAGAACATTACAAGTCCAAAACAAGTCCACGAAGAGCCGTTGGACAAGTGTGTCGGCTTCGCCGAAGACATTTAAAAAGGCTCAACCCCTTGTAAACAAAGGGCTGAGCCAATGAAGTCAATTAATACTCAAACAGTATTTAATTACTCGATGATTGTAGCAACACGGCCTGAACCTACAGTTCTACCACCCTCACGGATAGCGAATGTAAGACCCTGCTCCATAGCTACCGGGTGAATTAACTCGATAGTCATCTCGATGTTATCACCAGGCATGCACATCTCTGTACCAGCCGGAAGGTTGCAAACACCTGTTACGTCTGTTGTTCTGAAGTAGAACTGCGGACGATAGTTGTTGAAGAACGGAGTATGACGACCACCCTCGTCCTTTGTCAGAACGTAAACCTGAGCTGTGAACTTGTGATGGCAGGTAACAGTACCTGGCTTAGCAAGAACCTGTCCACGAACGATCTGGTCACGGTTGATACCACGAAGTAATGCACCGATGTTATCACCAGCCTGAGCCTCGTCTAACTGCTTACGGAACATCTCGATACCGGTTACAACGGTTGTCTGAACATCATCTCTAACACCAAGAATCTCAAGGTTATCATTCAGATGTAATGTACCTCTCTCAACACGTCCGGTAGCAACTGTACCACGACCTGTGATTGTGAATACATCCTCGACCGGCATAAGGAATGGCTTATCTGTGTCACGCTGCGGATCCGGAATGTACTCATCAACTGTATCCATGAGTTCCATGATCTTGTCGCCCCACTCGCCCATCGGATCCTCAAGAGCCTTAAGAGCAGAACCCTTAATGATCGGGCATCCCTCGAAGCCGTACTCCTCAAGCTGCTCGGTAACTTCCATCTCAACCAGCTCGATCAGCTCCTCGTCGTCTACCATGTCGCACTTGTTCAGGAATACTATGATGTACGGTACTCCTACCTGTCTTGAAAGCAGAATGTGCTCTCTCGTCTGCGGCATGATACCTTCGTCCGCCGCGATAACAAGCATAACCAGATCCATTCCGACTACACCTGCTACCATGTTGTTGATGAAGCGCTCATGTCCCGGAACATCAATAATTCCCGCACGGTCCCCGTTTGGAAGATCAAAGTATGTAAAGCCCAGATCAATCGTGATGCCTCTTCTTTGTTCTTCCTCCCATCGGTCTGTATTTCTTCCTGTCAGTGCCTTAATCAGCGTCGTCTTGCCATGGTCAATATGACCGGCCGTTCCTATAATAATGTGTTTCATGCTTTTCATTCCCACTGTCTGTATCGTAATTTATAAAATCTCTTTTAACTCTTCTGTCACAATCTTCATCCGGTCCTCGTCTATGGTCCTTACGTCCATTACGATCATATCATTGAATGTCCTTGGAATAACCGGAATCTCAAGATGGCGCATCGCCGTCTCAAGCTCCGGCACCGTCATCTCGGTTGGCCGGATAC
>OGYW01003633.1_pt1 | contig 10017 bp, 6 predicted proteins | sample 1576621 | NCBI WGS metagenome assembly OGYW01 (sample SAMEA3541528, study PRJEB24748) | human gut metagenome | biome: human gut; feature: human-associated habitat; material: faeces | place: China | collected 2012
GAAATCCTGAAGTGAATGAATGGTAAACGAATTCGGAAGAGTCCAACCTTCCAACAAGGCTGGATTCCACCGAATTCGCGCTTTAGTAGAGCCATTTCCACCCTCCTACTATTAAAGAACCCCCTTTTAGTTCTTTGAGACAAAGAACTAGTCTTATTTTGTGAATTGTCTGCGGCAAAACCAAGAACGCACTTTTTTATTAGGACATACCTTTTTATAAGTAACTAACTAATTACATATCTTTTAGTTACTACCTAGAAATCCGGCGACTGTCCCACAAGGTGAAACATACTTTTTTATTAGTATCCCCGAGTTAGTTCTGGGGTGTTACAGTTTTCTATTATTGGCTTATTGATATTGCACAAATTTATGTGCGCATAACGGGAGATAAGGAGCTAATACCAAATTGTGACGTTAAAGGATTTATCATGTTACCGAAAAAAGAGCTGCCTCAAAATCCCGCTGTTGTAGCTCTTTGGCTTTTGGGTAATAAATGGACGCTGTATATTTTGCAACATTTGCTTGTTCGCCCTCACTCGTTTGGTGAGTTACGTCGTTCTATAGATGGCATTAGCGATAAAGTTTTAAGCGATAATCTTAAAAAACTTCAAACTAATGAAATTATTTTTAAGTCGATTACCTCTGATAATCCGCCTCGGTCATATTATTCGGTTACAGTTTTAGGAAAATCTTTACTTCCTGTTATAGATTCTCTTAGTACATGGGGCGCTAAATATTTAAATACAGTTAAGGATTCAGACTCAATACTTAATTAAACGCTTAGCATACGTCTGTGTTTTAAAGCGGTTTCCTACTTTCGGTTGGGAGCCGTTTTTTCTTGACAGAACTGTTTTGTACCGATTATCGCTAGCTTTCAGACATCTCTTAGTCACTGACGCTTAGCCATCGACTCTTAGTCACTAGCTATTAGCTGTTAGCTCTTATAGTGGTTACTAGCTTCTTGTATCGATTAGTTAGATGCTAGTACGCACTTATTGCAACGTATTTGGATTACTCTTAATTGGAATAACAACAAAGACCATATACAATGATTGAAAAGGTTGCGAGGGACTCAACAAGGAGAGAGAGTCGGTTGTTGAGTCCCAGCACCATTCCGCTTGTTTTCGTTTACGTTTCGCGTGCACCAAAACGCCAACTCATTTAGCGTTTGCTTCCCTGGCATCTTCAAAAACACTAGGGCAGGATAACCTAAGACGACTTTGAGTTGTTAAAAGCAAGCAAGAAAGACACTAGCTAGGCGTATTGTCTTTCTTTGCCCTTCTTGTATCTGAAGGTAGTTTTTACTTTAGATTGGATTATTAGCTAAACCAAGAACGCACTTTTTTATTAGGTGTATAAAATCACCTGCTAGTTCGCCTTATTTAGCAATGCGTAAATGCAATATGGAACTTTTCGCCATTGTCATGCGATTGTCATATTTGACTGCACTTAAGCTGTGACCTAATTGTGACATTTGGCAAATTTTGAACCTTAATAAACAAAAAAGCCACCGAGAAAAATACTCGGTGACCTGGTCTTTCGATGGTGCGCCGTGAGGGATTCGAACCCCCGACGTACTGATTCGTAGTCAGTCCCTCTATCCAGCTGAGGTAACGGCGCATTTTCAGCAAGAAATAGTCTCTTACTTTCTGGCCACCGTGTCAAGAAGTTTTTTAAATTGTGTTGATGATGTGATGCCCACTGGCTAAAACTTCTTTCTTTACATCCTTCTTTACTTTACCTTTCACGCTATTAGAATTGTTCATGGGGAGAATTCACCTATGCGTGCAGAGGGAGGGCGCAATGGGAACAACTCACCCAAACGAAGACTACACAGAAAAACTTACTATCCGTCACGTTCTTATAGTGGTTACGGGTATTCTGGTGTGCTTCGGTCCCGCAACTCTGGTATTTAATACGTGGTCAATTCTTGTGGTGCCTGTATGCAGTAGTCTCGATGTTCCAACGGGCGCTTTTACCTTTTATGTATCCTGCATCTTCCTTTTTTCTGCACTTGCTGCACCCTTTGCGGGAAACTTAATGAACCGTTTTGATGCCCGTATCGTTATAACAATCTCTTGCGGACTGGTCTCGGTGGGCATTTTTGCTTCTTCTTTTTATTCAGAGGTTTGGCAATTCTACATATCTGGAGCTATTGAAGGCATTGGTGTTGTTACTTTAGTAAGTCTGGTTGCCCCTACTCTTATTAATCGTTGGTATCGTCGACATATGGGTGTGTTGATCGGCATCTGTGTAGCCATGATGGGCGTTGGAGCAGCAGTATGGAACATGCTTGGCAGTTTTCTGCTTGGCGAATTCGATTGGCGTATGTGCTATGCCGTATTCGGTGTTATTTCAGCAGTTATTTCTATGCCTGCAACTGCATTCTTGATTCGCAGCTACCCCGAAGATGCTGGACTAAAACCCTACGGAAAGCCAACAGAGCTTTCATCGGCAAAACCTTCATCGACAGAATTGATGCCAAAAGAATCATCACCAATAAAATCATCTCATAACGCCAACTCAACGCCTTCGTTTCGACGCATTGGCAGCGTTTCTGCCAAGCGCGCATTTCGGATGCCTGCGTTTTTCCTCCTAGCGATTACTATCGCTCTTAATAACGGCGTTGCCCAAATGGGAAATTACCTGGCAACCTATCTTTATTTTCTTTCTGATTCTGGATCGCTTGGCATTTCTCCTGCTGAAGTAGTTATTATGGCGGGCGTTGTAGCCTCATGCCTTCAGATTGCTCAAGCATGTGCCAAAGTAGGATTGGGTCAAATTGCCGATCACAGCATACGGGTATCATTATTTATCGCGTGTTCTTGCGGTTTATTGGGAATTTTATTCTGCTGGCAGGGCGCTCGCATAAGCCCTCTTTGTTTTTATATTGGTGCGGCGTTTTTCGGCATTCTTTTTGGTGCAACAAATGTGCTGGGGCCTACCATCACTAGGTATCTTTTTGGACCAAAAGACTACACCGTCATTTATTCTCGCGTCGCTATTGTGGTTAATTTTCTGCCGGTGTTATTTATTCCTATTTTCGCAGCGCTTTCCGATATAGATTGGAACTTATTATTTGCATTCGCTACCACTGTTGTGGTGATTATCTTTGCATGTGCCATCATTCTTATGAAGCTTGCAAAGAACATTAAGTCTGACGAGATTGAAAGCAAATCGACCGAACTTGAAAATCCTACAGAATGCGCCGCATAGAACGAGTGTCTTCCCTAAACAGGCAACCGCGAAAAACAGAAAACCCTTACACCTCACGCCTCGCGTCTCATGTCTTACATCTCGCGTCTTACACTTCACGTCTCACGTCTCACGTCTCAACGTCTCACGCCTCACACCCCACACCTCACGCTTCCTCTAAAAAATATTTCTGGGCAGAGCGCTATAAAATGTTTACAATCTAATGTGCTTTATTCTGTAAAGATAGAGCACCGCAACTGATCACCTTCGATTCGCCTACACGAAATCTGAAGTTTGTTTAGTTGCTTTTGCATTATCACACGATGGAAGGACAGTACTTGAAGGTTCGAAAATCGAAACCTCACAGTAACTAACCTTCGACCGCTTTCACTGCTCTTTGCCCGTGTCGGTGGTCGAAGGAAGACCACTACACGATGAGGCTTCACGCTTGGTATTTTTGTAGGCATCACTATGCTTTAAACCGATACGCTGGCTTGCTTTGCTGCGCTTCAGTTTTGCTTTGGCTTGCTTTTGCGTTGCTTTGGCTTACTTTGGTTGGGTTTAGCTTGCACTTGCTTTGCTTTAGCTGGTTTTTGCTTCGCTTTAGCTTGCTTTTTGGCTTGCCGCGCTTGTCTAGTTTTCTGCTTGGTTGCCCGCTTTGTAAAGGGCCACTTTTCTGAGGAATTGCTACGACAAATTCTGGTCAGCTTTTTTGCCACTTTGTTGCTACCTTAGCGCTTCGCTCCACAAAAATGCCACGCGTACTGCTTTAAGAAAAGGAGCTGTATGCTTTACTTATCTCAAATGCTTGGCGAACCCGTAGTTGATGCTAACGGAGAAAAAATAGGGTCTATTTCAGATCTCGCCATTCAAACGGGTGAAGTATTCCCCCGCATTACCAGTCTCGCCTTTTTAGGTCCTGGCAAAACACCTTTCATGATTTCTTGGCGAAAGTACGTTGAGGGTTTTAGCGAAGAAGAAGGTATTCGCCTTAAGGTGGATCGCACCGCTATTCGTTTTAGTTATCTGCAGCCTGCAGAGGTTTTACTTGCACGCGATTTGCTCAATCGACAGATCGTCGACACACAAGGCATGAAGGTCGTACGCGTAAACGACTTAAAGCTGTCTATTTCCGGCACTCAACTTCGTCTTCTTGGAGCAGAAGTCGGATGGCGCGGAATTCTGCGTGGTCTTGCTCCCTGGGTGGAAAAGGCAGCCTGCTCCATTGCAAAAGCATTCCATAAATCTATCGATGAAAAACTTATTGCCTGGAATTACATGGATTTGCTTGACCGCGATCTTTCCAAAGTACAGCTTTCTGTTACCCACACCCGCCTTGAAGAGCTGCACCCGGCAGATGTAGCAGACATTTTGGAGCAGCTAGACCCCAAACAACGCGCCAACGTATTCCAGCATTTGGACGACACTCAAGCAGGCGAAGCCATTTCAGAAATGGAAGATGAATTCCAGGCGGACATTATTGATGGCCTAGACGAAACACGCGCCAGTCGCCTGCTTGGCAACATGGATCCTGACGATGCGGCAGACATTGTGGGCGATCTTCCCTATGAAAAAGCAGAAACTCTGCTGCGCTTGATGGGCGTTGAGGATGCGGCAGGTATTCGTAAACTGCTTGGCTATAAAGACGATACCGCTGGTGGCCTTATGACCACCCAATTCGTTGCTATGCACACGACCAATACTGTCGGAGAAACCACCGAAGTCTTACGTCATTTAGACGAAGACCATCCTACGGTGAGCTATGTATACGTACTAGATGAATACGACAAACTCGTCGGCGTTCTTTCACTTCGCACGCTGGTTCTTAACACTGAAGAAACCCGGCTCAAGGACATCATGTTCGATGAAATAATCACCTCTTTGCCCGAAAAACCCGAAGATGAAGTTGCCGCTGATATTTCCAAGTATGACTTGCTTGCTATGCCTGTTGTAGACGAATCGGGTCGTATGTTGGGCATTGTTACTTTCGACGACGCTATGGATGTTATTGAAGATGACGCTGAAGAGGTAAAAACTCATTGGGCATGGGGGCAACTCGCAATTACCATTGCAGTGTTTTTGGTACTTTTGGTTCCCTACACCTTCCTCGTCTTGCATTTCTTCGGATCAAACTAATCACTTCCTAACTAGCTACGAAGAAAGTATTGGTGAAGTATGACCGAAGTAACCAGAACAGACCAAACGGATAACAAACACTCCCAAAGCGAACGCATTCAAGACGAATCGCCAAAGAATCGCTCTCGTATACTCTTAATCCTTGCCGCAATGGGTCCTGGCGTAATCGCCGCTATGGCAGGCAATGATGCAGGTGGTATTTCTACCTATTCCACAGCGGGAGCAAAATTCGGCTATATGACCTTATGGGCCATCCCCGTTATGTGCATTTTGCTTGTTGTGGTACAAACAACCGCAACGCGCATGGGCGTAGTCACGGGCAAGGGATTTTCGGCTTTGATTCGCGAACGTTTTGGCATTCGCCTCACTGCTCTTGCCATGCTAGCATTACTTGTTGGTAATATTGCAACCACCTTTTCAGAATTTGCAGGTGTCGCTGCTGGCATGGAAATGTTTGGAGTACCTCGCTGGATATCCGTTCCCGTAGCGGCTATTGCAGTATGGGCTCTTATTGTTGGTGGCAGCTACAAACGTGTGCAAAATATCTTTTTGGCTATCTCGTGCGTTTTCGCAACCTATATTGTGGCGGCATTCTTAGCGCAACCCAATTGGAATTTAGCTCTTATTCATACCGTTATGCCTCAAGCAAGTTCTGATATAAGCTTCTTGTCGCTCATGGTTTCTATGGTCGGCGCCACTATTGCCCCCTGGATGATGTTCTTCACCCAAAGCAACGTGGTTGAAAAAGGCTCTGGTATTAGAGATTTGCCATATCAGCGCATAGACGCCATAACTGGCGCAGTAGTAGGATGTATTGTTGCTTGGTTCATTATTGTTACCACTGGCACAGTTCTCTATCCTCAAGGAATTGAAGTTTCTAGTGCAGAGGCAGCTGCGGCAGCACTTGCCCCCTTTGCGGGTCCCTATGCTGAGGCTCTTTTTGCCGCAGGATTAGTCGCAGCAAGCCTTCTTGCTGCGTGCGTACTGCCCCTTACCACTGCGTTTGTTATTTGCGAAGCGTTTGGATGGGAAGCAGGCGTTTCTTTTTCCTGGAAAGAGGCACCTATCTTTAAAGGTATTTTTACCTTTGTAATTTGCTTGTCTGCCCTTATCATTTTGATTCCTGGCTTGAACTTAATGGGCATTATGCTTGCTTCCCAGTTTGTAAACGGTGCAATTTTGCCCGTATTGCTGGTATTTATGGCCATAATTTGTACTGATAAATACGTGATGGGAAAGTACTGCGTTCCTAAAGTTACCCGTATTCTGCTGTACCTTACCATTGGTGTAGTGGGACTGTTGTCTATTGCCTGTATTGTTTTGCAGCTTTTAGGGATCGGATAAAGTATGACAAGCCTCTTTAGTACTTCAGCATACGAAAGCAACAAACCTAAGTTCGTTAAACTAGAGTGCACTAACGGGCCAGAATCCGTCTTCCGTCCTCCGCGCATTCCTCTAGCCGAAGATTCCGACGAACGAAAAGCGCTCCGTAACAAACTGCGCGCAGAAGCAAGACAAGCACGAAGTGAAATGCCTGCACCCTACCGCGCGCATAAAAGCTCAGAGTTGTGCAAGCGTCTAGAAGAATCCCTTACGCTTACCTTAGGCATCACTGGCATTAATGCTAGTGATGTTATTGTTGCGGTATATTCCGCTTTCCCTGAAGAGGTTGATCTTCATGATTTCATTGAGACAGCTTACGCACAGGGTTGTACAGTAGCCTTTCCCTGCATGGTAAAAGATGCTTGGGGGACTGGTTGTACTCAGCAAACCATGGAAATGCGCTCGGTTCCTGCTGAATTATGGCGAAGCAATCAGGTGCCTTTCCTGAATAATCCCCTAAAACGATACAGTCATAACGATGAAGAGCTACAACTCTATCCTTATGTATCTGCTAAAGAACTAACCATGATTACGGTTCCCGTTGTGGGGTTTGACACCCGCGGAAATCGTCTTGGCTATGGCGCTGGAAATTATGATCGCTACTTAACGCAAATTGCTCAATTTGATAAAGGAAATAACAGCAAAGATCACCGCAGCAACAACTGCTGTTACAACTGTCGTATCGTAGGAGTGGCTTTCGCGGAACAACAAGTGGATGACATACCTACAGAAGAGCACGATATTCCCTTAGCTATTTTGTCTCTCTAAGACACGAAAAGAGCTTCCGTTGCGTAAACAAAAGCTCTTTTAATGCAATTGCGCAATTGTTACTAGCTAGCAATTTCTAAACAACACCTAGTGGTATCTGACAATACCTTGCAGCACTTAGTGCTCCTTGGTGATACTCGAAAATGCTTAGCAATGGTTAGCCTTTTACCTAAGCTGTTTTCTTTGTCACTACTACTCGTGCTATCAAAATAACAGCAATGATTACTACCATGCCACCAATAAGGGATGGCCAAGGCGAGCCAGTAAAACCTGCAACAAAATAACCAATCAAACACACACCAGCAACCAGCGTTGCATAAGGCAGCTGCGTTTCTACGTGACGCAAGTGATTACAGTTTGCGCCCGCCGAGGATAAAATAGTGGTGTCCGAAATTGGTGAAGAATGGTCACCATAAACAGCACCAGCAAGCGTTGCACCTACCGTAACCAAGAACAGCGGATCATTTTCAGGGAAGATGCCAATAACAATAGGAAGAATGAGCGCAATCGTGCCCCAAGAAGTTCCCATCGCAAAACCAATAAAACCTGACACAATAAAAATTACCGCGGGCAAGAAGGTGAGTTCAAAGCCAACGCTCGTCAAGAACGTTGCCACAAATTCCCCCGTGCCTAACATATAACGACAGCAGCCGCCCAAACTCCAAGCAAGCACTAAGATCATGATAGCGCCCACCATAGAACGAACGCCCTCAGAAACACCTTCCGTATAACCAGCAAGCGTCGTAAGCTTACGAGGGATAAACATAATCGCAGCAAAGAACAGTGCTACCACAGAGCCAATGCACAAGCCCGATACTGGGTCTACACCAACAGCAGTTGCAAAGTCTACGCCTTCAAAGAATCCACCCACATAGAGCATGCCAATGATCGAGAAAATAATCAGCACAACAATAGGCAAAACAAGGTCATATACTTTGCCCTTATCAGACACTGGCAAACCCTTGTACTGTTCAACCGCTTTTGGCGCACCTTCTAAATCAGACTGTTCAGTTACTACTGTTTCCACATCTTCTCTGCTAGCTGGAACACCAGCACTCGCTACAGCCTTCAACGGAGAATCGGGTTGAACAATAGCGCTGTAGGTGTGAGCTTCGCAGTCGCGCTGCGCTTTACCCATAGAGAAGAAGTCCTTGCCAACCGCGCACATTACAAAAACGAAAACAATAGTAATTAGTGCGTAGAAGTTATAGGGAATAGAAGCAACAAAGGTATTGAAGCCGTCTTCCCCTAAATAACCGCCAACCGCTACTGCCCATGAAGAAACAGGCGCAATAATACAAACAGGTGCTGCCGTAGAGTCAATAATCCACGCAAGTTTTTCATGGCTTACGCGGAATTTGTCCGTAACAGGACCCATTACAGCACCAACTGTTAAACAGTTAAAATAGTCGTCGACAAAAACAACGATACCTAAAATTGCAGTCATGATAGATGCCATGCGAGCATTTTTAATATGCTTCGCAGCCCATTCTGCATAAGCGCGCGAACCACCCGCCACAGCAACCACGACCACTAACGCTCCCAGCAGAGCTAAGAACAAGATGAGCGCGCCGTTTGAAGCAATTTGTTCCGCCATAATGGCAGGAATCATAGTAAACGCCGTGATCAGCTGTTCTACACCAACCCCCTCTAAAGTAAATTCGTATACTAACAAGCCAGAAAATACACCAGCGAGCAGCGACGAATACACTTCTTTGGTAATAAGAGCCAGGCCAAGAGCCAAAAGCGGTGGCACAATAGACCACGCACCAGTGGAAATTAATTCAAAGCCTTCCATGGATTACTACTCTCCTTGTCTGCCTGCGCTTATCCATAAACGCAGGAATTCACTACAGGCGATTATAAAAGAGCGTTAACCATCTTTTTACAAGCATTTTAAAAACTTGACTCAGCTGCGGTGAATGGCAGCCGAGCGTAAATTCTTCGCAACTTCCTATGGCATCTTTTAAAAATGCTTTTGTATAAAATCCTTTACCTAACGACCTCTGCATTATGGCCTTCATACACTGCACTTTGCATAATGACTTTTACGCAACGGTCATTACTATTTTTTATTTATACAAATTTTGGGGCATTAATTCCCAGAACAATAAGCGATACACCACGCATCAACGCGAATAAGCCAATTAAAATGGCAAACATTTCAGGAACCAAGAAGAAACCAACACCCATAATAAGCGTAATTATCCCCGAAAACAGCATCCATCCCCAAAGAGAAAAGCCAGCTTTACGTGCTGCAAACGAAGCAATTATTTCGTATATCGCAAACACGATAACAAACATACCCGCAACCCAAGGAAGCACCATAGCAAAGATCATTGGATGAACCACAAACATCAAACCAATCAAAACATCTACGATGCCATACGCAAGAACCGCTCCTGATAAATCTAATAATTCGCGATCACGTACATACGTTGCAATATTTACAACACCCGACAAAAGGAACGCCGCACCAACCATAAACGCTATAGATCCTAAGGTGATTCCAGGGAAAAATAGGCATACCGCAGC
>OGYW01003635.1_pt1 | contig 10014 bp, 8 predicted proteins | sample 1576621 | NCBI WGS metagenome assembly OGYW01 (sample SAMEA3541528, study PRJEB24748) | human gut metagenome | biome: human gut; feature: human-associated habitat; material: faeces | place: China | collected 2012
ACGCAGGGTCGATACGCTCATATTGCAGAGCTGTGCCAGCGTTTCGATCGGGCAAGGCTCGGCATAATGGTTGGAAACATAGGTCACTGCAGGTGAGACTTCGGCAAGACGCCAAGGGGCAACCTGGCGGTGGTCGGAGAGACGTGCATGCTTGTATAGAATGCTTCTCACCAGCCACTCTGCGCATTGGCGGCTGCCGGGCCTTTTGGCCTGCAATTCATCCACCACCATCTGAACGAGTGTCAGGATATCGCGGCCCTCGGCAGTGGAGTCATCCAGTATGGGGGCGCCGATATGTCCCGCCGTAAGGGATTCGTCATCTTTGGCGCTGAGAATGCATTCATCGACATTGATAAAATACCATTTTGCGGGCTTATCGGGATTGCTCTGGGCGATATGGATCTGCCCCTGGTAGATGACCGAGGCACAGGGAGCCTGAAATGGGATGACCTTATCCTCCACAAAAAATATCCCGCTGCCTTCCGTGCACCAGCCCAGTTCAAGTTCGTTGTGATAATGCAAATACCTTGCGTGGGTGTCCATTTTGCCGGGGGAATTCTGCGGCCATAAAAAGAATGGATCGCCTTTTTCAAAAACGGTATGTTCGTACAGAACTTTTAACTTGTCTGCGATGCTTTCTGTGCAGCTTGATTGAATCTGCATAATTTTGCCTCCATTTTGCGTGGATTTGCCTCATCAGCTATTGTATACTGAATTTGCTGGGATGGCAATGAATTTGAAAAGATACCGCTCAAGGCTGAAAAAATTACCTTTTTGTCGGAAAAATCCATTTCGCCAAACGGGTGAGGACGGGGAAGCGGGAGAGGAGCCGCAGTGCGGCACGAATGTTTTCGCATCCGGCGGAGTACATATCCAGGGCCGGAGACCAAAAAATGTTTGCTCGGCTGCGAAAAGTACGACCCTCAAAATTGATTCGGCGAAAGCCGGATTCAAATATAAAATGGAGGTTGAGTTTCATGAAAAAAAGGTCGATCAAAAAAGTGTTGGCCCTGGGCCTCGCCGGTGCAATGCTCTGCGGCATGCTGACAGCCTGCGGCGGCGCCAACGGCAGTTCTTCCGCACCGTCTGCTTCGTCAGAGGGACAGGCAGAGCCTGCAGCTCCCGAAACAGAGAAGGAGAAGGTCGTGCTTTGGCATCTGTGGACCGGTGTAGAAGCCGGATACTTGGATGACGCTGTGGCGGCTTACAACGCGCAGAGCGATAAATATTATGTGGAGGCCCTCTCCGTACCGGATTCTCAGAAGATCATGGTAGCGATTCAATCCGGCGACGGACCCGACATTACGGATGACTTTACAAACAACATCGGCGCGTATGCTTCGAAAGGCATCATGCTCCCGCTGGATGACTATATTGCCAAGAACAATACCGACTTGTCCGACATCATTCCCTCCACGCTGGAAGCCTGCAAATATGAGGGGAAAACCTACGCGCTGCCCGCCGGCATGAACCTGATGGCGCTGTTTTACAATAAAACGCTGCTGGCTGAAGCAGGTTATACCGAGCCGCCCAAAACAATGGAAGAAATGTATGAGATGGCTGTCAACACCACAAAGCTCAATCCGGATGGAACGATTGACGTGATGGGCTATCCGGATTTTCCCTCTGTTTATTATACAGACAACTTTGCGGCGGCGCTGGGCGGCGGCTGGTACGATGAAAACGGAAAGCCTGCGTCGCCCGACAACGAAGGCAACCTCATGGCTTTGAAATATGCGGTGATGTACCGTGAGAAATTCGGCGTTGAAAACGTAGCGCACATTCTCCAAGTGCATTGCCTTTGAGGACATCAGTTATCAGCTGGCCCAGCCGGAGACCCGGACCGCCATCTTTGAACACCTGTGCGACCTCTACAACTATGTGGATGCTTCCATTCATGTGCAGCTTTCGTTTCTCAATCGCAAGGTTGACCCGGTGCAGTACGCAAAAAGTTTTGAGATCGCACCGCAGGGGGATGATTTTGACGACATCCGCGCCGAGTACACCGCCATCCTGCAAAAGCAGCTTGCCAGCGGCAACAACGGCATTGTCAAAACCAAATACCTGACCTTCACCATCGATGCCGACAGCCTGAAAACTGCGCGGGCTCGGCTGACCCGCATTGGCCTTGACCTGCTGGGCTATTTCAAGACCATGGGCTGCGTGGCGCATGTTATGGACGGGCAGGAGCGTTTGGAGGTGCTGCACGGCATCTTCCACCCGGACGGCGAACCGTTCCGCTTTGACTGGGACTGGCTGGCACCCTCCGGCCTGTCTACCAAGGATTTTGTGGCTCCATCCTCCCTCTGCTTCGGCACGGCCAAGGCCTTTGGTTTGGGCGGCAAGTATGGAGCGGTGAGTTTTTTACAAATCCTTGCGCCGGAACTTTCGGACGAAATGCTGGCCGACTTCCTCAAAACGGAAAGCGGGATTCTCGTCAATCTCCATGTGCAGGCCATCGACCAGACCGAGGCCATCAAGACGATTAAAAGGAAGATCACCGACCTTGATGCTATGAAGATTCAGGAGCAGAAAAAGGCTGTCCGTTCCGGGTACGACATGGATATACTCCCCAGTGACCTTGCCACCTACGGTGAGGACGCCAAAAAGCTGCTGAACAAATTGCAGACCCGGAACGAACGGCTTTTCATGCTGACTTTTTTAGTGCTGAATGTGGCCGACACCAAGCAAAAGCTGGGCAACGATGTGTTCCAAGCCGCAGGTGTGGCACAGAAGTATAACTGCTCGCTTGTCCGGCTGGACTACCAGCAGGAACAGGGCCTTGTGTCCAGCCTGCCGCTGGGCATCAACCAGATAAAGATTCAGCGCAGCCTTACCACCTCCAACGTGGCGGTGTTCGTGCCCTTTGTGACGCAGGAGCTTTTCCAGAGCGGCGCGGCCATGTACTACGGCATCAACGCAAAATCCCACAACATGATCATGCTGGACCGCAAGCAGGCCCGGTGTCCCAACGGCCTAAAGCTGGGCACGCCCGGCAGCGGCAAATCCATGAGCTGCAAGTCTGAAATCGTCAGTGTGTTTTTAACGACTGCTGACGATATTTTTATTTCAGACCCAGAGGCCGAGTATTATCCGCTGGTCAAGCGGCTGCATGGGCAGGTCATCAAACTTTCGCCCACCAGCAAGGACTATGTGAATCCTCTGGACATCAACCTGAATTATTCCGAAGATGACAGCCCGCTGGCCTTGAAGTCGGATTTTGTGCTGTCGTTCTGTGAGCTGGTCATGGGCGGCAAAACAGGTCTGGAAGCGATTGAACGCACCGTGATAGACCGTGCCGTGAAAGCCATCTACCGCCCCTATCTGGCGAGCCCCTGCCCGGAGAATATGCCCATCCTCTCCGATTTGCACCAAGCCCTGCTCGACCAGCACTTGCCGGAAGCGGACCGGGTAGCGCAGGCACTCGACCTGTATGTGTCCGGCTCGCTGAATGTGTTTAACCACAAAACGAATGTGGACATCCACAACCGGCTCGTGGCCTTTGACATCAAAGAGTTAGGCAAGCAGTTAAAAAAACTGGGGATGCTCATTATCCAAGACCAGATATGGGGCCGCGTCACCCAGAACCGCAGCCAAGGCCGGGCCACATGGTACTTTGCGGATGAGTTCCATTTGCTCTTGAAAGAGGAACAGACCGCTGCGTACAGTGCCGAGATTTGGAAACGCTTCCGCAAATGGGGCGGCGTACCCACGGGCGCCACCCAGAATGTGAAGGACCTTCTTTCTTCCCCGGAGATCGAGAACATTCTGGAAAACAGCGACTTCATCACGCTGCTGAATCAGGCATCCGGCGACCGCAAAATCCTTTCGGAACGGCTGAACCTCTCCGCAGACCAGCAGAAGTACATCGACAATTCGGAACCGGGCGAAGGACTGCTGATTTTTGAAAACGTGGTGCTTCCGTTTTCCAACCCCATCCCGAAAAACACACAGCTCTATAAGATCATGACCACCCGGCTCAGCGAGGTGGTGGAGCTATGAGCTTAACACATTTCAGCTTGTTTTCCGGCATCGGCGGCATCGACCTTGCCGCGGAAGCAGCGGGGTTTACCTCTGTCTGTCAATGCGAGTGGGCGGCATTTCCCGCCGCTGTGCTGGCAAGCCACTGGCCGGAAGTGCCCCGTTTTCAGGACATCACCACTGTAACAAAGGAGGCTTTCTTTGAAAAAACAGGACTTCGCACCGTCACCCTCATTTCAGGTGGCTTCCCGTGCCAGCCGTTCTCCACCGCAGGGCGGCAGCGCGGCTTCCACGATGAACGCTACCTGTGGCCCGAAATGCTGCGGGTCATCCGGGAATTGCAGCCCCGTTGGGTGCTTGGAGAAAATGTTGCTGGCTTCCTCCGTATGGGGCTCGACAAAACGCTCATTGACTTGGAGCAGGCAGGTTACGATGTTCGGGTTTTCGTATTACCTGCTGCTGCCGTTGGCGCGTGGCACGAACGGAAACGGGTATTCATCATCGGCTCCGCTGCTTCCCACACCCCTTGCCAGCGACACCGGGGATGTGGGCAAGGGGTTGGACATCCAAATCTCTGCGAACGGCAGCTATCGCAAGATGAACAAGGATGGCAAAGCATGGACGGCGCGGCTCTCTCATGTGGTCTACCGCATGACCCCCACCACGCTGGAAAAGCCCTACCTCAACCCGGACTGGGTAGAGTGGCTGATGGGTTTCCCGCGCAAATGGACGGACATTCCCTTTGGGCCGAAGAACCCGCCGACATCTCGCGCCTGACCGAAGATGTGCCGAACCGCAGCAAGCGGATGAAAACGCTGGGCAATGCGGTTTCGCCGCCGCAGGTGTTCCCGATTCTCAAATACATTGCGGACATTGAAACAAGCTGCTGCCCGATGGGAGGTGAAGAACCTTGAAAGAATTGCAGGCAAAAGCCAAAGTCACCCAGACCATGACCCGTGACGGTCTGGTGGTGGAAAATCAAGCGGACGGCACTGTAGAGAATGTTTCCAGTCGGGAAGCGGAACAGGACTACTCCACGGATGCCGAGGGCAAGGCTGAAAAAATCTTAGAACGGGTCGAGGACATCAAGGACAAGCACAAGGCAAAGAAAAAGGCCAAGCAAGCTGCGGAAACTGCCGAAAGCGAAGATGGCCTGCACCGCTCTGCTTCCCGTCTGGAACTGACCGAGGAAGAACGGGCAGACCCGGCGTTGCAGCCGTACATCCACAAAGCGGAAGCAAAGGCTGACAAGCTGGATGCTGCCCGCGCCGCTCTGCCGAAAAAGCGCGTCCCGGTCAAGGAAAAAGTCTACGATGCCGCCAGCGGCAAGGCAAAATCCACCCTGCGTTTTGAGCAGCAGGACAAAGGCCCGCCCAGCCTGAAACCAAACCCGGCCAGCCGTCCGCTTTCGGAAGCATTGCTGTTCGCCCACGGGAAAATCCACGAGGTCGAACACGAAAATGTGGGCGTGGAGGGCGGCCACAAGGGTGAAGAACTGGTGGAGCATCAGACCGCCAAGGTCATCCGCAGCGGCATCCGGCACCACAAGATGAAGCCCTACAAGGCCGTGGAAAAGGCAGAGCGTCAGCTCATGTCTGCCAATGCAGAATACTTTTACCAGAAATCCTTGCGGGACAATCCGCAAATTGCACAGGCGGCCAGCAACCCCATTTCCCGGATGTGGCAGAAACGGCGTATCAAACAGCAGTATGCCAAAGCTGCACGGCAGGCCGGACAAGCCGCCGCGCAGGGTGCAGCCGCCACCGCAGAGAACGGTTTCCGGGTAACAAAGCTGGCGGCCGAGGGCGGCGAACGGGTAGCCGAATTTGCGGCCCGGAACTGGAAAACCATTCTGATTGTGGCCGTGTTCGGTCTGCTGGCTCTGCTCTTGATAACGGGTTTGCAGTCCTGCACCGTGATGGCGGGCACCGCTGGAACCGGCGTGACGGCATCCTCTTACTTTTCCAAGGACAAGGATATGCTGGGTGCGGAGAAAGCCTACGCCAAGCTAGAACAAAAACTGCAACGGTATCTCGACACCTACGAGGCCACCCACAACTACGATGAATACCATTTTTATCTGGACGAAATCGAGCATGACCCCTATGTGCTGATCTCGATTTTGTCCGCGCTCCATGATGGCGTTTTTACATTGGCCGAGGTGCAGGGCGAACTTGAAATGCTCTTTGAAAAGCAGTACATCCTGACCGAGACCGTGACCATGCAGATACGTTACCGTACAAAAATGATGGTCATTATTGGCCCGTATGGTGTGCCGCAAGTTATCACCTACCAAGAACCGTATGAATACTACATCTGCACGGTCAAGCTGAAGAACAAGGATTTATCCCATCTGCCCGTGGAAGTGCTGACCGAAGAACAGCTTAGTGCCTATTCGCTCTATATGCGCACGCTGGGCAACCGGCCGGATTTGTTTGGCAAAGCGCAATACCCCAATGCGTCCACCATCAAGCAGCCCACCTACTACGATATTCCCCCGGAAGCACTAAAGGATGATAGGTTTGCCGCCATGATGGAGGAAGCCACGAAGTACATCGGCTACCCGTATGTGTGGGGCGGCAGTTCGCCCAGCACCAGCTTTGATTGCAGCGGCTACATTTCGTGGGTTCTGAATCATTCCGGCTGGAACGTGGGCCGCCAGACCGCACAGGGCCTTTACAACCTCTGTACTCCTGTTTCGGCCGCGCAGGTCAAACCGGGCGACCTTGTGTTTTTCAAGGGAACCTACGATACCCCCGGCGTGAGTCATTGCGGTATCTATGTAGGCAATTCCATCATGCTGCACTGCGGCGACCCTATCTCTTACACAAACCTCAACTCAAAATATTGGCAGGAACATTTTTACAGCTATGGGCGTTTACCGTGACGCCAGAAAGGATTTTATATGGCAAAAAGACTTTCCCGCATTGAGCGCGATATTGAACGGCTCAAAGAAAAAATCAGCGAATACCAGCAGCAGTTGAAAGAACTGGAAGCTGAAAAGACCGAACAGGAAAATTTGCAGATCATTCAGTTGGTGCGCAGCATGAATATGAAGCCGGACGAGTTTGCGGCCTTCCTGCGCAGCGGTGCGCTGAATGCTGCACCCACCGTCACCCCGTACCACAAACAGGAGGATGCCGCCGATGAAACCTGACAACTGGAACCGTTTCGCTGCCGGACTGCTGGCTATCCTGCTCTGCCTCTGCTCCTTTTCCATGCCCGCTTTCGCAAGCGGTACTGACCCTGCCCCGGAACCTCTGCCGGAGATTATCGAAGAAGAACCCACTACGGGCGGCATGGAGCCGGAGGGTGTGCCCATCACGCCCAAAGGCAACGCAACACTGGTGGATGATTTCTACGGGGACAAACAGCTTATCACCGTGACCACCAAAGCCGGGAATTATTTTTACATTCTCATTGACCGTGCCAACGAGGACAAAGAAACGTCCGTTCACTTCCTGAACCAAGTGGACGATGCCGACTTGCTGGCCCTGCTGGATGAAGAACCGCAGATCGCCGAAGTCTGCACCTGCACCGTGAAATGTGAGGCCGGGGATGTCAATGAAAACTGCCCCTTGTGTGAAAAGAGCCTGCGCAACTGCACGGCCCCGGAAGCGGTGAAAACTGACACCGAAACGCCGCAGGAAAAGCCGAAGTCCAACATGGGCAGTCTGATGATCCTACTGGTGCTGGCTCTGGCTGGCGGTGGTGCGGCCCTCTATTATTTCAAGTTCCGCAAATCGAAAGCCGATACCACCGGCCACGATGATCTGGACGAGTACGATTTTGGCGAGGATGAGGATGCAGACGAGGAACCGGCTGAAATCGAAATTCATTCAGAGGACGGACAGGAGGACGAAACATGAGCTTTCAGCTGGTGATCGCCGAAAAGCCCAGTGTTGCCCGCAGCATTGCCACCGTGATCGGAGCCACTGAAAAGCAAAACGGCTACTGGCAGGGCGGCGGGTATCTGGTCAGCTGGTGCATCGGACATCTGGTGTCCTTTGCCGAGGCAGGCCAGTACGATGAAAAATACTGTAAGTGGCGGTATGAGGATTTGCCCATCCTGCCCCAGCCGTGGCAGTTCGTCGTCCCGGACGAGAAAAACAGCAGTTTGAAGTTCTGCGTGCCCTGCTCAACCGCCCCGATGTGGATAGTGTGACCGCTGCGACCGACGCAGGCCGGGAGGGAGAACTGATCTTCCGCTTTGTCTACCAAATGGCCGGCTGCACGAAACCCGTAAAGCGGCTCTGGATTTCCAGCATGGAGGATGCCGCCATCCGGGAGGGCTTTGCAAACCTGTGCCCGGATTCGGATTATGATGCGCTGTACCAATCGGCCCTCTGCCGTGCAAAAGCAGATTGGCTGGTGGGCATCAATGCAACGCGGCTGTTTTCGGTGCTGTACCACAAGACTCTGACGGTGGGCCGGGTGCAGACCCCGACACTGAAAATGCTGGTGGACCGGGATGCAAAAATCCTGCGCTTCCAGAAAGAAAGGTATTACACAGTCGGCATCCAGTCCGGCAGTCTGAAAGCAGACAGTGGACGCATTGCCAGCATGGACGAGGCCGACACTTTGAAAAATGCCTGTGCCGGGGCATCTGCTATCTGTTCTTCTGTCAAGCGGGAGAAAAAGACAGAACAGCCGCCCAAGCTCTATGACCTGACCACCTTGCAGCGGGAAGCAAACCGTCTGTTCGGTTTCACGGCAAAGCAGACCCTTGATTACGCCCAGCAGCTTTACGAAAAGAAACTGCTGACCTATCCCCGCACGGACAGCCAATATCTGACCGAGGATATGGGCCAGACAGCACAACATCTTGTGTCTGACCTGCTGGGGCTGCTGCCCTTTGCCCAAGGGCTTGACTTGACCCCGGATGTGGACCGGGTACTGAACAGCAAAAAGGTATCGGACCACCACGCCATCATCCCCACGTCCGAATTTGTAAAGCAGGGTTTCACTGGTCTTGCCGAGAGTGAATGCAAGCTGATGAACCTTGTCTGCTCCAAACTGCTCTGCGCGATAGCCGCGCCCCATGAGTACGAAACTGTGACTGCTGTGTTCTCCTGTGCAGGGAACGAGTTCGCCGCCAAAGGAAAGACTGTGCTTGTCCCCGGTTGGAAAGAGATCGACCAGAGGTTTCGCTCCACCCTGAAAGCAGATACCGAGGAAGAAGTGCTGAACACCCTGCCGGAACTGGCCGAGGGACAGAGTTTTTCCGTGACGGCTAACGTTTCGGAACATTTCACGTCCCCGCCGAAAGCCTACACCGAAGATACGCTCCTGTCAGCAATGGAGCGGGCCGGGGCCGAGGATATGCCGGAAAACGCAGAACGCAAGGGGCTGGGTACGCCCGCCACCCGCGCCGCGATTTTGGAAAAGCTGGTGCAAATGGGCTTTGTGCAGCGCAAGAGCAAACAGCTTGTCCCCACCAAGGACGGCATCAATCTGGCGGTGGTTCTGCCGGAAAGCCTGACCTCTCCCGTCCTGACCGCCGAATGGGAAAACCGCCTGACCGAGATTGCCAAGGGCAATGCAGACGCGGACGAGTTCATGGCCGAAATTGAAGCGCAGGTGCGCCAGCTGGTCAAGACCTATTCTTGTATCAGTGCAGATAAGCAAAACCTGTTCCAGTCGGAACGGGTTATTATCGGCAAGTGTCCCCGGTGCAGTGAAAACGTCTATGAGGGCAAGAAAAACTTCTACTGCGGGAATCGTAGCTGTCAGTTCGTGATGTGGAAGAATGATCGCTTCTTTGAGCAGCGCAAAAAGGCGTTCACACCGAAGATCGCCGCTGCTCTGCTCAAAAACGGCAAGGCAAAGGTCAAGGGCCTCTATTCCGAAAAGACAGGCAAAACCTATGATGCAACGGTGCTTCTGGCAGATACGGGAGGCAAGTACGTCAATTACCGGGTAGAGCGCAAAGAGTAAGGCAAAAATACGAGGGCCGGTTATGGTAAGGTGAAGCATTCATTTTGCCATAACCGGCTCTCTCTATCCGTAGGATAGCAAAAAAGGAGTGTGACC
>OGYW01003642.1_pt1 | contig 10003 bp, 9 predicted proteins | sample 1576621 | NCBI WGS metagenome assembly OGYW01 (sample SAMEA3541528, study PRJEB24748) | human gut metagenome | biome: human gut; feature: human-associated habitat; material: faeces | place: China | collected 2012
GCTGCGCGTTTTCTATATGTCTGCGGTGTCAGGGCTGCTTTCGTTTGCGCGGTCTCGGGAGCGTCGCCGCATAGCTTCGCTCCAGCAGCAACCGGATCTGATCGTCCGCCGCACTGCCGTCCAGCGCCACGGAGAGCCATCTGTCCTTGTTCATGTGGTAGGCCGGGAAAATCCCCGGCTCACCCCGAAGCGAACCGATGAGGATCGGGTCGCACTTGAGGTTCACCACGTCGATCATCTGCGTACCGGGCAGACCGAGCTTATTGCGCGGCACGTCCAGAACCAGCGCAAACCATTTCCGGTTGCCGCCGTGCCGGAACACGGCATGGTTCGGCGCATCGGCCCACGGATAGTCCGGCTCGGTGCTGTAATGATCGAATATATACCGCTGCAGCTCGTCTCTGGTCATTGTGCGCCCTCCCCGCTGCGTTACTCCGCCGTGATCGCCACCTTGATGACGCCGTCAAGCCGGTTTTCAAAGATGCGATACGCCTCCTCGATCTCGCTGAGCGGGAAGCGGTGCGTGATGAGCGGCGTGGTGTCGATCTTCCCCTGCGCGATCAGGCGCAGGATCTCCGCGCAGTCGCAGCCGTCCACGCCGCCGGTCTTGAAGATGAGATTCTTGCCGTACATATCCGGCAGCGGCAGCGTCTGCGCCTCGTCATAGAGGGCGACCACCGTCACGATGGCGTTGGGACGCGCGCAGCGCCACGCCAGCTCGAAGGTATCCTTCGCGCCCGCGACCTCGAGCACCACATCCGCGCCGCCGTGGTCGCTGTGTGCGCGCACAAAGTCCTCACACGCCTCCGGCTGGCAGAGCAGCACGTCCGGATAGTGCTCGCGCACGAGTGCAATGCGCGTCGGGTCTTTCTCGCAGACGATGACGCGCTTGGGCTGCTTGAGCAGGACGCATGCCAGCGTGCACACACCTGTCGGTCCTGCGCCGATGATGAGCACGGTGTCCTCCGGCGTGATCTCCGAAATGCGCGCCGCCCAGAAGCCGGTGGCCAGAATGTCACCGACGAACAGCGCCTGCTCATCGGTAACGCCGTCCGGAATCTTATCCAGCCCCTGATCGGCATGGGGCACGCGCACAAACTCCGCCTGCCCGCCGTCGATGCGGCAGCCGAGCGCCCAACCGCCGTCGGGATCGGTGCAGTTGTTCACCCAGCCGTGGCGGCAGAAGTAACACTCGCCGCAAAAGGTCTCCACGTTCACCGTCACCCGGTCGCCGGGACGGACGGTCTTTACCTCCGCGCCGACAGCCTCCACGACACCGACCATCTCATGGCCGACGGTGATGCCCGGCACGGCGCGCGGCACGGAGCCGTGCTTGATGTGCAGGTCGCTGGTGCAGATCGAACCGAGCGTCACGCGCACAACGGCGTCGCGCGGGTCGGTCACGACCGGCTTCGGCTTTTCCGTCACGGCAAAGCGGCCGCGCTCGAGATAGGTCAGTGCTTTCATAAATACCCTCCGATCATATCTGTTTTTATGTAGGTGAAACTATCATTTTCTATACGTGAGTACAATACCAATTGCAGAACCGGCAAAAACGCATGGTGACAATCTCACCTCGAAACCGTGCAGCAGAGTGCCTGCATTCGCTAATTCCGGGTTGTGAAAATCCTATGTCAAATATTCAGGATTCATAGTTGCAGGCGCAATGAATGTTGCCGCAATCATTACACACACGATCATATGTGAATAACGAATGATTTTTATTTTTCATTCGTTTTTCATTCGCTTTTCATTCGCTTTTTTGCAAAGAGTACCAGCGGCCGCAGCCCGATATCGCACAGCACACGATCCACAACCGAAAGCATTGTAGCACAGATCTGCAAAAACCTCAATCGCCCGTACAGAATTTGGCAAGAAAAAGCCCGGCACATTTTGCGCCGGGCGGTCGGATAAAGAAAAAAGCCCACCGCAATTTCTTACGGTGGACCTTTGGTGGACGATACAGGACTTGAACCTGTGACCCTCCGCACGTCAAGCGGATGCTCATACCAGCTGAGCTAATCGTCCGTGTCAGCTTGCTTATTCTAACGCATCTGTCGTGCTTTGTCAACCCCTTTTTTCGACGGCTCTGATTTTTTTCAGAGCCGTCGAATCGGGTGGGCATTACTTGGCCGAAATATATACCGTGCAGTCAGCCTTTACGCCGCCGCACTCGGCTGTGATCGTCGTCGTGCCCTTGCCGACACCGGTCACAACGCCCTTGTCGCTGACCTTGGCGACAGACTCGTCCTTGCTCGACCATGTGACCGTCTGGTCGGTGCCGGTCGGATAAACCGTTGCGCTCAGCTGCACCTCATCCCCGACCTTGGCCGCAAACTCCGTGCGCTTGCTGCCGAGGAACGTGATCGTGACGCTCGTGACCGAGGGCGTCGGCGTCGGGGTCGGCGTCGGCGTTGGGGTCGGGGTCGGCGTCGTGACCGGTGCGGCGCTCGAAACGGTCGCCGGCGGGGTCGGATCAACCGCAGCAGACGAATTCTTCTCCGCGTTCAGGCTCACGGTGATGAGCACGATGACAGCCGCGACGACCGCGATGAGCAAAATGCCGCCGAACAGCAGCTGCCACTTCGTGTTGACGGCAGCATGCTCCGCCGCCGGCGTGCCCGCATTTGCGCTCGATGTGCGCAGCGGGATGCGCTCGGCAGATTTCTTGCGGCTCGTGCCGCAGTATGGGCAGCGGCTGCGCAGGCCGGAATATTCACGGCCGCAGCGCCGGCATGTGATTTTGGGAATGACGCTCATAAAAAGCCTCCAGTAAGTAAAGAATCCATATGTTTTTCCTGCCTTATCATACACTGTTCGGTTTTTTTCGTCAAGAGGGAGCACTCGCCCCCTCTTGACAGCGGATCAAAACTGCGGCTGTACACTGTCGAGTGCGTCCAGAAGCCGGATACGCTCCTGCTGACCGCTGCGGGCATTGACGGCGATGATGCAGCGCTGCCCGTCGTCCGTCTCGCACAGATATTCATAGCACAGCGTCTCACGTGCGCCGTAGAGCCGCAGCAGCGCCGTGCGCGTATCCAGGACCTGCAGCGACCCGGGCACGACAGCGCGCCCCGCCTCCGCGCCGATCACGTCCTCCGGCAGCGTGCGTGCCCGGTGCGTATCAAGATACTCCGCCGACGAAAAGCCGCAGACGGCACCGCTGTCGAGCCGGATGCGCACGCGCAGCCGGTCCGCCGTGCACAGCACGCCGTCCTGCACATAGCAAAACGTGCAGATGACCGACCGCCCCGCATCCTCCGTTTCGAGCAGGCGCATATTGGCGTAGCCGCGCGCGCGCAAAAAATCTGCCGCTGTCTCCGCCGCCTGTTCCGGTGAGAGCACCGGCTCGCCGCCGTTACACGAGGAGTAGTAGCGCAGCACTTCCCCGCCCTTCACCGTAAGCGAGATATAAGACGCGTCGTCCCCGTCGTCGATATCGAAGTTCCAGCACGGCACAGCGCCCTCCGAGCGGCCGGTCGCGCGCAGGCGCGATGCGTCCATGTCCAAAAACACCGCAGCCGCAGTCTGTGCCTGCCCCTCCGTGACGTCATCACGACCCGCCAGCACGGCGTACTCCGCCGCCGTGCGCTCGCAATACGTGCCGTCAGCGATCGGCAGCGGCAGATCCTCAAATGAATCTGCCAGCGCCGCAAGCTCTGCCTCGAGCGTATCGGGCAGCTCCGTCTCTGCGTCGAGATTCGCCAGCGACTGCGTGCTGCGCACGCGTGCCGCCGTCGTGACAGCGCCGTCAGCGAGCGACGCTCCGAGTGCGCCGAGCCGGACGCTCAGCTGCGTCGTTGTCTCAGAAAGCGCGCGCAGCTGTGCAAGCTCCTCGGCCGCAAACGCTCTGCCCTCCGCCGCGCTGCGCGAGAGCGTGCGCGCATAGTCTCCGGCAATGGCGATGTTGCGCGCGATGCGCGCGAGCGCGTGCGACTGCACCGGCAGCACACCGAGCGCCATCTGCGCCGTCTGCGCATGGCTGTAAATGTCTGTGCAGACGGTGCACGCCATGGCCGGTGTCGTCGCATAGAGGCTCTTTTGCAGGGCGGCGTCGAGCTCCTGCACGGCGTTGAGCACCTCGCCATAGGCGTGGCGATAGTTGGCATCCATCGCCGTCTGGCGGCGATCGGCATCCGTGCGGCAGGCGATGAGCCCGACGGCCAGCGCCGCAACGAGCGCGGCCGTGTAGGAAATGACGAGCACACGCGTTTTCTTTTTCATAGCAAACCACCCCTTCCGGACTATTGTTGCCGGAAGGGGCGGTTTTCATGTGCAATTTTTCTCAGCCGGTGATCTGCAGCGTCTGTGCCGAGGCGAGCAGACTGTCATACCAGCTCACCGGCGCGGTACCCGCATGGCAGAGCACGACCGAGATACAGCCGTTCGCCGTCGGGATCAGGTACGCCTCGAGCTCGCGCTGTACCGTGACGCCCTTGGCACCGTAGGCGGTCAAGCCGCCGAGCTTGACCTCGCCGAGCGTCTCCATGCTCGCAATAGTTCCGTAATCATTCAGGAGCGTGTCCGCAAGCGTCTGCGCATCCGCGCCCATGTGATAGCCGATCTCGAGATAGGCGTCCATGCTCGCATCGTCGGCGCGGGCAAAGCAGCACTTGCCGTCCAGCTCCGTGCTCAGAAACACGCCCTTGTCAAGATAGAGCGAGAAGTCCGGGCCGCCGCGCTGCGCAAACGAGCCCGTGACCAGCTGCATGGTCTTGTCCTCCCCGTCGACCGGAACGACCTGCTCCGCATCGCGCGCAGGCGTCTCGCCGCTGCCGAGGATGAGCTCCGGCTCATCGCCGAACGGGAACTGCGGCAGCGTTGTCTCGACCGGTGCTTCCGGCCCCGCAGCCGGCCGGCGAATGCGGATATCGGCCACGTTGACCACGATCAGCGCGATCGCGAGCAGCACGACCACGACGGCCATGACGATGACCGCCCGCTCCACGCCCGTGCGTTTTTTCATACCGTTCACCCTTCCAGCTTGGCGATGCCGGCGTCGATCCGGCGCAGGGTCTCGTCCCGGCCGAGGATGCGGCAGATCTCCACCGCGCCGCCGGGCGTCACCGCGCGGCCGGACACCGCAATGCGCACCGGCCACATCACCTTGGCGTTTTTCACTTCCAGCCGCTCGGCCAGCTCCTTCATGGATGCGAGCAGGGTCTCATCGTCCCACGTCGGGAGCGCCGCGAGCAGCGGACGCACCGCGTGCAGCATCTCGAGCGAGACGGCGGGATCGGTCTTGGATTTCTTGTTCGTGTAGAGCTCGATATCGTACTCCGGCAGCGCGTCGAAGAAGTCCACCTTCTCCGGGATATCCGTGAGCACCTCGCAGCGCTGCTGCAGCAGCGGCGCGATCTGCGCCGGGTCGATGGCGGGATTGTGCACCGTCTGACGGATGTAGGGCGCGGCCACGGCTGCAAACTGCTCCGGCGTCATAGCGCGGAGATACTCGCTGTTGAAATACCTGAGCTTGTCGATATCGAAGATCGCCGGGGACTTGGAGATGCCCTTGATATCAAACGCCTCCACAAGCTCGGGCAGCGAATAGATCTCCCGCTCGCCGCCGGGCGCCCAGCCGAGCAGCGCCACATAGTTGACCACCGCCTGCGACAGATATCCCTGCGCGATCAGATCCTCATACGACGGATCACCGTGGCGCTTGGACATCTTGTTGTGCTGGTCGCGCATGACCGGTGAGCAGTGGATATACTTCGGGATCTCCCAGCCGAAGCCCTCGTAGAGGAGGTTATATTTCGGTGTCGACGACAGATACTCCGACCCGCGCACAACGTGCGTGATGCCCATGAGATGGTCGTCGATCACGTTTGCGAAGTTATACGTCGGCAGACCGTCGCGCTTGATGAGCACCTGATCGTCGAGCGTGTCGTTGTCGACTGTGATGTCGCCGAAGATCTCGTCATGGAACGTGGTCTTGCCCTCGCGCGGGATCTTCTGGCGAATGACATAGGGCTTGCCAGCCGCGAGATTTGCCGCGATCTCCTCCTCGCTCAGACGCGAGCAGCGGCCGTCATATTTGTGGATGACCGTGCCGTCGGAAACATTTTCTTCGGCAGCGTCGTCCTTATCGCAGAAGCAGCGGTAGGCATGGCCGCGCGCGATGAGCAGCTCGGCATATTCCTTATAGAGCCCGCGCCGCTCGGTCTGGACATACGGACCGACCGGACCGCCGACATCCGGCCCCTCGTCGTGCGTCAGGCCGCAGGCACGCATGGTGCTGTAAATGACGTCGACTGCGCCCTCCACATAGCGCCCCTGATCGGTGTCCTCAATGCGCAGGATGAACTTGCCGCCGGCGTGCCGCGCGATCAGATACGTATAAAGCGCCGTGCGCAGATTGCCGACGTGCATATACCCCGTCGGGCTCGGCGCGAACCGCGTGCGCACCTCCCCGTGCGGGATGCGCAGCTCCATGTCTTCAAACCATTTTTGATCTTTCATATTTTGATAGCCTCCGGATCACTTTGCTCAGATTATTTATATCTTATTTTACATCACAGGGATTGTCAAGGGAACTTTCGATGTTGTATTCCACAACAGGTTGTGGTACAATATTCAAACAAATGCGAATTTTCAGCAAGATAACTAAGGAAGTAATCAACTATGGAAGAAAAAACTGCAAAGAAAGTCATGCTCTCGGGCATTCAGCCCTCCGGCGACCTGACGCTCGGGTCTTATCTGGGCGCGATCAAAAACTGGAGCGAACGCGCCGAGATCTTTGACTGCTATTATTTTATGGCCGACCTGCACTCGATCACCGTGCGCCAGAACCCCGCCGACCTGCGCCGGCGCACCGTTGAGCAGCTCGCGCAGTACATCGCCTGCGGCCTGGATCCGGAAAAGAACACGCTCTTTATCCAGAGCCATGTCCCCGCGCACACGCAGCTCGGCTGGGTGCTCAACTGCTACACCATGTTCGGTGAGCTCTCGCGCATGACGCAGTTCAAGGACAAGAGCGCCAAGAACGCAGAGAATATCAACGGCGGTCTGTTCACCTACCCCGCGCTGATGGCGGCGGACATTCTGCTCTACCAGCCGGACTACATCCCCGTCGGCAGCGACCAGAAGCAGCACGTCGAGCTCTGCCGCGATGTGGCCACCCGCTTCAACAACATCTACGGCGATGTGTTCAAGATCCCCGAGCCGTATATCCCGACGGTCGGCGCGCGTGTCATGAGCCTCTCCTCGCCGGAGAACAAAATGTCCAAGTCCGACAAAGACCCCAACGGCACCGTGTACCTGCTCGACCGTCCGGAGGACATCATGCGCAAGTTCAAAAAGGCCATCACCGACTCCGACACCGAGCGCTGCGTGCGCTTCGACGTGGAGAGCAAGCCCGGCGTGACCAACCTCATGAGCATCTACTCCGCCTGCACCGGCAAGACCTTTGCGCAGATCGAGGTGGAGTTTGAAGGCAAGGGCTACGGCGCGTTCAAGCCCGCAGTCGGTGAGGCCGTCGTCGAGACGCTGCGCCCCATCCGCGAAGAGACCGAACGTCTGCTCAAGGACAAGGCCTACCTTGAGAGCGTGTACAAGGCCGGCGCGGAAAAGGCATCCTACATCGCAAACAAGACGCTGCGCAAGGTCTACAAGAAGGTCGGCTTCGTCGCCAAATAATCTTTACATTATTGGAGATCGATTCTCATGTTTCTTAACACTGCTGTCTGGATCAAAGTCATGCTCGCGATCCTCGTCGCCTTCGTGGTCAGCATTGCCCTGACCCCGTTCGTCAAGCGGCTGGCCGTGAAGGTCGGCGCCGTGGACGTGCCCGGCGAGGCGCGGCGCGTGCACGACCATCCCATCCCCCGCATGGGCGGTCTGGCCATTTTTCTGGGCTTCATCGTCTCGACGCTCCTGTTTGCGGACATCACGCAGGAGGTGCGCGGCATTCTCATCGGGTCGATCATCATCGTCATCACCGGTGTGATCGACGACATCGTCTCGCTGCGCGCGTGGACAAAGTTTCTGATCCAGATCCTCGCCGCCGTCATCGCCGTGCTGCACGGTGTGGTCATCAACGTCGTGTCGAACCCGAACGTGTTCAGCAATCAGGAGGCCATTGTCCTCGGCTGGGTCGCGATCCCGCTGACCGTGCTGTGGATCGTCGGCATCACCAACTCCGTCAACCTCATCGACGGACTCGACGGTCTGGCCGTCGGCGTGTCGACCATCAGCTGCGTGACGATCCTTGTCGTGGCGCTGCTTGTGTCCGAGCCGAACGTGGCGCTCATCGTCGCGGCGCTCGCCGGCGCATGCATCGGCTTCATGCCATACAACCTCAACCCCGCCCGCATCTTCATGGGCGACACCGGTTCGCTGCTGCTCGGCTATGTACTGGCAACGGTGTCGGTGCTCGGCCTGTTCAAGTTCTACGCCATCGTGACATTCGTCGTGCCGGTGCTCGCACTGGCGGTGCCGCTGTCGGACACGCTCTTTGCGTTCTGCCGCCGCATCCTGCACGGTCAGAGCCCGTTTCACGCCGACCGCGGGCATTTCCACCACAAGCTCATGGATCTCGGCCTGAACCAGAAGCAGGCCGTCGCGATCCTGTATGCCATCAGCGCCACGCTCGGCCTCGCCGCCGTCGTGCTCACGACGAAGGGCACGATCCGTATCGCGCTGCTGATCCTTGCGCTGCTGATCGGCTTTGTCGTGTGCGCCTTTATCCGCAAGAGCGTGCACAAGCATCACCTTGACGTGGAGCTGCAGGAGGCAAAGGCCGCGGCAGAAGCGGAGACTGCCGCAGCAGCCGAAAACACTGCGCCTGTACAGGAGGGCAATGATGAGCAAACGCATTAAAGTCATGTCCGTCTTCGGCACACGACCGGAGGCGATCAAAATGGCGCCGCTCGTGCTCGAGCTGCAAAAGCATCCGGCGCTTGAGAGCGTCGTGTGCATCACGGCGCAGCACCGCGAGATGCTCGACTCCGTCATGGACTGCTTCGGCATCCGGGCGGACTATGATCTGAACATCATGCAGCAGGGTCAGGACCTGACCGCGATCACGACGCGCGTGCTTGAGCGTATGCGCGACGTGCTCAGCGAGGTGCAGCCGGACATCGTGCTTGTCCACGGCGACACCACGACGACGTTCGCCGGCGCGCTCGCCGCGTTTTACGCCAAGATCCCGGTCGGCCATGTGGAGGCCGGTCTGCGCACGTATGACCGCTGGTCCCCCTTCCCGGAGGAGATGAACCGTGCACTTGTCGGACGCATCGCCACGCTGCACTTCGCGCCGACCGCGAACAATGCCCGCAACCTTGAACGCGAGGCCGTGGAGGGTGACATTTTCGTCACCGGCAACACCGTCATCGACGCCATGAACTACACCGTGCGCGGCGAGCAGTTTGTCTCCGACGAGCTGCAGCAGGTCGATTTCTCGCACCGGGTCATCGCCATGACCTGCCACCGGCGGGAAAATTACGGTGAGCCCATGCGCAACATCTTCACCGCCGTGCGCCGTCTGGCGCTCGACTACCCGGATGTGGAGATCGTCTATCCCGTGCACCTGAGCCCCGTCGTGCGCGACACGGCCAGAGAGCTGCTCGGCGGTGTGCCGAACATCCGGCTCATCGCGCCGCTCGACGCCGTGGATATGCACCGGCTCATGGCGCGCAGCTACATGGTCATGACCGACTCCGGCGGCATTCAGGAGGAAGCCCCCGCGCTCGGCAAGCCCGTGCTCGTGCTCCGGCGCGAGACGGAGCGTCCGGAGGCCGTCACCGCCGGCACTGTGAAGCTCGCCGGAACGGACACGGAGAACATCTACCGTCTGGCCGCCGAGCTGCTCGACGATCCGGCCGCCTATGACCGCATGGCCAAGGCCGTCAACCCCTATGGCGACGGACAGGCCTGCCCGCGCATCGCGCAGGCGATCCTGAGCCACTTCCTGCCGGATGTGCAGCCGCCCGAGCCGTTTGCGCCCGCACGTAGTATTAGCCTTTAACGTATCTTGCAGATTAACCACTACCCTTTTACCGTT
>OGYW01003650.1_pt1 | contig 9984 bp, 8 predicted proteins | sample 1576621 | NCBI WGS metagenome assembly OGYW01 (sample SAMEA3541528, study PRJEB24748) | human gut metagenome | biome: human gut; feature: human-associated habitat; material: faeces | place: China | collected 2012
TCCATCGTCTTGTCCGCGACCGGGCCGGGCAGCATCCCGGTGAGGCAGCGGGGATCGGGGCAGTGGTTGCGGTTGCAGTGCTGACAGGGAAGGTTCAGGGCAATGTCGGCGTGCTCGGGGGAGGGGAAGGTCCACGCCGGTGTGGTCGAACCGAGTACGGTGAGGGTCGGCGTGTCCACCGCTACGGCGATGTGCCGGGGCGCGGAACAATTGCCGATGTGCAAATCCGCTTCCGCGATGCAGGCAGCCATTTCCCGCAGCGACAGCATCCGCTCCGGCAAGAGCAGCGAACCGGCGGGGCAGAGGCGGGACAACTCCTGAATTTCGGCTTCCTCGCCCGGCCCCCAGAGAGGCAGGAAGCGCAGGGAGGCGTCGCGCTCAGCAAGCAGGCTGACCAGCCCGGCGTAATGCGCCAGAGGCCAGCGGCGCGTGGGCTGGCGGTGCGTGGGGTCCAGCGTGATGAGGCGCTGTTCCGGCTGCAAGCCTGCCTGAGCGAGCAAGGTGCGCGCAAAGGCGTGCTCCTCGTCCGTGAGATAGACGCGCGGGCGCTCGCCGTTCCATTCGATGCCGAGAGGGCGCAATACGCTGGCCTTGCTCATGGCGGAATAGCCGTCGAGCATGTCGGAGGAATGCGTGTACAGCAGGCTCGTATACCACGGCGGCGTATAGGAGAGGCGGACCGGGGCGCCGGAAAAGGCCACTACCCACCGGCAGCGCGGAAGCTGTTGGAAGTCCACGACCAGATCATACCCGGTGCGGGCCACATGCCAGTACCACGCGATTTCCTGGGGCAGGGAGGACAGTACCTTTTTGTCCAACGCCCATACCTTGCCGAGATGCGGGTTGTGCTCAAGGAGCGGGGCACATTTTTTTTCGGTCAGCAGGTGGATCTCGGCGTCCGGATAACGCCGTTTGAGCAGCTCGATGGACGGCGTGGCGAGCACCACATCGCCGATCTGCCTGAGCTGGCAGACAAGGATGCGCTTGGGCGAAAAGGTGGCGAGATCGACGGCCATTACAGTGCGCCCACTTCTTCCGCGATGCGGAGGCACATGGACGCCTTGTTCAGCGTGTACAGGTGGATGCCCGGCGCGCCGTTGTCCAGCAAGGTGCGGATCTGCTGCACGGCAAACTTGAGGCCCGCTTCGCGTACGGCTTCCGCGCCGCCCTTGGCATTGGCTTCCTCAAGGGCGAGATAGAGCTTGCCCGGGATGTTCGCGCCGCACAGGGAGAGCGTGCGCCGGATGGATTCGAGGCTCTGGATGGGCAGGATGCCGGGGATGACCGGGACGGACACGCCCATGTCGCTGAGCCGGTCCACAAAATGGAGGTATTCGCGCACGTCGAAGAACAGCTGCGTGATCACGAAATCCGCGCCTTCACGGATTTTGGCGACGGTGTAGCGCCAGTCGCTGGCGAAGCTCGGCGATTCCGGATGGGGTGCCGGATACCCGGCGACGCCGATGCCCATGTCGGGATAATGCGCCTTGGCGAAACGGACGAGATCGGCGGCATGGCGGAATTCGGCGGTTTCCCAGTCGATGTCCTGCCCCTTGGGGATGTCGCCGCGCAGGGCCAGCACATTATCCACGCCGTTGTCGCGCAGGCGCTGGAGATATTGGGTAATGTAGTCCTGCGTCGCGCCGACGCAGGTCAGGTGGGCCATCGTTTCGAACTGGAATTCTTTCTTCAGATGGGAAACGATTTCCAGCGTGGCGTCCTGGCTGGAGCCGCCCGCCCCGTACGTAACGGACGTGAACAGCGGTTCCAGCGGAGCCAGCCGTTCGGCCATCTTGAAGAAGTCCGGCCACTGGTCAGGGTCTTTCGGAGGGAAGAATTCGAAGGAATAGAAAGGCTTGCCCCTTTCCGCAATGAGTTGGCCGATATTCATGGAAAACCTCGTTTCAAAAGTCAGTCATAATCCCAAGTTCTTTATTCTATGCCGGATTTCCGCGAAGGGCAACGCCTTGTCGCGCGTTGGGGCAGGGGATGGCCCCGGGTGCGTTGCGCCTTTGCCGGAATTGCCGTAAACTCTGACTATTCGGGGCATTGGAGACCTGACCATCATGACGTTGCACCTTTTCTCATCCATACGACATGCAATGTGCCGTAGCGGGCGCGGCTTGTGCCTCGCGCCGCGGGTGTTTGCCGTGTTCCGTCAGTTGTTCCTCTTGGGCGTGCTGGCGTTGTCCGCCGTCCCTGCCTTTGCTGACGGTGTGCCTTCCGAGCCGCAGGATGGCCTCACGGCTATCAAGAACGCGCTTGTCCCGCCACAGCCGAGCGCGGAACAGCCGGCTCCCCCACCTCCGCCGCGCTGGGTTTTTGAGACGCTCCCGCCGTGGGAAAAGCTGGAGGAAGGCCTTCAGCTCGGCTTGTTTTCCGCGCAATTCGACGGAGGCGATCCGTTTGAAGTGGTGTTCCTGCGCATCGATCCCGCGTATTTCGATTTTACCGTGGAAACGGCGAGTTCTGAAAAACAGTCGTTGCCGCTTGAAGCCTGGGCCACGCGCAAGGGCCTGATCGCCGCCACCAATGCCAGCATGTATCTGCCTGATGGCGTTACGAGCACCGGGTATCTCCGTACCGGCGAGACAGTCAATAACGGGCGCGTGGTGTCCAAGTTCGGGGCGTTTTTCGTCGCGGGCCCGGACAGCCCGGATTTGCCCGGCGCGGACCTGCTGGACCGTTCCACGGACGATTGGGAGAACCTGCTTCCGCATTACAGTATGGTCGTGCAGAATTACCGCATGATCAGTGCGGATCGGCGTCTGCTCTGGAAGCCCGGCGGCCCGAAGCACTCCATTTCCGCCGTGGGCCGTGACGGCACGGGGGCCATCCTGTTCATCCTGTGCCGGGAACCGATAACCGGCGTGGACTTCGGGGCGCTCTTGCTGGCATTGCCCATTGACGTCCGGGTGGTGATGTATACCGAGGGTGGAAGCTTGGCCGGCCTCTTCCTGCGCACTCCCGTCCGCAGCCAGATCTGGCTGGGGCGTTCCTTGCCGGAGTTCTGGGCTTCCGGAAGCCAGGGGGCTCCGCTGCCCAACGTCATCGGTGTCCGGCGCAAATCGTAATGTGCCTTCCCTCGTGCGGGAAGGCGGCCTTTTGGTCCCCTATCGGCAGCAACGGGTTTAACGCTCGCCGTGCGCAAGTGAGGCGGTCCGCCTCCGCGCGCGACAATTGAGGAATGACATGAAACTGTATGTCGCAATGGTGGGGTTGCCCGCCAGAGGCAAGAGCACGCTGGCGAAACGCATCCGGTCGGGGCTGGAGCAGCAGGGCATCCGTACCGCGATCTTCAACAACGGCGAGTTGCGCCGGATGCTTTTCGGCCTTGAAAGCGGTTCCGCCGAGTTTTTCAATCCCGACAACACGCGCGCCCAGAGGCTGCGGGATCAGATCACGCACCAGAACATGGAGCGCGCCCGCGCATGGCTCGATGAGGGCGGCGACGTCGCCATCATCGACGCGACCAACGGGACGGTGCATCAGCGTGTGGATCTGAGCGCGACGCTCCGGGATCGGCCCGTCTTGTTCATCGAATGCGTGAATGACGATCCGCTGTTGCTGGATGCGTCCATCCGGCGCAAGACCCGTCTGCCCGAGTTTGCCAACATGACGCAGGAAGAAGCGCTGGAAAGCTTCCGCAAGCGGTTGGCCTACTACGAGAGCGTATACACCCCGGTCCGCAAAGAGCGGTGCTGGATACGCGTGGACGCCGTGGACAGCTGCATTCAGGACGAAGCCCCGAGCAACGACCTCCCGTATTATGCGGCCATCCGCGACATCATTTCCTCCCGCTGGGTGCAGGATCTGTATCTCGTGCGGCATGGTGAGACGGACTACAACCGCGAGGGCCGACTCGGCGGGGATCCGTCTTTGACCGCCAAGGGGATCGAACAGGCCGAAAAGCTCGCCGCGCATTTCGACGGCGTGGATCTTCCGTACATTTTTACGTCCACGAAGCAGCGTTCCGCCGAGACGGCCGCGCCGCTGCTGCGTTCGCGTCCGAACACCATCAGCATGGCCCTGAGCGAGTTTGACGAGATCAATGCCGGGGTGTGCGAAGGGATGCGCTATTCCGACGTGCGCGACGGTATGCCTCTGGAGTATGAGGCGCGTTCCCACAATAAGTACGGGTATATCTATCCCAACGGTGAGAGCTATGCGATGCTCAAGGAGCGCGTGGCCCGCGGCTTGCGGCGGGCGCTGTTCCTGTCCGGCGAGGGGACGCTCATGATCGTCGGGCACCAGGCCATCAACCGTACCTTGCTGTCGCTGTTCCTGTTTCAGAGGGCGAGCGACGTGCCCTATACCTACATTCCGCAGAATCAGTATTACCACATCACCATCACGCAGCGCCGCAAGCTGTTTGAAATGATCCGGTATGCCTAACGGCGGGGAATACGCGGGAGCTCTGTGGAACGGATGGATCTGAAAACGCGGCTGTCCGATATAGTCAACAGGTACGGATTCACAAAGCAGGAATTTTCGCTTTGTTCTGAATCGGTGCTGCTTCATGACGCGCGGCTGTGTTTTCAGGCGGGGTGTACGGGATATCTCCTTAACGTTGTGCTTTTTTTGTGCGCCACCCCATTCGGGATCTTGTCCGGCGGGAAATATGTTTATCTGGCAAGCTGCATAGTGTATGCGGCGGTGGCCTTTGCTGTAAAACATGCAGCCCTGCGTAACATGGTCCGTATCCAGTAATACTGCTGGCGGGCATCCATATTGAGGGGATACTGGCAACGCGGCGTACGCGGACAGCGTGAGCGTCATTTTCCCCGTCATGTTTGCCGCCGCGCCGCAGCTTTTGACCGAAAGGTTCTGGCGGATGATTGTTGTCACGTAGGCCTGTTGCCTTTTGCATATCCTCGTCGCTTTTCATACGAAGGCCCCAACCTTGGCATGGTTCGACGCGATCCATATAGCCGTGTTCAGCGTCCCCGGCTTTTGCGCCTATTATTCGCCATCATGTTGAGGATAAAGACTTTTTTGACTGGCCCCAGCGGGATACGCTGACAAGGCGGTTGCGTTTGGCGCACAGGGACTTGAAGCGCAGGGCGGAACATGACGGGCTTACCGGCCTGCTTACGCGCAATGCCCTCGTCAGAAGGCTGAAGCCGGTTTTGGCTGGAGAATAGGGCCTTTTTCCTCGGCATCGTGGACATCGACGATTTCAGGGGCATCAACGATACGTTCGGCCACAGCGCCGGGGATGTTGTCCTCAGGCGGATGGGTGCCGTCCTGCAAGAACAGCTCGGCGATGCCGATATGGCTTCCCGCATCGGCGGGGGTGAGTTCGTCTTCGTTATGCCGGGCATTGTCGGAAAAGAGTCCGCCGAGAGCCTGCTGCCCGGATATGTGCGGCGTCCTTCACGCATGAGGATGTGCCTTGTCCGATTTCGGTTTCCATCGGTTTTGCCGCGTTTCCCAACGACGGGGCCGCGTTCGAGGTCCTGCACAAGGAGGCGGGCAAGGCGCTGTATCATGCCAAACGGCAGGGGAAACGGCAGTGCGCTTTTTACGGGGAACTGCCTGAGCCTTGCCCCGCGCCTTGAATGGAATGATTGTCTGATTTATTGCTTATGCAGGGGGCGGCTTCCGTTTGACAGACGGCATTCTTTTCTATATACAGAAGGTTCGAGAGAGTCGGGCGGCGGGGGCGCCGCCAACCCCGCCAGGTTCGAAAGAAAGCAACGGTAACGGTTGTTCGCCGGGTGTCCGACTCTCAAAAAGCGCAAGCCCCTCGGGTTTGCGCTTTTCGTTTATGCGGGTACCGCCGCAAAGGAGGGAGACATGAATCAGGAATGTGCCGTCGGGTATGCGTCGGAAGCGGACATTGATGCTTGGATGGATCTGGTTGCGCTTGTCCGGGATGCCTTCCCCGGGCTGTCGCTCGGCGAGTACCGGGGGAATCTGCGGAAAGCCATTGCGGAGCGGCGGGCGCTGTGCGCCAAGGATGCAAGGGGGCTGCTCGGCGTGCTGGTGCTCTCGGATCAGCACAACGGCATCGGCTTCCTCGCCGTACATCCTGAGGCGCGGGGGCGGGGCGTCGCTTCGGCCCTTGTCCGCATGATGCTGGATGTGCTCCCCGCCGATCAGGATATCTTCGTGACGACGTACCGGGAAGACGATCCGCTCGGTGCGGCTCCGCGGGCCCTGTACAAGCGCCTCGGCTTCGAAGAGGCCGAACTTGTCACCCGCTATGGGTATCCATGTCAGCAATTCGTGCTGCGGCGCGGTTCCGGGGACAAGTAAAGGCAGAGCCGCCGGTACGCTCGGCCCCGTCAGGCGCACGGTAGGGCCTTCGACAGCGCCAAGCATTGCGCGAATGCCGGATGGAGCCGTTCATCTTTTGGGAACCTTGGCTCTGTTTGCCGGAATGACGTGTTTTAGGGAGCCGTTTATGAAATACGAATGGAAGAAGCACGAAAAAGCGTTGTACCTTCCGAAAGCCGTTCCTGCTCCGGTTACCGTCCCCGAGCACGCCTTTTTCATGATACGCGGGGAAGGGAACCCGAACGGCGAGGCGTTCCTCGAAGCCATAGGCGTCCTGTACGCCCTGTCATATGCGGTCAAGATGTTGCCGAAGAAAGGGGATGCCCCCGAAGGCTACTATGAGTACGCCGTGTTCCCGCTGGAAGGGGTATGGGACACGGCGGAACCGATGCTGCCGGGAGAGGCCCTCAACAAGGATGCCCTGCGCTACACCCTGATGATCCGCCAGCCGGATTTTGTGACGGACGAACTCGCCGAGCGCATCCTCGCCGCGACAAGCAGGAAAAAGCCGCATCCCCTCTATGCGTCGGCCTCTTTCGGGCACTGGAACGATGGCTTGTGTGTGCAAATGCTCCACGTCGGCCCTTACGACGACGAACCCGTAAGCTTTAACATGATGCAAGCCTACTGCGCGGAACACGGGTTGCGGCGTGCATCGGACAGCCACCGGGAAATCTACCTCTCGGATGCCCGCAAAACCGATCCGGCACGTCTGAAAACGGTACTGCGGTTTGGCGTGGAGCCCTGTGCCTGAGAACTTATCCCTCAACAACAAAAGCCGCTTCCCTCCAGAAAACGAGAAGGAAGCGGCTTTTTTACATGGAAAGAGTGAGCAGGGATTCGATAGGGCCAAAAGCCTTTGCAGGGAAAAGGGGGGCACAAGCTGTGCCGGCAGGTTTGGGGAAGGGAAAGGGGAAACATGGGGGTGCTCCCCCTTTCTCCAGAAAGTTTCCCCTCCCCGATTTTTTATTCCCCAATCTTCGCCTTCAAAACATCCATCGCCTCGTCAATGCCCGCCGGGTTCGTGCCGCCGGCCTGAGCCTGATCGGGGCGTCCGCCGCCGGAACCGGCAATGGGCGCGGCAACTTCCTTGATCAGCGCGGGTGCGGTGAAGCGTCCGTGCAGATCCTTGGAAACATACAGGATCATGCTCACCTTGCCCTCGTCCACGGGGGCGGCGATGCAGGCCACGCCGGAAGGCATCTTGGAGCGGATGTCGTCCATGAGCTCGCGCATGGCCTTGATGTTGCTGGCGTCGAGTTTCGCGGCAAGCACCTTCACGCCGTTGATCTCCACGACCTTGGACATGAGATCCCCGCCCTGCCCGGACGCGGCCTGCGCGGCGGCCTTTTCCAGATCCTTGCGGAGCCCGCGGTTTTCTTTCTGGAGGCCGTCCAGCTTGGCGACAAGCCCGCCGGGCTGCGTCTTGAGCATGGCCGCAAGCTGGTGCAGCTCCTCGCTCATGGCGCGGGCGTGCTTGAGGGCGTTCCAGCCGGTCGCGGCCTCGATGCGGCGCGTGCCCGCAGCAATGCCGCTTTCGGACAGGATGACGAAACTGCCCGCCTGGCCGGTGCTGTGCAGATGCGTGCCGCCGCAAAGCTCTACGGACTCGGTGTGATCCGGGTTGCCGATGGTCACCACGCGCACGGTGTCGCCGTACTTTTCGCCGAAGAGCGCCATAGCGCCCATGTCGATGGCGGCCTGCTGGCCCATGAGCTTGGCGGTCAACGGGTAGTCGGCCATGATCGCGGCGTTCACGTCGCGTTCCACGGCGGCCAGCTCTTCCGGGGTCATGGGCGCGATGTGCGAGAAGTCGAAGCGCAGGCGATCCGGCGTGACCAGAGAACCCGCCTGACGCACATGGTCGCCGAGCACGCGGCGCAGGGCCGCATGGAGCAGGTGCGTGCAGGTGTGGTTGCGGGCCGCGTCGAGGCGTATGGATTCGGTCACGGTCAGCACCACTTCCTGATCGGAAAGCAGGGTGCCGCCGTCCACTTCGATGTGATGGACGGTGAGGTCGGCTGAAGGCTTCAGGGTGTCGAGCACCTTGGCCGAGCCAGCCGGAGCGGTGAGCAGTCCTGTGTCGCCGCACTGGCCGCCGGACGCGCCGTAGAAAGGCGTCTGATCGGTAACGACGTAGCCCAACGAGCCGCTGGGCAGGGCTTCGACGGGCAAGCCGTCGCCGTCGAGCAGGGCCACGACGCGGCCCACCCCGGTCAGGGCCGTGTAGCCGAAAAATTCGGACTTGAGGCCGTCTTCGAGCAGGCTCTGGAAACGGGAGGCGATGTCCTTTTCGCCGGAACCCTTCCACGCGGCGCGGGCGCGCTGCTTCTGCTGGTGCATGTATTCGTTGAAACCGGCCTCGTCGGCCTTGAAGCCGCGCTTTTCGGCCACGTCGTTCACGATGTCCAGCGGGAAGCCGTAGGTGTCGTACAGCTTGAACGCGGTTTCGCCGGGAATGATCTTCTCGCCCCTGTCGGCGAGGGCGTCCATTTCCTCTTCAAGCATGGAGAGGCCCTTGTCGAGGGTGGAGGAGAAGCGCTCCTCTTCCTCGCGGGTCACGCGGGCCATGAAGTCGGCGCGGGCGCGCAGTTCGGGGTAGTCCTCGCCCATGACTTCCACAACCTTGAGCGCGGTCTTGTACAGGAACGGCTCCTGCATCCCCATGAGGCGGCCGAAGCGGAAGGCACGGCGGATAAGGCGGCGCAGCACGTAGCCGCGGCCTTCGTTGGAGGGCAGGATGCCATCCGCGATCATGAAGGCGATGGCGCGGCTGTGGTCCGCGATGACGCGCAGGGCGGTGTCGTTGTCGGCATTGTCGCGGTAGCGGACACCGGCGAGTTCGGCCATGTAGTTGATGAAAATCTGGAACAGGTCGGTGTCGTAGTTGGAGCGCACGCCCTGGCACACGCCCGCGATGCGTTCAAGGCCCATGCCGGTGTCGATGGACGGGCGGGGCAGGGGGACGCGGGAGCCGTCGGGAAGCTGCTCGAACTGCATGAACACGAGGTTCCAGATTTCAAGGAAACGGTCGCAGTCGCACTTGCCGATGCCGCAGTCCGGGCCGCAGGCCATGTCCGCCCCCTGATCGAAGTGGATTTCCGAACAGGGTCCGCAGGGGCCGGTATCGCCCATGCTCCAGAAGTTGTCCTTTTCGCCGAGGCGGAAGATGCGCTCGGGCGCGATGCCAGCCACTTTCTGCCAGAGTTCGAAGGCTTCGTCATCATCCTTGTAGACGGTGATGTAGAGCCGATCCTTGGGCAGTTTCAGGTCTTCGGTGATGAAGGTCCACGCGAAACGGATGGCGTCTTCCTTGAAGTAGTCCCCGAAGGAGAAGTTGCCGAGCATTTCGAAGAAAGTGTGGTGGCGCGCGGTGCGGCCCACGTTGTCGAGGTCGTTGTGCTTGCCGCCCACGCGCAGGCACTTCTGGGACGTGGTGGCACGCACGTAGTCGCGTTTTTCCTGTCCGCAGAAAATTTTCTTGAACTGCACCATGCCCGCGTTGGTGAACAGCAGGGACGGGTCGTCGCGGGGGATCAGGGAAGAGGAGGCGACTTCGGTGTGCCCGTGTTTTTTGAAGTATTCCAGAAAACGGTGGCGGATTTCATTGGCTGTCAGCATACAGGCTCCTGCGGGAGGTGGAGAGATCGGGGGATGAGGCCATGCCCGGCGGCATCGCCTCCGGAAAGGTTCGGCGGGGAG
>OGYW01003654.1_pt1 | contig 9976 bp, 9 predicted proteins | sample 1576621 | NCBI WGS metagenome assembly OGYW01 (sample SAMEA3541528, study PRJEB24748) | human gut metagenome | biome: human gut; feature: human-associated habitat; material: faeces | place: China | collected 2012
AAATTATGCTATCTTTGGTTCAAAGGGTGTCTGGTTAAACCAGATGTAAGACCGGAGACCCGCGACGAACTGTGAGAGGTGGAAGCAAACCATGAAAGACCTGAAGCATCTGATCTATTTTGAGAATCTGCTGCAGGAGGCCAACAACGAGCTGGTACAGCAGGCCAGGGCGGAGGGGGAACACGCCTTGGGCTACACCTGTTATTTTGTGCCGGAGACGCTGCTGAACCTGCCCGGCTGCTTCTCGAGCCGCCTGCGTGCGCCGAACACCGGCAGCATCGATGTGGGCACGTACTACATGTCGAGCAAGATCTGCTCGTATACCCGCAGCATTCTCGAGCGCGGCATCGAGGGCGGCTATGACTATCTCGACGCACTGCTCTCGTCCGAGACATGCCAGATGATGCACCGCGGGCACGAGCATTTTGAGATCCTCGGCCTTGTGAAGGAGAAAAATCCGCAGTTTTTCATGAGCATGATGGACGTGCCGTTCTCGAACGAGGACTTCGCCGTCGATCACTATGAGGAGCAGCTGCGCGTGCACGTGCTCGATCCGCTGCACGAGACCTACGGCATCGACATCTCCGATAAGGCGATCCGCGCGGCGATCCGCGACCACAACGAAATTTCCCGCGTCCTGACCGAGATCGGCGACCTGCGCAAGGCGGCGAACCCCGTCATCACGGGCTATGAATTTCACGTGCTGCAGCTCGTGAGTCAGGTGTGCCCGCACAAGCGCATCCTGCCGTATCTCAAGCAGACGCTCACCGAGCTCAAGCGCCGCAAGCCGGACGCGCAGCCGTGGTTCCGCGTGCGTCTGGTCGTGACCGGCAGCGAGATCGACGACCCCGCGTTCACGAAGCTCATCGAGGACTGCGGCGCGATGGTCGTGGCTGACCGCTACTGCTACGGCAGTCTGCCCGGCCGCGAGCAGATCGAAATTTTCGACGGGGAGACGCCGCTGCGCGCCGTCGCCCGCCACTATCTGCGCACGAGCCAGTGCCCGCGCTTTATGGAGCGTGAGCGCTCCGACGGCCGCCGCACCTATATCCGCGACCTGTGCCGCGAATACAGCGCCGACGGCGTGCTCTATGAACAGATGAAGTTCTGCGAGTTCTGGAGCTATGAGCGTGTGCTCGGCGTGCACATCCTGCAGGAGGAGCTGGGCATCCCGACCGTCGGCATCGAGAAGGAGTACACCCTCGCCGGCGCCGGTCAGCTGCGCACGCGCATTCAGGCGTTCGTGGAGAGTCTTGAGATCAAGCACATTCAGGGAGGGAAACTGTGATGGCGGACAAGAAGGTCAAAGGCGCCGGGGGTCGTTTTCTGCCCGGCAGCAACATTGCAAAGCACCGCGAGTGGCGCGGTCTGAAGGATACCTGGTACGACTATGTCGAGTGGGTCAAGGTGCTCGGCATTATGGGCGGCTTTGTGGCCAAGAGCCCGGTGCGCATCGCGCGCGGTATGCTGACCTACCGCTGGATGGGCTCATACCTCGGCGCGCTGAACATGATCGACTGCTGCGTCGAGGGTCTGCGCGGCCCGGCGCTGCGCGTGGCGCGCCTGTACCTCAACACGATCATGAAGGGCTCGACGACCTCCATCGCCGAGATGATGATGGGCGACCGCCGCTTCGGCGACAATGCCTTCGGCCGCACGCAGGTCGTGCTCGAGCAGACCATGTGCCCGGAGATCCTCGCCGGTTTCAAGAACCTGCGCCCCGCGCAGCTTGAGCCGTTCCAGGGCCTGCTGCTGTGCTACATGGATCAGGGCGCAAACCCGTATTACATCGACGCCATGGAGAGCGTCGGCCTGCCGGCGGATTCCTGCCGCCTGTCGAACAATGCCGCCGGCGTCGCACTGCTCGATGAGTTCCCGAAGATCGGCGCCTGCTGCATCTCCAATAACGCCCCGTGCGACTCGTCGACCATGAACAGCCAGCTCATCGAGCGCCACCTCGACGTGGACACGCTGCCGGCTGCCATCCCCATGCGCTGGGAGGACCCGCACACGCGCAAGTACGCCCGCGAGTCCCTGCGGCGCATCATCGACTTTGTCGAGCGGCACACGGGCGAGACCTATGACTGGGACGCCTGCCGCGCCGTCATGGAAAAGCACAATGACGAGGTGCGCAACGAGCAGGAAAAGTGGGGCTTCATGGCGACGCCCTACACCGCCGCCGCGCTCGCAGTTCCGGCGCTGTTCCACACCTTTTACTATGCCTTCTCCGGCGGGCGGAATCCCGAGGTCATGAAGACCGAGCACAAGGTCATGCGCATCCTCGAGCAGGCGTATGCAGACAAGACCAACTGCTTTCCCAAGACGCGCTATCGCGCCATCACCTGGGGCGGCCCGCCGTGCTACTGGCTGCAGTTCCCGAACTGGCTGTATAACTGCTGGGGCATTCTGATGATCGCGGGCATGGACCTGTTTTCCGGCAACGTCATCATCGACACGACCGACGAGGAAACCATCCTCGACGGCATCGCCCGCAACTACGAGACCGGCGTCATGCGCCGCCACCTGACCGGCGGCTGGCGGCACCTCGTGGAGTTCTGGGACGAGGCGGAGAAATTCCACTGCGACATGGTCATCCTGCACGATGACATCACCTGCAAGGGCGCGCTCGGTCTCACGGGTGTCATCCTCGATCAGGCGAAGGAGAAGACGACCAAGCTCATGGTGGTCTCGAACGATATGTTCGACCACCGCACCATCTCCCGCGCCGACATCCGCCAGCAGGTCAACGACTTCATGTTCTCGGTCATGCAGGCAGAGCCGCTTGATGCGTCCCTGCTGCAGTATGACGATTACGAGGGCTGGTAAACAGGAGGAAATGATGATGAAAAAACTGCTGCCAAAGCTGCTCCTCGGCGCGACCGGCGTCTGGGTGGGGAGCATGCTCATCTACTGGTTCAATCTCGATAACAAGGCGATCTATTTTCTCGTGCGGCCGCTGCTGGATAAGCTCTATGACCGCAGAAAGGTCGATGGGAAGGTCTGATGGGATTTCGGCAGATCCAAGCGCCGACGCTCCGGGAGCTGTTCGTCGACCAGGTCATCGGCATGATCTTTTCCGGCGAGCTGAAGGTGGGCGACCGCCTGCCGTCGGAGCGTGAGCTGTCCGAGCAGATGCACATCAGCCGCTCCATGGTGCACACCGGGCTCGAGGATCTCGAGCGCATGGGCTTCGTGCGTATGGAGGCGCGCCGCGGCAACTACATCGAGGACTATGCCCGCCACGGCAATTTCGAGACGCTTATGGCGCTCGCTAAGTACGGCGGAGAAATCGACCACGCCATTGAGAGCTCACTCGTCGAGGCGCGCGACGCGATCGAGGGCGGGGCGATGCTCCTGCTCGGTGAGCACGGCACGCCGGAGGATATGCAGCAGCTGCGCGCCATCACGGACGGGCTGCGCGCCGCCGTGGATGCAGGTGAGGGCAACGCCGTGTATGCGCAGTGGATGCGCCGCTTTGACACGACCATCGCCGAGCTGAGCGGCAACCGCATCTTCCCCATGCTCATGAACAGCCTTGCAGATGTGGGCGGTGTCCTCTGGGAGCGGTGTGTCGGCTTCTGGGGCGCGGAGACGGTCATCGAGCAGGAGCTGCGTATCATTGATATGCTCTCTGCAGGGCGCGGCCGTGACGCGGCGCTGTATATCGAGAACATCTACCACCATTACTGCGACGCGCACGCGGACGCGTGACGGCGCACAATACTGCAAACGCCCGCTTCCGGTCGGAAGCGGGCGTCACAGCTTGTCAGGCGACTTGTTTTCACGTTATGAGCGGCTCAGGTTTCCGAGATAGCCGAGAATGTTGTCGTTGATCTCACCGGTGAGCGCACGGTTGTAGTTGCAGATGAACGTGCCGGCGATGAGGATCATCATCGCCTCGGCCTCGTGCATGCCGGCCTCCTGACCGTAGATGCGGATGAGGCACTGCTCCATAAGTGTGCGCCAGGCGCGAAACTCGTCCTGCACGAGCTGCCCGATCTCCGGGTCATAGCGCGCGAGGACGTAGGTCTGGGTCGTGGCGCTCGGGCGCTGCTCGTGCGACGGGGCGTTGGCCACGTAGTCCATGAAGGCATTCATGTATGCGAGGTTGGAGTCATAGTCCGCGCGCGCGTGCGCGGCGAACCACTGGCTGCACTTTTCGCTCATATATTCGCGCGTGTAGCGCACATAGGCGAGGATGAGGTCGTTTTTGCTTTCAAAATAGTTGAGCAGCTTGGCATGGCTCATGCCCGCCTCGGCTGCAATGTCGCGCAGGGACACGCTCAGCATGGGCTTGCGCTCGATGCAGCGCTCAAACGCCATGAGGATGTCCGTGCGGATCTGCTCACGGTCGACAATGATCGGCATACGCTTCGCCTCCGGGTACTGGGATGCACCGATTATACAGCGTTTCGGGACATCCGTCAAATCGCGGCGCAGCACATGAAAAAACCGCACAGGATCCGCTCCTGTGCGGTTTTGCGGTGCGGGTTCAGTCGAGCTTCAGATCGCCCTCGCGGATCCAGCCGAGGCGGCGGCACAGCAGGCCGATCGCCCAGCAGATCACGGCCGGCAGCACGATGCAGACCAGCAGCAGACCGATCCAGTCCATCGCACCGGGCTGAATGGCCACGGCGCCGTTGGCGATGGCCGCCTCACTCGGAGCGACCCAGCCGGTCCACACGCCGATCGGGCCGCACAGACCGCACGTGCCCATGCCGGAGTTGACGGCGGCGCCGTTCATCTGAAGCTTGAAGATGCACGTTGCGATCGGCCCCGTGATGGCGGACGTCACGATGGCGGGGATCCAGATCTTCGGGTTGCGGACAATGTTGCCCATCTGCAGCATGCTCGTGCCGAGACCCTGGCTGACCAGACCGCCCCAGCCGTTTTCGCGGAAGCTCAGCACGGCGAAGCCCACCATGTTCGCGCAGCAGCCGGCCACGGCCGCGCCGCCCGCAAGCCCCGTGAGCGAGAGCGCCGCGCAGATGGCCGCCGACGAGATCGGCAGCGTGAGCGCGATGCCCACGATGACCGACACGACGATGCCCATGACGAACGGCTGCTGCTCGGTCGCCCACATGATGATGTTGCCGACCCAGCTTGCGCCCTTTCCGATGGGCGCGGCGACGAGCATGGCGAGCCCGATGCCGACGAGGATCGTGACGATGGGGGTCACGAGAATGTCCACCTTCGTCTCCTTGCTGACAGCCTTGCCGAACTCGGCCGCGATGACCGCCGTCACAAGCACGGCCAGCGGACCGCCTGCGCCGCCCATGGCGTTGGTCGCAAAGCCGACCGGAACGAGAGAGAAGAGCACCATCGCCGGTGCGCGCAGCGCGTGGCCGATGGCGACCGCCATTGCCGGACCGACCATCAGCGAGGCGCAGCCGCCGATCGTGTAGCCGACCGCAGCCTCACCCTTGCCGAGGGTGAAGATGATGGCGTTGAGAAAACCGATGTGGAACTGCTGACCGAGCGTGTTGAGGATCGTACCGATCAGCAGCGAGCAAAACAGACCCTGCGCCATCGCGCCGAGCGCGTCGATGCCGTAGCGCCGCAGAGAGATCTCGATGTCCTTTCGCTTCAGAAAGTCCCGGAATCGCTGCATAGTGAAGCCCTCCTAGAAATATGTGAGATAAAATAAGTATGCTTTACAGGTGTCTTGACACCTGTAAAGCATACTATAAAGGCTTCCTCTGTACTTGTCAACTAAATTAAACTTCTGTCAATCGTCCAGCAGCAGACCGGCGGCCTTGAGCGCAGCGCAGGCGCGTGTGTAGGCATCCTCGTTCGGGCAGCACAGCGTGTGCAGGTGCAGTCCGCCGGTGAGCATACTCAGCGGTGCGGCGTCGCTGTCGCGGATGCGCGCGAGAAACTGCTCCACATCGTAGCGGCTGCTGATCTGGAGCTGACCGGTGAGCTGGCCGTAGACCGGGTGCTCAACGATGACATCGAGCACGGTGCAGCCGTTGTCCACAAGGATGTCGAGCTCCTGCCCGGTCTGTGCAAGCGTGTGGCGGCAGGCGATGGTGCGCGTGATGCCGTCGTTCGCCCGCGGCAGCACGTAGCCGCGCGGTGTGGCGGAGATCTCCGCGCCGCCTGCGCGCAGCAGCGCGATGTCGCCCACGATGATCTGACGGCTGACGTTCAGCCCGGCGGCGAGCGCGGACGCGCTCACGGGACGGTCGGCCGTGCGCAGCCGGTCAAGGATCGCCTGACGGCGGGAAGCGGCCTCCATGCCTCAGCCCTGCGACTTTCCGCCGGCGTTGAGCAGGTCGAGCTTGATCTTCAGCAGCTTATCCGACAGGTCGACGTAGTAGTTGTGCGGGTAGTCAAAGCGCAGCACCTCTGGCCACAGGGTAGCAAGCTGCTCGGCGCAGTAGGTGCGGATCTCATCGAGCGAGGGCTTTTGATACACGAGCTCGCCGCTGCGGAAGATGGGCACGAGCAGCTCGCGCGCCGTGAAGTCGGTGAGCACCTTCTTCTTCCACGTCGCGTCGGGGTCGCAGATCTCGAGCGGCTGCGTGTCGTCCACGACCTCGTCATGCAGGCAGATGTAATCCGCCTCGGCCATGCCGGTGTCCTTGCTGTAGAAGCGGTAGACCTTCTTGAAGTGCGGGTTTGTGATCTTGCCGACGTTTTCGCTGATCTTGATCTTCGGGATGATGTTGCCGTCCTCGTCCTCGACGGCCGCAAGCTTGTACACGCCGCCGAACACCGGCTCGCTGCGCGCGGTGATGAGCCGCTCGCCCACGCCGAAGCTGTCGACCTGCGCGCCCTGCCGCAGCAGCCCCGCGATCAGGCGCTCATCGAGCGCGTTGGACACGGTGATCTTGCAGTCGGTCCAGCCGGCATCGTCGAGCATTTTGCGCGCCTTTTTCGTCAGGTAGGCGATGTCGCCGGAGTCGAAGCGGATGCCGCAGCGTGTGATGCCCAGCGGCTTGAGCACCTCGTTGAAGGCGCGGATGGCGTTTGGCACACCGGACTGCAGGCTGTTGTAGGTGTCCACAAGCAGGGTGGCGTTGGTGGGATAGGTCTGGCAGTAGGCACGGAAGGCGTCGAGCTCGGAGTCGAACATCTGCACCCAGGAGTGCGCCATCGTGCCGCCGGCATACACGCCGAACAGCTCGTCCGAGATCGTGCAGGCGGTGCCGGCACAGCCGCCGATGTAGGCGGCGCGCGCGCCGAGGATCGCCCCGTCGGCACCCTGCGCGCGGCGCGAGCCGAACTCGAGCACCGTGCGTCCCTGCGCGGCGCGGCAGATGCGGCTGGCCTTCGTGGCGATCAGGCTCTGGTGGTTGATCTGCAGCAGCAGATACGTCTCCACGAGCTGCGCCTGAATGGCCGGGGCGCGCACCGTGATGAGCGGCTCACGCGGGAACACGGGCGTGCCCTCCGGCACGGCCCAGATGTCGCCGGTGAAGCGGAAGTTTTTCAGATAGTCGAGAAATGCCTCGCTAAACAGCTTCCGGCCGCGCAGATAGGCAATGTCCTCGTCGGTGAAGTGCAGGTTCTGAATGTAATCGATGATCTGCTCCAGACCGGCAGCGATGGCGTAGCCGCCGTCGTCGGGCACGCTGCGGAAGAATACATCGAAGTAGGTGATGCGATCCTGCATGTTGTGGTCGAGATAGCCGTTGCCCATCGTCAGCTCATAAAAATCGCAGAGCATGGTCATGTTCAGCGTCTTGTTGGGGTCCATTGACCTCGCCTCCTGAATGGGTCTGCGGGATGCAGACAACAAAATATATTCTTTTCAATTATAGCCATTGTTCCGCGCGAAAGCAACGATTATTAAATTAACAAGGGAAAAGGCACGAAAAAACCAGTTCGTGCCGTTGACATCAAAATACGGTCGTTGTATCTTAATAATGTAACACAAAACAGGAGGACAATTACCATGTCTTTGACACCGGAACGCACGGCTGAGCTCCAGGAGCTCTGCCGTCAGTATCGGATCGACGTACTCACGGCTATTCACGGCGCACAGTCCGGCCACCCGGGCGGCAGCCTGTCTGCCTGCGAGATCCTCACGCTGCTGTACCAGCAGCGGATGCATGTCGACGCCGCGCACCCCGACGACCCGAATCGCGACCGCCTTGTGCTCTGCAAGGGGCACGCTGCGCCCATGCTCTACCGCAACCTGATCGGCAAGGGCTTTCTGCCCATCGAGAGCATGAACACGCTGCGCCAGACTGGCAGCCCGCTGCAGGGTCACCCATGCATGCGCACGCCGGGCGTGGACATGCCGTCCGGCCCGCTGGGCATCGGTCTCGCCGCGGCGCAGGGCATCGCCCTCGGCCTGAAGCTCAATCAGTCCGACGCGCGCGTGTACGCCGTGCTCGGCGACGGTGAGCTCGATGAGGGCGCCGTCTGGGAGGCGGCTGCCTCGGCCGTGAAGTTCGGCCTCGACAATCTCACCGCCATCGTCGACTGGAACAAGGTGCAGCTCGACGGCACGACCGATGAGATCATGCCGCTGCGCGATCTGCCCGGCAAGTGGCGCGCCTTCGGCTGGAACGTGCTGCGCTGCGACGGGCACGATCTGACTGCGCTGGATGCCGCGCTCGACGCTGCCGCCGCCTGCAAGGGCGTGCCGACCGTGATCCTGGCCGACACGGTAAAGGGCAAGGGCGTGTCCTTTATGGAGGGCAAGGCCGCTTGGCACGGCAAGGCCATTCCGGACGCGGAATTCGCGCAGGCAATGCAGGAACTGGGAGGGAACGTCTGATGGGAAAATCCATTCGTGAAGTATACGGCACTGTGCTCGCCGAGCTCGGCGATACCAATGAGAATATCGTCGTGCTCGATGCCGACCTGTCCGGCTCTACCAAGAGCGGCATTTTCGCCAAGGCGCACCCCGAGCGGCATTTCAACATGGGCATTGCCGAGTCTGATATGGTCGCCACGGCGGCGGGCCTTTCCACGACCGGCAAGATCCCGTTCGTGAACACGTTCACGGTGTTCCTGACGACGCTGGGTCTCATCTCGGCGCGTGCGCAGGTGTGCTACGGCAACCTGAATGTGAAGTTCGGCGGCGCCTATTGCGGCATGTCCGACGCGCTCGACGGCGCGACGCATCACGCCACGGAGGACATCGCCGTCATGCGCTCGCTGCCGAACATGACCGTGCTCGTCCCGTCGGACGCGACCAGCACCCGCTGGGCGACGAAGTACGCCGTCGACACCTACGGCCCGATGTACCTGCGCCTGTCGCGCGACGTGTACCCGGATCTGTATGACGAGAACACGAAATTCGAGTGCGGCAAGGGCGCGATCGTGCGCGACGGCACGGACGTGACCGTCATCGCCTGCGGCATCCTTGTGCACAAGGCGCTCGAGGCGGCCGAGCAGATGGCCGAGCGCGGCGTGTCCGTGCGCGTGGTGGACATGTACTCCATCAAGCCCATCGACCGTGAGCTCATCCTGCGCTGCGCGCAGGAGACGGGCGCGATCGTCACCGCCGAGGAGCACAACATCTACGGCGGCCTCGGCAGCGCCGTGGCGGAGGTGCTCGCATGGGGCGGCGCGGCTGCGCCGACGGAGTTTGTCGGCATTCCCGACACGTTCACCGAGACCGGCAAGTACACCGAGCTTCTCGCCAAATACGGCGTGGATGCTGCCGGCGTCGTGCGCGGCATCGAGCGGGTGCTCGCGCGTAAGCACTGAGTTTTCTGCACAGTCAGGCCGGTGGGCAGTTTGCCTGCCGGCCTTTGAGACTGTCAGAAAGTATTACTTTCTGACAAAAGGGTTAGCGGCCTGGAAGATCTGCGCGAACTGCTCCCCATCCAGATCGGCGGGGCCGTCATCGTGGAGCAGTTGGGTGGTCACAGTTTCCATCACCCCGGACAGGATGGAAACGGCCAGCATCTGCCGCTCCTGGGAGCTGCAGTCAAAGTCCAGTTTGAAGGTCTGAAACAGACCCACCAGTCCATCCAGGCGATCCTGAATAGTAGCACTATTCTGGAGGAAG
>OGYW01003659.1_pt1 | contig 9966 bp, 9 predicted proteins | sample 1576621 | NCBI WGS metagenome assembly OGYW01 (sample SAMEA3541528, study PRJEB24748) | human gut metagenome | biome: human gut; feature: human-associated habitat; material: faeces | place: China | collected 2012
GTATGGCGGGGAGGGCATTTCACTTGTGTGTCAGTCGCTCTCCCGCATGCGATAGCCCACACCGACCTCGGTGAAGATGTACTGCGGCTGGCCGGGCTTATCCTCAATCTTGCGGCGGATGTTCGCCATGTTCACGCGGAGGATCTGGTTGTCGGTCTTGGCCTTCGGCCCCCAGAGCTCGCGGATGATGAAGTCATAGGTCAGCACCTTGCCCGCGTATTTGCCGAGCAGGGCGACGATCTTATACTCGTTGACCGTGAGCTTGGCGTTCTCCCCGCGCTTGAGCACCTGGTGCTTGTCATAGTCGATCGTCAGCTCGCCGACGGTGAACTTGCCCGACTGCGCGATCTGCGAATTGGGCAGGGCCGTGCGCGTGTGGCGGATGGCCGTTCGGATGCGGGCGAGGAGCTCCGACGTGCCGAAGGGCTTGACGAGGTAGTCGTCCGCGCCGTAGTCGAGGGCTTCAACCTTGTCGTGCTCGTGCGTGCGGGCGGAGACGACGACCACCGGCAGGTTCGACCACTTGCGCACGGATTTGAGCACCTCCAGCCCGTCCATATCTGGCAGCCCCAGATCCAGAACGATCAAATCCGGACAGTGCGAGGAGATCATGGTCAGCGCCTCCTCGCCGCTGCGGACGATGATGGTGTCATAGCCGTTGGCCGTGAGGATCATGGAGATGAAGTTGCTGATGCTCTGCTCGTCCTCAACGATCAGAACCTTATCCTTGATTTTCATGGGGTTCCTCCTTCATTGGCAGATATACCTGAAACACGGCGCCGCCCTGTTTGCTGCTGCGGGCCGCGATCTGTCCCTGATGCGCTCTCACAACCGCCTGACAGACGGAGAGACCGATGCCCATGTTGCGGCGCTTGTCCCCCTGCTCCGGTGGGCAGAAATAGCCGTTGAAGATGCGCGCCTGCAGCTCCGGCGGCAGTCCCACGCCGTTATCGGCGACGGTGAAGCATGCCTCGCGGTGGATTCTCTCGAGCGAGATATCGATATGCGTGGTCGTCTCGCCGTGGAGCGCGGCGTTTTCGAGCAGGTTCGTGAGCACCTGCTCGATGAGCAGCGGGTCCATCGGCACGAGCAGAAACTCGTCCGGCAGGTGGACGGAGACATCGATCGCCGGCCAGCGGCGGCGGAACTTGGCGACCGCGCCCTCGATGACCTCCTCGGCAGCCTCGGGTGTCTTGGTCACGCAGGCGTTTTCCGCGCCGATGCGCGTGATGGAGAGGAGATTCTCCACGATCCGGATGAGCCACTGCGCCTCCTGATTTGCGCTCTGAATCAGCTCGTGGCGCTGCGCGGGGGTAATCGTCTCCTCCTGCTCAAGCAGGACGTTCGTCGCACCGACGATGCCGGTCAGCGGTGTGCGGATATCGTGCGACACGGCGCGCAGGAGCCCGGCATAGAGCTTTTCGCGCTCCGCCTCGCGCGAGACGGCATCAAGCTGCTTGGCGCGGCTGGTGAGGATGCCGGTGAGGATGCTGATCGTCATCATGACGAGAAACGTCACCGGAACGCCCGAGAGCGTGAAGCTGATATGCCAGTACGGCTCGGTAAAGATATAGTCCACGCTCAGCACGCCGAGCACCGCGTCGAGCAGGCTGAAGAGAAAGCCGTCTGTGAAAAACGCCGTCAGAAAGACATCGAGCAGGAAAATCATGGCGACGTAGCTCGTGGCCTTGCTCGTGTCGAAGTGACGCAGAATCAGGCAGACAAACACCGACGCGGCATAGAGCAGGAGCGAGATGAAAAAATCCTTCGGCGAATAGAGCAGTAGTTCGCGGGACAGGTGCGTCTTTTTCTGCCACCGCTTGGGCCAGGAAAGGCGCATGGCATAGGCTCCTTTCTCGTGTGTTTTTTTAAGTTTATTATAGCATATCTTCGTATAAAGATTTCGTTAAATATGTGTTAAGAGTGGTACCGCTTTTCGGCAAGGGCAAACAGTGTCCGCCGCGCTTGACAAAGTGGTGCGGGTCTGCTATGCTGGAGACAATCAAATAGAGTGCAATGAGATGTTTGAGTCATGCAGAGCAGCGCAGGAGTCCCCTGCGCTGGTTTTGTGTGGCTTTTTTGCATGAAAGGGAGTGTTTTCTATGTGGGATGCCGTGGTGATCGGCGGCGGAGTGATCGGCTGCGCGGTGGCGCGAGAGCTGAGCCGCTACGCAGGGAAGGTCTGTCTCGTAGAGCGCAATGAGGACGTCTGCACCGGGACGAGCAAGGCCAACTCCGCCATCGTCCACGCAGGCTTCGACGCGATGCCGGGGACGAAGAAGTCGCGCTTCAACGTGGAGGGCAGCCGGATGATGGAAGAGCTCAGCCGCGAGCTGGACTTCTCCTACCGCCGCTGCGGTGCGCTGGTGCTGTGCTTCGAGGAATCCGGCCTGCCGCAGCTGCGTGAGCTGCTGCGCCGGGGCGAGGAAAACGGCGTCGAGGGGCTTGAGATTCTCTCGGGCGAGCGGCTGCGCGCGATGGAGCCCGCCGTGTCGGAGGATGTCGTGGCCGCGCTGTGGGCGCCGACGAGCGCGATTGTCTGCCCCTTCGGCCTGACGATCGCGCTGGCGGAGAACGCCGCGGCCAACGGCATCAAATTCCGCTTTGACACGCGCGTGGACGCTATCCGCCGCGAGGGGGATCACTTCGTCCTCTCCACGACGGGCGGCGAGATGGAGACGCGCACCGTCATCAGCGCGGCGGGCGTCTACGGTGATCTGCTGCACAACCAGCTTCTCCCCAACGATCCGCGTACGATCGTCCCGCGCAAGGGTGAGTACTGCCTGCTCGACCGGCGCGACGGTACGCTGGTCAGCCGGACGATCTTCCAGCTGCCGGGGAAGCTCGGCAAGGGCGTGCTCGTCTCGCCGACAGTGCACGGGAACCTGCTCATCGGCCCGACCGCGACCGATCAGGAGGATCGCGATGGCACGGACACGACGCAGGCCGGGCTCGACTACGCCGTCTCCACCGCGGAGCGGAGCGTCCCGCACCTGCCGATGCGCGACGTGATCACGAGCTTCGCGGGGCTGCGCGCCCACCTCACCGGCGGCGACGACTTCGTGATCGGCGAGAGCTGCGGCGGCTTTTTCGAGGCGCTCGGCATCGAGTCGCCGGGGCTGTCGTCGGCACCGGCCATCGGCGCGTATCTGGCGCGGGCCGCGGCGGAAAAGCTGGGGCTCGCCGAAAAGGCAGACTTTAACCCCCGGCGGCGCGGGATCCCGCACCTGAAGGAGCTGCCCTTTGCCGAGCGGCAGGCGCTCGCGGCACAGAACCCCGCCTACGGCAACATCATCTGCCGCTGCGAGGGAATCTCCGAGGGCGAAATTGTGGAGGCCATCCACCGCGTGCCGGGCGCGCGGTCGCTCGACGGCGTCAAGCGGCGCGTGCGCGCCGGGATGGGACGCTGTCAGGGCGGCTTCTGCGGGCCGCGCGTGATGGAAATTCTCTCGCGTGAGCTGAGTGTCCCGCAGACGGAGCTGACGAAAGCGGGCGGCGAAAGCCGTCTGCTCGTGGGGCCTCGTAGTCCGTGGCGGCAAAGGCCTTGTAGGTGTAATCTAAAATCTCGCCGAGCACCTCGCGCAGCACCATGAGCTCCTGATGTGCCGTGGGCGACAGGCTCGCGCTGCGGTCAAGGAACTCCTGCGCATTTTCCGTCAGGTTCACGGCGTGGTCGCCGATACGCTCAAACTCGCCGAAGCACTGGATATAGTAGTTGAGCATGTCGCTTCCGTGTCCGCTCGGCATGTGCGGCGACAGGCGGATGAGGTAGTTGTCCACATGGTCGGCGAGCTTGTCGATGTGCTCCTCGTTCTCGTTGATGACCTCGATCGTGTGGGCGTCGTACTGCTCGAGCACGCCCATCGCGTTCATCACACCCGAGCGGGCGAGACGCGCCATGGTGGTGATGGCCTCGCCCGCGCCCGAGAGCGCGATGGCGGGAGAGGTGAAGAACTTTTCATCGAGCAGCGAAAGCTCGTGGTCGACATTTTCGCCAAGGCGCACATCGTCCTTGACGAGCTTGCGCGAGAGCTTTTCAAACTGGCCGCATACCGGCAGCAGCACGATGGCCGAAACAAGACGGAACACCGTGTGCACATTCGCGATGCCGCCGGAGGAAAGCGCCTCGTCCCACAGGGCATCGAGCACACCGAACGAGTGCAGCAGCATCAGCCCCACGATCACGAGGATCGAACCGGCGATGTTGAAGAGGATATGGATCACGCCCGTGCGCTTGGCATCGGCCTTCGAGCCGATGGAGCAGACGATGGCCGTCGTCACACAGTCGCCGATGTTGACGCCGATGATGATGGCGTAAACGGACGAGAACGTCAGCGCGCCGGTCGTGGCAATGGCCTGCAAAATACCGATGGTCGCCGACGAACTCTGCAGCAGGAACGCAACGCCCGCGCCGAGCAGGAATCCGAGCACCGGCTTTCCCGAGAGCTGGTAGAACATGTTGGCAAACGTCTCAGATTCCGACAGCGGGCTCACCGCCGCGGTCATGCTGAGAAGGCCGGTGAAGAGGATGCCGAAGCCCATCGCGATCGAGCCGATGGTATCGGACTGGCGGGTCTTGACCGCCATTAGAAAGAGGATGCCGATAATCGCCGCAAGGGGCGCGAGCGTCGAGGGCTTGAAGAAATTGAGCAGCGATGTCTCCGATGCGTTCACGTCGAGAAGGCGAATGATCTGGCCCGTGATCGTCGTACCGACATTCGCGCCCAGAATGACGCCGATCGACTGGTGCAGCGACATCACGCCCGCGCCGACAAGGCCCGACGTCAGCACGATCGTCGCTGTAGAGCTCTGGATGACCGCCGTGACCACAAGGCCCAGCAGAAAGCCGACGAGCGGATTGTTCGTCACCTTTTCCATCGCGCGCTTGAAGGCATCGGACGAACCTTTTTTCAGTCCGTCGCCCATCAGGCGCATGCCGTACAGGAACAGCGCCAGACCGCCAAAGAGGGTGATCAAGTTGAAAATCGTCATAAGCGTTTCAAACCTCTTCTTCTGTATTATGCCGCCGCGCGGCGCAGGTTTCGGGCTGTAAAATACCCAACTCTCACCAAATACTATTTTATCAGGTGAGGGCAAAATTGCAATCCTTTTCCCAAGATTTGTTACAAACAGCAAAAATGATTTATCCCTTGCATTTTTGTGTGCGCGTGGTACAATATTTATAGACAAAAAAAGGAGGCTTTCAACCATGTTGAACGCAGGCAACCCCATCGGCGTGATGGACAGCGGCATCGGCGGTCTCACCGTCGTGCGCGAATTACAGCGCATTCTCCCCGGCGAAGATATCATCTATTTTGGCGACAGTGCCAACTGCCCCTACGGCAACAAGACCTCTGACCAGATCTTCGAGTTGAGCAGCCACATGCTCCAGTTCCTCGGCGACAACGGTGTCAAGTGCACTGCCATCGCCTGCAACACCATCTCCACCATGGCCGACCGCCTGCGCCCCTGCTTCGACTACAAGATCGTCAGCATCGTGGAAGAAGCTGCCAAATACGTCCTGCGCGAGCATCTCAAGAGCGTCGGCCTCATCGCGACGGAGTTCACTGTTGCCTCCGGCAAGTACGCCGAGCTCATCCATGAGGGTGATCCCGAGTGCAAGGTCGTCGGCAAGGGCTCTCCCCTGCTCGCGGCACTCGTTGACCGCGGCGACTTTAACCAGCACGACATTAACACCGAGATCCGTACGCAGGTCGACAACATTCTCGCGCGCGAAAAGGTCGAAAACCTGATCCTCGGCTGCACGCACTATCCCATCGTGGAAGAGAACTTCCACGAGTGCTATCCCGAAATGCACCTCATCAACCCCGCGCTCGAGCAGGCAAACGCCGTCAAGGCATACCTCACCGAGCAGAACGCGCTCAACCCGCAGAAAAAGGGCAAGTTCGTCATCTGCACGAGCGGCGACCCGCAGGTATATGTCAACGTCGGCAAGCGCCTCGGTCTCTTCGAGGCGAGCGAGCTGAAGGTCGTCCACATCTAAGTTGGTCCAAATTGAAATGAAAAGCGGAAAGTCACAGGACTTTCCGCTTTTTTGTGCTGTCTGATGGACTTTTTGCATACCTTGTGGCGAGGTGGTCTGTTTTGAATACATTTGAGGCCGCGATCTTGCGCGATTTCGGCGAGCGGGAGGACTTTGAGCGCGTGCTCACACATGCGCTGCGCCGCGGCTGCGGCGGTCGCGTCCTGCTCTCGCTGATGGCGGACGGCTCACTCCGGCTCACCGGCACGAAGGACCCCGACATCTCGTTCGGCGCGGTGCTGCTCGACCTGACCGCGCCGGTGGTGCCGTGCAGCGAGGAGTCCCTCGCCCTGCGTGTGCAGGTGATCGACTGGCGGAGCTGCGCGAGATGCTATGACGAAGCGCTCGCGCAGCGATCTCGCCATCCCCTGCCGTAGCTGCCGCCATCGCGCAAAAACTGCCCGCCGCAAAATTGCGGCGGGCAGTTTTGTCCTTTATTTCAGGCAATCCAAAATTGCCTGCACAGTATCCTCCACTGTGCCGTTGTTGTCGACGATGTGGTCGGCAAATCTTTCGTAGCAGGCCTTGCGCCTGTCGTACATCGCCGCAAGGTCGCCCGCCGAAAGAGGCCTCCCCTCGCGCGGCAGCTGGTCGATATCACGCTTCAACCAGAAAATGATGCCGTTCTGGTGCAGAAGATCGTAGTTTTCCTCTCTCGTCACGCAGCCGCCGCCCGTGGCGATGACCGCTCCCGAGCGCTTGCCGAGCGCGGCAATGGCCTCGCTCTCGAGCTCTCGGAATTCCGCCTCGCCGTGCTTTTCGATGAGCTGGGCACAGCTCATACCGTTTTTCTCTTCGATCTCGGCGTCGCTGTCAAGCGCGATGCGGTCAAGCTTCTCAGCAAGGCGCGCGGCAACGGTGCTCTTGCCGCTGCCGGGCATGCCGACGAGCACGATGTTCTGCATCTCAAGGCTCAGCTTTTTCCAGATGCGCTCGGTCTCGCTGTCGGGGATGTCGCGGTTTTCAAAGACCTCCGCCGTGCGCTTAGCCTGCGCGACGAGCATGTAGAGCCCGCTCATATAAGGAATGCCGAGCTTTTCCGCCTGCAAGACAAACGCTGTACGCGCGGGGTTGTAGACGATATCGAGCACACCCTCGAGCTTCGGGAAGAGCGACAGGTCGACGGGCGACACGCCGCAGTTCGGGTACATGCCGACGGGCGTGGTGTTCACGATGACCTCCGCGTCCGCGTGACGATCCAGATTGTTGTAGTTGTCCTCCCCCTTGCGGGAGATGATGGTCACGCTGCGCGCGCCCATCTCCTCGAGCACGGCACAGACCGTCGAGGAGGCGCCGCCGGAGCCGAGCACGAGCGTCTTTTTGCCATCGATCTGAACGCCGCTCGCCCTGACCATACCGGCAAAGCCGTAGGCATCGGCGTTGTCGCCGTACAGCGTGCCGTCCTCGCGCCTGACCAGCACGTTCACACTCTGGAGTTTTTGCGCAATGGGTGAAAGCTTTGCGCAGTACGGGATGACGGCCTTTTTATAGGGAATGGTGACGTTCATGCCGTCAAAGCCGCCGCCCGTCAGAAATTCGCCGAGCTTTTCGGGCGCGACCTCATAGAGCCGGTATTCATAGTCCGCCAGCTCCGCGTGGATAGCGGGCGAATAGCTGTGGCCGAGCTTTTCACCGAGTAATCCACAGCGCTTCATTCAAACCACCTCACTGTAAGAGCCAAGATACGTGAACTCCTCGCACAGCTCGGGCAGCTCGCCCATGAGCTGGGTGAACTGCGGGGCATAGACCGAGGTTTCAAGGTCGAAGTAAAACATGAACTCGAAGTTGCGGTCCGGCATCGGGCGGCTCTCGAGCTTGTTCATGTTGACGCCGAGCGCGTTGAAACGCGAGAGCACCTTGTAGAGCGAACCGGGGTGGTGCGGCAGCACCATCATCAGGCTCGTGCGGTCTGCACCGGGGTAAATTTCGAGGTTTTTCGCAATGCAGATGAAGCGCGTGAAGTTATTGCCCTGATCCTGCACAGAGGCGGCGAGGCAGTCAAGGCCGTAGAGCTCTCTGCATGCGCGGGACGACAGCGCCGCCACATCGTCGCGGCCGGACTCGGCCACCATGCGCGCCGCCACCGCGGTATTTTCGCAGCGGATGACCTTCACATTGGGAAGCCCCTGTAAAAAGTGTGCGCACTGGCTGATGGCCTGTTCATGTGAGTAGATCTCACGGATGTTTTCGAGCTTCGCACCGGGATTGGCGAGAAGATTATGGTCAACCTTGATGCGCACCGAGCGCACGATGCGAAAGTTGTGCTGCGTCATCAAGTCGTAGACCGCGTTCACGCTGCCCGCCGTGCTGTTTTCCAGCGGCAGCACGCCGTAGCGGCAGAGGCCCTTTTCAATGGCGGAGAACACCGCCTCGAAGGAACTGAAAAAGAACGTGCTCGGGCGCTTGAACAGCCGCTCGCACGCCTGCTCGGAATACGCGCCCTCCACGCCCTGACAGGCGACGGCGGCGTCCTCGGAAAAGAGCTGCGGCGTCTTTTCGATGGCCTCGGCAATTTTCGCGGGCAGATCACCCTTCGTGCCGAGAAGACAGCTCTGGCGGCTGCGGCTCAGCTCGAAAATGAGGGAGTAGAGCGAGGAGACGTATTCGCGCAGGTCGTCCGGCGTTTTGTCCAGAATCTCGCGCATTTTCTCCTTCTCGCGGCGCGCATCGAGCACGCGCAGGCCGTTGGCCTTTTTATATTCCGCGATCTTTTCAGCGGTCTCCATACGCTGGGCAAAGAGCGCGATGAGCTGATCGTCGATGCTGTCGATCTCTTTTCGATAGTCGTTTAAGTCCATGTTCCCTTACCTCATTTCCCTTTTGCGCGATAGATACGCATCATAGACCGCGATGGCGGCCGCCGCCTCCACACAGGGCACGGCGCGCGGCACGATGCACGGGTCGTGGCGGCCCGTGACGGCCATCTTCTCCGGCACCATCGTCTGCAAATTGACGCTCTGCTGCTCGCGCGCGATGGATGGCGTCGGCTTGAACGCCGCGCGGAACACGATGGGCATGCCGTTCGTGATACCGCCAAGAATGCCGCCGCAATGGTTCGTCTCAGTGATGATCTTGCCGTTTTCGACCGTAAAGGCGTCGTTATCCTCGCTGCCGCGAAGGCTCGCCACGCCAAAGCCCGCGCCGAACTCAACGCCCTTGACCGCCGGAATGCCGAAAACCGCCGAGGCGATGCGATTTTCCATACCGCCGAACATCGGATCGCCAAGGCCCGCGGGCGCACCGAAAACCGCGCATTCGATGACGCCGCCGACGCTGTCACCAGCCTCGCGCGCCGCCGCGATGGCTTCGCGCATCTCCTCGCCGCGCGCATCGCTGACGACGGGGAACTCCTTGCCAGCAAGCGAGCCTGTCAGCTCACCTTCGTCAGTAATGCCCGCAATGGAGGCGATGCGGCTCACAAGCGTGATTCCTTCGCGCGCGAGAATTTGCAGGCAGATGCCGCCCGCGATGCACAACGGTGCGGTCAAGCGGCCGGAAAAGTGTCCGCCGCCCGCGCGGTCCTGATAGCCGCCGTATTTGACCTCGGCGGTGTAGTCCGAGTGACCGGGGCGCGGCGTGACAGCAAGATTCGCGTAATCCTGCGAGCGGGTGTTCGTATTGCGGATGATGGCCGTGAGCGGCGCGCCGCAGGTATAGCCGTTCACAAGGCCGGAGAGGATCTCCGGCGCGTCGGCCTCCTTGCGCGGCGTCGACCAGACGTTTTTGCCCGGCGCGCGGCGATTCAGAAAGCGCTGGAGTTCGTCCAGATCAACTTTCTCGCCCGCGGGGATGCCCTCGACCGTCACGCCGATGGCAGGGGAATGCGACTGGCCGAAGATGGTCAAATGCAGATTTTCGCCGTAGGTGCTGCTCATAAACCTTCTCCTTTCAAGCTGCCAAAATCCTCCCAAAAGCGGGGATAG
>OGYW01003662.1_pt1 | contig 9960 bp, 7 predicted proteins | sample 1576621 | NCBI WGS metagenome assembly OGYW01 (sample SAMEA3541528, study PRJEB24748) | human gut metagenome | biome: human gut; feature: human-associated habitat; material: faeces | place: China | collected 2012
AGTTGCTAAGGTATCCATTCTCTTCGTTATTGTTGTGAAAACAGATAACAGTCATTCCCATTTCCTCGTTCCTCCATAAACGAACATCTTTCTCATGCATGGATATCTCTGACATATTACTATTATACCGAGCGCAGGATGAAATGGCAATCCCAACTTTTTTACTGCCAATTTCTACTTCTTCCTTATTTGGATGTAACTCCAGTAAGTCAACAGAGGGCCAGCCCCATTAGAGCTGGCCCTCTATGCACCAAAAGGCATACTTTTTGGCTGATGGCATTTTTGGTCGATCGAAATCAAATATGTGTTTCAAAATGCCATAAACAAATTAGTGAGATATTTCAAAAAACAATGGACATTATGGTGCAATTCTTCTCCATAAAACGTCGCCCTTTCCCGATGCTCGCATTACAATCGCATTAATGCTTTTAAAACAGTATAGCAAACTATTCGCAGAGAGTGATCAGGGGGATTTTCGTACCATCGGTGGAGCAAAATACTGTCTTTCGGCTAAAATTACTTTTCGTATACTGCGAATTACCGCATATACAATTGTCTGTCGCTGATGAAGGGTGATAAGGTGGTCGAGGGTCAGCAAATACTCTCCGATTTTAAGCTGCTCTGATTCAGATGGTGCCCAATAAGAATAAGCATTTAGCTCATCCCTGTTGATTTTTGGCATACCGGAACGCTTCGACACAGACACGGAATAATCATAGAAATCTCTTGTCTGAATTACTGCATAAAGGAACTTTTGAACTATACCATTCTTTGCGTTTAGTACATAAGCGTCAGCGCTTGTAAGACCAGAAAACCTTGCAAATACATACTTACCAAGCTGTGGATTGATTTTTCCGTAGACAATATCGCCTACATTGAAAACAAATTTTCCACTGATGAGATTTTCCTCTCCTACCAATTTGACATTGTCATACAATCGCCCAGTAAACGATTCAATGTTGCCCGGAGCGACATGAGGTAATAAATCATATTTCCCGGATTTAGGGTCAACCATATTAGTTGAAATATCTACCGTGTTGATCCACTTACGCTGTTCCCAAGAGAATGTATAAAAAGGGGGTGTCAGTTGGACAATCAGAGAAATATCCGGAGGTGAATGCAAAAATGGCTGTCGTTGATGAAGGGTGATAAGGTTGTCGAGCTGACGAATAAACGCCCCGATCTGCTTTTGCTCTACAATATCTTTAGGTACAGAAAGATCTATATCAAAGAAATCCTCGGCAGAAATATTGAGAAGCCCGTGATTCCTTGCACCCTCGGCAGCTCTCTCAGCAACACCTTTGTGCCACCTATCTGTATCAAAGAAAACGGTCAGATAATCCGAATCAATCTGTTGCTCTTTCTTGGGAGCAAAAACGATGTAAAGCGTTGATAGCACGCCTTTTTCGTACAGATCAAGTCTTTTGACCGCACCAAATGGATAGCCATCAGAGGTGCTTTTGTTGTAGGCAAATTCGCCGTTCAGCACCAAGTAATAGTTGCTCACATCTCGGCTTGCAACACGGTTATTAAAGTATGTGATTTGGTCAACCAAACCATATTGTGCTGAGATTGTTAATGGTAGCGTAGATTCGTTGTTTGTATTCTTGCGAACTACTCTATCAACGAGTTCACCCAACTTACGCTGTTCCCAAGCTATTCGGTTACAGTCGAGCTTACACAGGTGTGAAATATAGGAATTAAGTTTGATATTTCGGGATTTATAGTTGCTATTCCGGGATTATATGCTATAATATAAAATGTATTTTAGTACTTACTCGCGGACCGAGAGAAAGGAATGATATGATGGCTGTAAGCTATAAAAAACTCTGGCACATTCTGCTTGATCGAGATATGAAGAAAAGAGATTTGCAGGAAGCTGCAGGGCTCACAAAATACGCAATGAATAAGCTTAGTCGTGATGAAAATATCAGCACTGAAGTGTTGGGAAAAATCTGCTCCGCTTTGAATTGTACAACTGACGATATTATGGAGTTTGTTTCTGACGAAAAGTAAGTCCGTTTTATGGGACACTAGTTGTGTGTATCATAATAGGGGGTAGTATGTTGCCCTTAGAAAAAGAAAAAGGATGGGGTCACAGAATGAATAAGCAACAACTTGCTCAGAAAATATGGGCTTCCGCAAATCAAATGCGTTCCAAAATTGAAGCAAATGAATATAAGGATTACATACTAGGCTTTATTTTTTACAAGTATCTTTCCGATAAGGAAGTTAAGTTCTTGAAGGAGAACGACTATGATAATGAACTCCTGAAAACCGTATCGGAGGAAGATGCCGAAACAGTTGAATGGATCCAAAAAAACATAGGCTACTTTATTGCCTATAAGGATCTTTTCTCCACTTGGCTCACGATGGGTAAGGACTTTGATGTTTCAAATGTCCGTGATGCTCTTTCTGCATTTAGCCGACTAATTTCTAATTCGCATAAAAGGGTATTTGAAAAAGTATTTGATACCCTGCAAACAGGCCTTTCCAAACTTGGCGATAGCTCCGGTTCACAAACGAAAGCAATTAGTGGGCTGCTGACGCTGATAAAAGATATTCCTATGGATGGCAAGCAGGACTACGATGTTCTCGGTTTCATCTACGAATATCTTATCAGTAACTTTGCAGCAAATGCTGGAAAGAAAGCTGGCGAGTTCTACACCCCGCACGAGGTATCGCTTCTGATGTCCGAGATCGTTGCGAGTCATTTGAAGGGTAAAAGTGAAATCAAAATCTACGACCCGACAAGCGGTTCGGGCTCACTGCTTATCAATATTGGTCAAAGCGTTGCGAAGTATATGAGCGACGACAACAATATTCAGTATTACGCTCAGGAGTTGAAAGAGAACACTTATAACCTGACCCGAATGAATTTGGTTATGAGAGGCATTGATCCCGCTAACATTATCACTCGTAACGGCGATACTCTCGAGGAGGATTGGCCGTACTTTGATGAAAATGATCCGGTCAATACCTATAACCCTCTCTATGTGGATGCGGTCGTGTCCAATCCGCCGTATTCGCAGGCTTGGGATCCGTCTAATAAAGAGGGAGATCCTCGTTATGCTCGTTTTGGACTTGCTCCCAAAGGAAAAGCCGACTATGCTTTCCTACTTCACGACCTGTTCCATATCAAACCGGACGGCATTATGACAATTGTTCTTCCCCACGGCGTACTGTTCCGTGGCGGTGAGGAAGGTGAAATCAGAAAAAACCTGATTGAGAATAACCATATCGACGCCATTATCGGGCTGCCTGCAAATATCTTCTTCGGGACAGGGATCCCCACCATTATTATGGTGCTGCGCCAAAAGCGTGAGAACACCGATGTTCTTATCATCGACGCATCCAAAGGATTTATCAAAGAGGGTAAAAATAACAAGCTCCGTGCGTCTGACATTAAACGCATAGCAGACACCTTTATCAAGCGTGAAAGCGTCCCGAAGTTTTCACGAGTTGTAAGTCGTGAAGAAATTCGCAGCAATGATTATAACCTGAACATTCCTCGCTATGTGGACTCATCTGAAGCAGCCGAGCATTGGGATGTCTATGCGTCTATGTTTGGCGGTATCCCGATGACAGAAATTGAAGAGCTGGGCGAATTTTGGACGGCGTTCCCGGCACTGAAAAAGGCTCTGTTTACAGAGAGTGGCATCCCCTATGTGAATGTGTCTGTCGATGACATTAAGAGTGCCATCAAGAGCCACCCCGATGTGGTCGGATTTGAGGATGCTTTTAATGCCGCCTTTTCTACTTTCCCGGCGTTCCTGAAAGAAGAACTTATCGACCGGATGGAAAGCATTGAAATCTCTAAGGCTGAAACCGTTCTAAGTGCTGATATTTTCGAGCGATTGAAGGAAATTCCACTTATCGACAAATATGCGGCGTTCCAGCTTCTTGACGACGATTGGACAGGTATTTCCATCGACCTCGAAATGTTGCAAACCGAAGGCTTTGCTGCAACAAAGAAGGTCGATCCGAACCTTGTCATCAAGAAAAAGGACGGTAAAGATCAGGAAGTTCAAGAGGGCTGGGTAGGTCATATTATCCCGTTCGACTTGGTTCAGGCGACTTTGCTCTCCGCAGAAACGGACGAGCTTCACGGTTTGGAAAGCCGTTTGGCGGAAATCCCTTCTGAGTATGAGTCTATCCTTGATGAAATGACAGAGGAGGATAAAGAGAGCTGCAACGATGTTCTCACCGAGGAAGGCGATGCTTTCGTTCCGAAAGAAGTATCCAAAAAGATTAAGGAACTGAAGAAAGACCGTTCTCCTGAAAGCGTTGCGCTTCGTACACTCTTAGAAAAGGTAGAGCCTTTGGTCAAGAGCGAGAAAGAAATCAAGGCGGAGATCAAGGCAAAGAGTGCTGCGTTGCAGGCAAAAACAAAGGATACGATTGAAAGACTGAGCGACGAGCAGGCTTTGGATCTGCTCGAAAAGAAGTGGATTGCTCCTCTCATTGAGAGCATTCACAAACTGCCTGATACCGTAATCGACAGCTTGGTGAGCAAAATTCAAGCCCTTCAAAACAAGTATGCTACAACTTTCTTCGAGGTCGAACAGCAGATCAGCGAAACCGAAGCAACGCTTTCGGGAATGATCGATGACCTTGAGGGTAATGAGTATGATATGCTGGGACTTAATGAGTTGAAGAAATTGCTGGGAGGTAGTGCAGAATGACGAAAAAATCAGATGCTCCCGCAATTCGCTTCAAAGGATTCTCAGACGCTTGGGAACAGCGTAAGTTGACTGAGTTTGTCGAGTCCTTTTCAGGATTAACTTATACGCCTAATGATGTTCAGGAAAATGGAACTCTTGTGCTTCGTTCATCAAATGTAAGCAACGGTGAGGTTGTCGATGCAGATAATGTCTATGTAAATCCGCAAGTTGTTAATTCTGAGAATGTTAAAGTCGGCGATATAGTTGTTGTCGTTCGTAATGGCTCTCGTTCACTCATCGGAAAACACGCACAAATTAAGGCTTTTATGCCCAACACGGTAATCGGTGCGTTTATGACTGGTATTCGTTCGGAATGTCCAGAGTTTACAAATGCTTTACTTAATACTTCAAGATTTGAAGAAGAAATCGCAATGAATATGGGAGCAACAATCAACCAAATCACGGGATATATGTTTTCCAAAATGGAATTCAAAGTGCCGTGTTTGGACGAACAAAAGAAAATAGGCGAATATTTTGAAAAACTCGACCGCCTTGTCACCCTTCATCAGCGTAAGTTTGAAAAGTTGACGAATGTGAAAAAGTCTATGCTCGAAAAGATGTTCCCGCAAAATGGCAGCAGTTACCCCGAAATTCGCTTTAAGGGATTTACTGACCCTTGGGAACAGCGTAAGACTATTGATATAGCTGACTACTCGAAGGGAAATGGCTACTCAAAAGGCGATTTGACTGATGCCGGAACCCCAATTATTCTGTATGGCAGACTTTACACCAAGTACCAGTTTGCAATTAGTGAAGTGGACACTTTTGCAGTTCCCCGAAATGGTGCGGTTTACAGTCAAGGAAACGAAGTCATAGTCCCGGCATCAGGGGAAACCGCAGAGGACATTGCACGAGCGTCAGCCGTTGAAAAATCAGGGGTTATGCTGGGTGGCGACCTTAATATCCTCAGACCATTTGATTTTATAAGCCCATTGTTTTTAGCTCTTACTATCTCCAATGGAGAACCGCAAAAGGAACTTGCTAAAAAGGCACAAGGAAAGTCTGTCGTTCATATCCATAACACTGATATTCAAGAGGTGACGATAGCTTATCCTTCAAGAACAGAGCAAGACCGAATTGTCAGCGTTTTTCGCCAGCTCGACAACCTTATCACCCTTCATCAGCGTGAGTTGGAAAAGCTCCAAAATATCAAGAAATCTATGCTTGAAAAGATGTTCGTGTGACATCAATTTCGCAGGAAGGAGGAAATCGAATGACATTCCAAAAAGAAGCGGACTTTGAGGAAGCCCTGATTAAAGTCTTGGCGGATAAAGGATGGGAAAAAGAAGTCATCAAGAACCCGACCGAGCAAGACCTCATCCGAAATTGGGCAAAGATCCTGTATGATAACAACCGTGGAATTGACCGCTTGAATAACTATCCTCTTACGGATGGCGAAATGCAGCAGATCATCGAACAGATCACGGAACTTAGAACACCGTTAAAACTCAATGGCTTTATCAACGGAAAAACTGTGTCCATCAAGCGTGATAACCCTGATGATAAGCTCCATTTCGGCACTGAAATCAGCTTGAAAATATATGATCGCAGGGAAATCGCCGCTGGACAGAGCCGGTATCAGATCGTACAACAACCAGTTTTTCCGAGCAAGTCAAAAATGCTGAATGACCGTCGTGGTGATTTGATGCTGCTTATCAACGGTATGCCTGTCATACATATCGAACTGAAGCGCAGCGGTGTCCCCGTCAGTCAAGCATATAATCAGATTGAGAAATACTCATATGAGGGCGTTTTTACCGGATTGTTCTCGCTCGTTCAGGTGTTTGTAGCAATGAACCCTGAAGAAACTCGTTATTTTGCGAATCCCGGACCTGACGGAAAGTTCAATACTGATTACTATTTCCATTGGGCTGACTTCAATAATGAGCCTATCAACGATTGGAAAGCTATCGCCTCCTCGCTGCTGTCCATTCCTATGGCGCACCAGCTCATTGGGTTTTATACTGTTGCCGACAATGCTGACGGTGTTCTGAAGGTAATGCGAAGCTACCAGTATTACGCAGCCAGCGCAATTTCCGATGTTGTGTCTAAAACGAAATGGGACAGCGGTAAGCAGCGTGGTGGCTACATCTGGCATACCACCGGCTCAGGCAAGACGATGACGAGCTTTAAGTCGGCTCAGTTGATTGCAAACTCCAATGATGCTGATAAGGTTATTTTCCTTACCGACCGTATTGAGTTAGGAACGCAGTCGCTCAAGGAATATCGGGCATTTGCGGACGAGAATGAAACCGTGCAGGCAACAGAGAACACATATGTCCTTTTGACTAAGCTGAAAAGCAACGCAACGGCAGATACCCTAATTGTTACCTCTATTCAGAAGATGAGCAATATCCGAGATGAGGACGGAGGACTTAATGCAAGCGACATTGAAATAATCAACGGTAAACGGCTTGTTTTTATTGTTGACGAAGCTCATCGTTCAACTTTTGGAGATATGCTATCCATCATCAAGGAAACATTCCCCAATGCCATCTTCTTTGGCTTTACCGGCACACCGGTGTTTGAGGAGAATGCAAAGAAAAACAATGCCCAAACAGATGTTTTTGGCAATGAACTCCACAGATATAGCATTGCTGATGGTATCAGGGATAAGAATGTGCTTGGATTTGATCCTTATAAAGTCCTGACATTCCGTGACAAGGATGTCCGCAAGGTGGTTGCTTTGGAAAAAGCAAAAGCGGCAACCGAAGAAGAAGCAATCAGCAATCCCAAAAAGGCAAAAATATTCTATGAGTATCTGGACTCCTCCACCGTCAAGATGGCGGGCTTCTTGGGCGATGACGGAAAGTGGGTCAAGGGCATTGAAGATTATCTTCCAAAGACTCAGTACCTTTCCTCGGAGCATCAAAGCAAGGTTGTTGAGGATATTCAGGAAAATTGGCTTACCTTGAGCCACAACGGGAAATTCCACGCAATCTTTGCAACGAGCAGCATCCCCGAAGCAATAGACTACTATCGACTGCTGAAGGCTGCAATGCCGAAACTTAGGATCAGTTGCCTTTTTGACCCCAATATCAGCAATGAAGATGGTGACTACAAAGAATACAGAGGGCAGCCGATTGCTTTCTATAAAGAGCAAGGCTTAATCGAAATCCTTACTGACTATAATATGATGTTTGGTCAGGATTTTTCGATTGCTACACACGCTCGCTTCAAAAAAGACCTTTCTCTACGCCTTGCCCACAAAGAGCAATATAAGCGGGTCGAAAGAGAGCCTGAGAAGCAGCTCGACCTCCTGATTGTAGTGGATCAGATGCTTACCGGCTTTGACTCTAAGTGGGTCAACACGCTGTATATGGACAAAATACTGGAGTATGAAAACATCATTCAGGCATTTTCCAGAACCAACAGACTTTTCGGACCCGATAAGCCTTTTGGCATCATCAGATATTATCGCAAGCCGCATACGATGGAGCAGAATGTGAGCAAAGCTGTTAAGCTCTATTCCGGCGATAGACCGATAGGTCTGTTCGTTGAAAAACTGTCTTACAACCTCGGAAAGCTCAACGCTGTGTTTGATGATATTGCCTATTTGTTCAAGAATGCTGGTATCCCTGACTTTGAAAAGCTGCCTGCGGACGGAACCGTAAGAGCTAAGTTCGCCTCGCTGTTTAGAGATTTCAACGGATACCTTGAAGCTGCTAAAATCCAAGGATTTAGGTGGGACAAACACACCTACTCATTCAAGGACGAGGAAAGCGTTAATTCGATTGAAATTACAATGGAGTTCGATGAGAACGCATTTTTGATTTTGGCACAGCGTTATAAAGAACTTTCCGCTGCTTCTACCGATGATCCCGGATCACAAGACATAGATATACCATACGATCTTGTTGGATACCTGACTGAAATTGACACAGGGGTTATTGATGCCGATTATATGAACAGTCGTTTCGATAAGTACCTCAAATTGATTCGACAGGAAGGTTCTTCCGAGGAATCTATTGAGCAAGCAAAGGCAGAACTTCACAAGACTTTTGCTGCCCTAACGCAAGAGGAGCAGAAATACGCAAATATCTTTCTGCACGACATTGAGCGAGGCGATGTTATTGCCGAGGACGGAAAAACGCTTCGTGACTACATCACGGAGTATCAGTTTAGAGCAAAAGATGACCAAATTCACCGTTTTGCAACCATCTTCGGTCTTGATGAGGATAAACTCAGGAATATGATGGGGCTTAACCTGAATGAAGCGACTATCAATGAGTTTGGCAGGTTTGACGAGCTGAAAAAGAGCGTCGATAAGTCCAAAGCAAAAGCGTTCTTTGAAGCATATGAACAAACCAAGTTGATTCCGCCCAAGGTCAATATGAAAACGGATCAGCTTTTGCGGCAGTTCATTCTTACCGGTGGATTTGAGGTTGATATGCCGTAATGAGTGCCATCAACGCTAAAGCAAGCCGAAAAATGAAAAAATATGCGGTCTTAACAAGAGAGCCAAGGTGTTTCCTTGGCTCTCTTGCTTTTTCTTGGGAACAGCGTGAGGTTGGGGATTTGCTCATAGAGCGTAGTCAACAAGCACCAATGAGCGATGAATATCCCCTTATGGCATTCATAGCAAATGAAGGTGTTGCCCCTAAAGGTGAGCGTTATGACCGAAGCGCCTTAGTTACGGACACGGTAAACAAGCTATATAAGAAAACAGAGAAAGGCGATTTCATATATAGCTCCAACAACCTTGAAACCGGCTCAATAGGTCTGAATAAGTACGGAAAAGCCTGCATTTCACCAGTATATAGCATTTTTGAACCCACTGGCATTGCTGACTCGGATTTTTTAGGAAGAAGATTAGTCAGAAAAGATTTTATAAATGCTATGGTCAAATGGCGTCAGGGTGTCATTTATGGTCAATGGAGAATACACGAGTCCGATTTTCTGAAAATTGAAATATCTGTACCTTCAGTCGAGGAACAACGGAAGATCGGTGCTTATTTAGACCAGCTTGACAACCTTATCACCCTTCATCAGCGTAAGCCATTTTTAATGAAATGGAGGACTTCTGATGCTAACAGAAACCAAACGAACAGACTTGTTCTGTGAATATTATGCAAAATGGATTACGGTGTATAAGAAGGGCGCAATCAGAAAGGTGACGATGGATAAGTACCTAATGACGCAGAAATGGCTCGTTAAGCTCGTCCCGAACCTGAGAGTATGTAGTGTGAAAGTGAGTACCTGACCAGCGCAGAGGAAAGAAGGCGCACGAAAACAT
>OGYW01003663.1_pt1 | contig 9958 bp, 9 predicted proteins | sample 1576621 | NCBI WGS metagenome assembly OGYW01 (sample SAMEA3541528, study PRJEB24748) | human gut metagenome | biome: human gut; feature: human-associated habitat; material: faeces | place: China | collected 2012
TTATGCGGTAGTAGCTCAGTTGGTAGAGCGCCACCTTGCCAAGGTGGAGGTCGCGAGTCCGAGCCTCGTCTACCGCTCCACATGCGGGTGTAGCTCAATGGTAGAGCTCCAGCCTTCCAAGCTGGTCACGTGGGTTCGATTCCCATCACCCGCTCCAGCACAGAGGGTGCTCTTCATGGGTTCACCTCAAGAAACCGTCCGAAAGGGCGGTTTTTGTTTTATCTGCCTTGTCTGCTTATTTGGAAGCATCGCCATAGCCAGTGTGCATAGCACATTATACGGATGATATTTCTATCACAGAGGTTTTCGCTTCTACGGAGACGACCCAAGGGCTTTCCGTTCGCCCTTGGGGAATCCTCGGTGCCTTTCGTTCTCCCAAGCACCTGCCCAATTGCAGCTTGATTTCCTCTGAAATAGCAAAAAAGCCCCGTCGGCACTCCGATTGCTCGGAAACACCGACGGGGTTTTTCGTGTGCTATTGCACCGCTGATTGATTGCTCCCGGAGGAGCCGTCAATTAATAGCGGGAAGCGCGCTGAGCGTCGAAGCACTCACGGCAGAGCACGGGACGGTCGCCACGGGGCTGGAAGGGCACCTGGGTGGCCTTGCCGCAGTTCGCGCACACCACGTCATACATCTGACGGGGAGCGGAAGAACCGTTGCCGTTCTGGGCGCGACGAGCCGCGCGGCACTTCGGGCAGCGAGAGGGCTTGTTCATGAAGCCCTTCTCGGCGAAGAAAGCCTGCTCGGACGCGGAGAACACGAATTCCTGGCCGCAGTCGCGGCAGACAAGCGTTTCATCTTCGTACATGGTTGGGAAACCTCCTTCAAATTGTCACCCATACCGTTGCCTTGAGGTCATCTGCTTCCATGGTTTTGCTCCAGTTTCCCGGCGCAGGTCATGTGACAACCAAAGGGAGATTAGAACCTTGGATTCCTGGTTGGGCTGCAGGGAATATTATAACACGGTTTGCGGAAAATGTACAGACCTTCTGGAAAATTATTTTCATCCCGTTTTTAAGGGGAATCATGGTCGAAAAAAGATTCTTGTAGTGTCCATCTTTTCGCATAATCCGCACCAAAAGAATCATAATATTGCTTATCGTCTCTTCTTCGATTTTCTTTCATCCATTATAATAGATAAAACCCGAACAATTGGGGCAATAAGAAAGAAGGAATATGAACATGACCGTAAATTATCAGGATTTGGGACTTCGAGTGCGCGATGCCCGCAAAGCGAAGCATCTAACGCAGGAGCAGCTGGCGGAGAAGGTCGGCATTTCCTCGTCTTTCATGGGGCACATCGAGCGCGGCACGCGCATTGCCAGCATCGATACGCTGGTTTCCATCTGCAATGTGCTGTCCGTGTCGCCATGTCTTCTGCTGGGCGCGAGCTTGTCCGAGAACGCGGTGGATTTCCCCTATACCAACGATAACCGCGAGCGTTCGTTCATGCTGGACTTCGTAAGTTTGGCGCAGCGCACGGTCCGCCGCTGGGATGAGACGGAAAGCGCGTCGGAGGAAGCGCCGAAAACGGAAGAATAATCGCTGAAATCAAAAAGGATGTCAGGATGATTTCGCTCCTTGACATCCTTTTGTTATGCCGTCTTGTTTTCCGTCAGGTTCCGCAGCAGACCCTCGCAGCCGCGCAGAATGTCACGGTACGCCCGGTCAAAGTCATCCGTATACCACGGATCTTCAATGTCGCCCTGCCGCTCGGCAAAGTCCAGCAGCAGATGCAGCTTCGCCTGCTGCTCCTTCGGGCACAGGGCACGCAGCTTCTTCAAGTGCCCCCACTCCATGCCGATAATCAGATCCGCCGTTTCAAAATCCTCCGGCGTAATCTGCCGCGCACGATGCTCCGTGCAGGGCACCCCGTGCTTGACCAGAATTCGGCGCGCGGGCGGATAAATCCCATTGCCAATTTCCTCGCTGCTCAGTGCGGCGGAATCCACTTCAAACTCGCCAGACACATGCCGCTGCTGTGCCAAGTACCGGAACACCATTGCCGCCATAGGGCTGCGGCAAATATTGCCGTGACACACAAATAGGATTTTCACCCGCATTCGCCTCCCTGCTATCAGTATAGCACACTTGTGCAGGAAATTCAACTATTATTTCCCAGTTTTCGCTTGTGATTCTGTGAATTGTTTGTAAAATTCGCAGAGCAATCACCACACGGGCGGTGTCCAGAGGGTGATTTCGCCCGTCGCAAGCGTTTTCGGCACGTCAATCAGCCGCTGATTGCTGCTGCCGCGGTAGAGCAGTGACAGCGACTTCTGCTCCTGCACGAAGCGCCCGTCCACCAGCACGTCGATGCTGTGCAGCAGCGCCATGCGCGCCGGGTCGTTCTCCTTCAGCAGCGCATCAAGCGTGAAGCCCGTGTAGCACCAAACGTTAAGGTGCTTTGCGTGCGCCGCGTCCGCAATCGCGCGGCAGGCTTCGGGCTGGCACATGGGTTCGCCGCCGGAAAGCGTCACGCCGTCCAGCAGCGGATTCTCGCCGATTTTGCGGATGATGCCGTCAGTGTCCATCAGCGTGCCGCCGGCGAAGTCATGCGACGCGGGATTATGGCAGCCGGGGCAGTGATGCGGGCAGCCCTGCACGAACACGGTATAGCGGACGCCCGGTCCATCGACGATGCTGTCGTCTGCCAAACCAAAGATGCGGATTTCCATGGTAATTGACCCTCTTTCGCGGTGGATGAATGAATGACGGAAACGCCCTCCCCCGAAGGAGAAGGCGTTTTATGGGGAGGGACGCTGGGGCGTTGCCCCAGACCCTACCAGAGGCGCTGCCTCTGGACTCCGCAAGGGGCAATTGCCCCTTGACCCTTTTTGGGCTGCCCGGCTTGGTCGCACTACCAAACGCTCTGGATAAAGGGGGCGTTTAGTCCACCTTGATGCGCTTGATGCGCTCCGTCACGCGGGTGGTTTCCCCACGGTGGCAGCACGGGCAAGTATCATCGATAATGCCATTATAGCCGCACAGCGGGTCACGGTCAACCGGGTGGTTAATCGAACCGTAGCCGATGCCGATGTCATGCATATAGCGCACAATCTTCTCGAACGCGTCGAGGTTCTTCAGCGGGTCGCCGTCCATCTCCACATAGGAGATATGGCCGCCGTTGGTCAGCGCATGATACGGCGCTTCCACGCTCAGCTTATGGAACGCCGTGCAGTGGTAGTAAACCGGCACATGGAAGGAGTTCGTGTAGTATTCGCGGTCGGTCACGCCGGGGATGATGCCGAAGCGCTGCTTGTCGAGGCGAATGAAGCGGCCGGACAGGCCTTCCGCAGGCGTGGCAATGACGGAGTAGTTCAGCCCCGTCTCCGCGGACACCTTGTCGGTGTATTCGCGCATCGTGCGGATGATTTTCAGGCCCAGCTTCTGGCTTTCCTCGTCCTCGCCGTGATGCTTGCCGCGCAAGGCAACCAGCGCTTCCGCCAAGCCGATGAATCCGATGGTCATCGTGCCATGCTTGAGCACTTCGCCCACCTTGTCGTTCCAGCTCAGCTTCTCGGAGTCAATCCATACGCCCTCGCCCATCAGGAACGGGAAGTTCTTCACGCGCTTGTTGCTGATGATGCGGAAGCGTTCGTTCAGCTGGTCAATCACCAGTTCCATGCGCTCCTGCAGCACCTTGAAGAACACATCGACGTTGCCGTTCGCCTCAATGGCGATGCGCGGCAGGTTGATGGACGTGAAGGACAGATTGCCGCGGCGCGGGGCGATTTCGCGGTCGGGGTCGTAGACATTGCCCATCACGCGGGTGCGGCAGCCCATGTAGGCGATTTCGGTCTCCGGATGGCCGGGCTTGTAGTACTTAAGGTTGAACGGCGCGTCCACGAAGGAGAAGTTCGGGAACAGGCGCTTTGCGCTCGTGCGGATGGCGAGGCGGTAGAGGTCGTAGTTCGGGTCGCCGGGGTTGAAGTTGACGCCTTCCTTGACGCGGAAAATCTGAATCGGGAAAATCGGCGTTTCGCCGCCGCCCAGACCTGCTTCCGTCGCCAGCAGCACATTCTTCATCACCAAACGGCCTTCAGGCGACACGTCCATGCCGTAGTTGATGGACGAGAACGGCACCTGCGCGCCCGCGCGGCTGTTCATGGTGTTCAGGTTGTGGATGAGCGCCTCCATTGCCTGATAGGTCGCCTTGTCTGTCTCCTGCTCGGAGCGGCGCTGCGTGAAGTCGAGGATGCGAGCAATCATCTGCTCGTCCGCCACATACTTCGTCAGCAGTTCCGCCATGCGTGCGCGGTGGTCAGCGTTCTCTTCCAGCGTGGGTTCGAGGTTCTCCGCCTTGGTCTGCGCCACCAGTTCATTGGCGTGCGCGTCACACTCCGCGTCGTTCAGCAGCAGCTCCAGCGCACGGGAGAGGTTCATGCGGTAGCGCTTGATGAACGTCTTTTTCACGCCGGGCGCCATGCCGTAGTCGAAGTCCACAATCGCCTGACCGCCGTGCTGATCGTTCTGGTTTGCCTGAATGGCAATGCACGCCAGCGCCGCGTAGGACGTGATGTCCTGCGGCTCACGCAAATAGCCGTGCCCCGTGGAGAAGCCGCCCTTGAACAGGCTCTTCAGTTCAATCTGGCAGCACGTCGTCGTCAGGGTGTAGAAGTCCATGTCATGAATGTGGATATCGCCATCCATGTGCGCCTGACCAAATCGCGGATCCATGACGTACTTCTCGTAATACTGCTTTGCGCCTTCGCTGCCGAACTTGAGCATTGCGCCCATGGCAGTATCGCCATTGATGTTGGCGTTCTCGCGCTTGATGTCGGATTCGCTGGCATCTTTGAACACAATGTCCCCAAACGTGCGCATCAGGCGGGAGTTCATCTCGCGGACGCGGCTGCGCTCGGCGCGATAGAGGATGTAGGACTTCGCCGTGCGGGTGAAGCCGTTGCGCATCAGCACCTGCTCCACCGTGTCCTGCACCTGCTCCACGCTGGGGATGGCGCTGATGTTCTCGTTGTTCTCCAGCAGGCGGACAACTTCCTCCGTCAGCTTGCGGCTCGTCTCATGCCCGCGCGCACTGCCCGATGCCTGAAAAGACGCGAAAATGGCCTGCTCAATCTTGTCCTGATCAAAAGGAACCTCGCGTCCGTCGCGTTTGCGAATCATATCAATGCCCATGGTCGGTGCCTCCATCATTCTCTATTCTATCCGTATTATTTCCCATTTGAGAACCAATTGATAACCAGCCGTTCAGTCGGCATAAGTTGTGGATGTTTTCTCCTGCCCATGCTACATATAGTGTCTGCAAGGCAGGAACGAATGCCATCATACACCACAGGAGCGGCTCTTGTCAATGCTGAATCTGGTCGAAATGGACAGCCGAAAACCGCCCGAAGCGCCGCAAGCCCGGTAAACAGAACAGCTTCCACTGGCGGCGAAAATCGGGCGAAAAAACGTTTTTTCTGCGTTCCCGAACTTTCCCCGCTTGATACGGCAGATTTGTCCGTATTATGCGCTTGTCTGCGGGGAGTGCGCATATGAATTTGAAAATCGAATTACTCCTCCAGCAGCAGCCGCTGACCCCGGAAGCAGCATAATCCCCTTGATGAGCCGAGACGCAATCGTCTGCATGATTTTTCCTCAGAGCAAGAATGTGAACAGCTGTTTTTCCACCGGCAGCACCCGGAACTCAAACCAGTCCGGATGTTCCTTCACAATGCCCGCCCAAAGCGCTTCCTCCGTCTCCGGAATCGTCCCTGCCGCCAGCAATGCCCGTAATTGCTCCCCTATGGCGCTCATCAGCGGCTTTATCTGCTTGTCCGGCACAACGACCATGGACAGGTCGAGGCGATTTCTGACGCTTGCCAGCACGATTTTCTCGCCGCACAGCCGTTTCCACGGCAGCGCCATGCCGGTATAGAGCGGATAGCGCACACAGTCCGGCGCCATCCAGATATAGTGCGTGCTGGACAGCACCCGGTCGCGCGCCGCGCTGAGCATCGCCGCGCGGCTGAACAGCGGCGGTTTGCCCGTTGGCATCGGCAGAGCATAGCGCGGCTTGTATTCCAGCACGTTCGGGTGGAACTCCGCCACTTCGCGCAGCTTCAGCCCCTCGGCATAGCACAGCAGCGCCAAATCCTGCATTTGCGTCAGCTGGCGCAGCCAGTGCATCCCCTCTTCGTCCAGCGAGACCGGGCAGACCGTCACGCACAGCGGCATCGGGTCGGTGCGCTTCCTGCGCCACCGCTGCACCGCCGACTTAATGCGCATCAGCGGCGTCACCGCCAGCGTCATGTCGAGGCTGTTTGACTTCAAGCCTCGCTTCGCCGCTGCGGACAGCGTACCCGCCGCGAAATCAACGCCGTATTCTTCCTTCAGCTGCGCCAAGCCATCCTCCTGCGGCTCTATCCGCACAGGCGGCACGGGCAAATCGTGCGTCAGGGTGATGACGGGCTGATTCAGCGTGCAGCACTGCCAGCCCTGCACCATCGCACGCAGGAACGCTGTACCGCTCCCTTGCGCCATCGCCCGGATGAAGCCCGCGCGCGCAAAGAAGAAGTCCGGATGCAGAAATGCGCCCGGCATCGGGTGCGCCGCGAGCGTCAGGGGCATTCCGTGCGCAAAGCACAGCGTGCCGTCCGGGTCAATGCGCTCCGCCGCAACCGGGCAGACCGCGCCAATCGGGTCATCCTGCGCCGGCAGATAGCCCGTCAGCACCGCCTGAGCGTTTTCCACCGGGCAGTCGTTCAGTGCGCGCAGGAGCTTCTTCTCCCAGTCGCGCTCAAAGCGCATCGCCGGATGCGCCAGCAGCGCATAGCGTTCGCCGTGCCAGAGCGTTTCCATCGCAGCAAAAGTCATTTCCGGGCTGACAAGGTATTGCAGCGCCCCGAACGCCGCCATATTGCATTCTTCGGGGGATATCGGGGCTTCCGGCAGCACCAGCGCGTACGACAGCGCATTGCGGTGCAGGGCGTTCTCCCGCGCGGAGGTCAGCGCCTCGGTCGCTTCCGCCCAGTTCGCCGCCTGCATCAGTATCAGGATTCGCTCCATATCGTTCCTCCGTTATACTATTTTTAGATGAACATGTGCCAAGACGCAAGCAGATGGCGCAGGTGAATCTGAAAATAGTATTATTTTCTCAGCGCCCGAATGCCCAGCGAGATGGCGTAGCACACCGCCGCGAACAGCACAATCGCCGCACCCGCTGTCGTATCCAGATAATACGCGCAAATCAGCCCTGCCACGCCGCACACCAGCGCAATCACCACGCTGTACACCGCGTGCTGACGGCTTGACCGCGCCAGATTGCGCCCCGCCGCCGCGGGCAGAATCAGCAGTGCGTTAATCAGCATCACGCCAACCCAGCGAATCGCCAGCATGACCGCGACCGCCACCAGCACTACGAACGCGCACTCCACCAGCCGATTATGGATGCCTCGGCTGCGCGCCAAGGACGGGCTGATGCCCGACAGCAGCAGCGAATTGTACATCACCGCCCACAGCGCAATGCCCGCCACAAGCGCAATCAACAGATAGAGCAGGTCGCTGTCCTGTACCGCCAGCACGTCGCCGACGAGCAGGGACGAATACTTCGCGAATCCACCGCCCATGGACAGCACCAGCACGCCCGCCGCCACGGAGGTGGACGAAAAGACGCTGATGATTGTATCGGTGGATGCCGCCCCGGTCTGCTTGATGCGGCAAATCAGCAGCGCCCAGACGATGCCGAACACCAGCATCGCCAGCAAATCACTCGACACGCCAAGCAGGATGCCCAGCCCGATGCCCGTCAGTGCGCTGTGACCCAGCGCATCGGAGAAAAACGCCATCTGCTGGTTGACCGCCATCGTGCCGAGCAGCCCCAGCAGCGGCGTCAGCAGCAGAATCGCCAGCAGCGCATTGACCATGAAGTCAAATTGCAGAAATTCAAAGGGCAGCAGCGTTTGCACGAACGCGCGAATCGCATCCATCACGCCTGACCTCCTTTCGTCTCGTCGTCCACCACGGCGGCGGCACGGGCGATTTCCTCCTCGGGCGTTTCCGCCTTGCGCCCCATCCAGCGTTCCGCGCCATGCAGCCGCTGGGCATTGAGCGTCTTTGCGCCCAGCCCGAACACCTTCTGGAATCCCGGCGATGCGAACACGTCATCCGGCTTGCCCTGCTTCAGCACCGTCTTGTCCAGCAGCACCACATGGTCAGCGTACTGGCGGACGACGTTCAGGTCGTGACTGACGAGCAGAATCGCCATATGGTGATGCTCCTTCAGGCGCACAACGGTATCCAGAAACATCTGCAAGCCGTTCTGATCAACGCCGGAGACGGGCTCATCCAGCACAAGCAGGTCAGGTGCGGGATGCAGCGCCAGCGCGAGCAGCACGCGCTGCAGTTCACCGCCGGAGCAGCGGCCGAGCGGGCGGTGCAGCAGCTTTTCGCCCTCCACCATTTTCAGCGCCTCCATCACCTGCGCGCGGGTCTTTTTGCCGACCCCCGTCCACACCGGGCGACGCGTCAGGCTGGCGGCGAGGAAATCCTCCACCGTCACAGGCATCTCCTTGTCAAATTCCAGATGCTGCGGCACATAGCCCGTGCGCATGTGCGCCACGTCGCGCCCTTCGCCGTCCACATGGCGAATCGTACCGCCGTGAGCGTATTCCCCCAGCAGGGCGCGGATGAGCGTCGTTTTCCCCGCGCCGTTCTGGCCGATCAGCACCGTCAGCTGACCGCAGTGGATGTGCATCGACACATCCTGCAAAAGCGTCTGTCCGCCGCGCACCACGGAGACATTTTCCAGCGCAATGCGGCACAGTTTGCAATTATCTGCCATTTTATTTCCCTCCTTGGGAGATTCGTGCGATTCTTGCACCATGTTAGTATACCATGCTTTCCGCGCGGATTCTACCCTTTTCTTTTTTCATCGGCAGGAGTTTCGCATTTTTTCGCGTATTATCATAAAGAAGAGCGAATCGTCTGCATGGGCGGTTTCGGAGGATAAAGGAGGATTTTCTCATGATTGCTTTGGCTTGCGACCACACCGGCATTGAACTCAAAAAGGAAATGATGAAGCTGCTGGACTCGATGGGGCTGGAATGGAAGGATTTCGGCACGGACACGGCGATCTCCTGCGATTATCCCGTATATGGCTACCGCGCGGCGAAAGCGGTTGCGTCTGGCGAATGCGACCGCGGCATCCTGATTTGCGGCACGGGCATCGGCATCGGCATTGCGGCAAGCAAGGTGAAGGGCACGCGCGTCTGCATCGCCGAGGTTATGCGGGAAATCCAAGTTACCCGGGATAAGGTCGAGGAAATCGACGACGTGCTCGCACAGATGGACGAGGACGACGCGCGTATCCTCCGGCTTTGGTACATTGAGCGCAAGAGCAAGGATGAAATCACGGAGGCCGTATGCTATTCGTCCACGTCGAGCCTCTACGACCTCCGTAACAAGGCGCTCGTGCGCTTCGCTCTCCTCTACTTCGGCGCGGGAGCTATGCCGTCTATGTGAGGCGTTTTCTAACTTATTCTCATGTATCGAAAAAAATCCGTATAGAAACTTGCATTTTCCCCGTGCTATCATTGAGGCGTAAAGAGAGGTCGAGGGAAAACCTCGCCGCCGTGCGCCCTACATGGTCGAGCCCTTGCGCTTATGCGTGAGGACGCTTGAGGCCGTGCGGGGCGTTCTCTTTACCCATTCGGAGGCGGAGAACATGAGAGAGTTTGCAAAAGCGTTTTACGAGTCTCCGGCATGGAGGCGGACGCGAGCGTATATTCTCAAGCGCGACGCGGGGCTATGCGTCCATTGTGGCGAGCCCGGCGTTATCGTGCATCACAAGATAGAGCTCACGCCGAGGAACATCGACGACCCGGCAATCGCGCTCGGCGAGGATAACCTCGAGACAGTTTGCCGGACGTGTCACGCATTGATACACGAGGGAACGCCGCCGCTTGCCGACGGCCTCGTTTTCGATGCAGACGGAAATATTATCACAGCGCCACATC
>OGYW01003666.1_pt1 | contig 9952 bp, 9 predicted proteins | sample 1576621 | NCBI WGS metagenome assembly OGYW01 (sample SAMEA3541528, study PRJEB24748) | human gut metagenome | biome: human gut; feature: human-associated habitat; material: faeces | place: China | collected 2012
GCTTTTCTTTTGTCAAAAACAGCTTGCAAAGCCGCTTGAGACCCGGGTGTACCCACCACAGAGGCCCGGGTGTGGGAGAGGTGCAGACCCGGGTCTGCGCGAGGCCTTTGCGGGGGTGTGGGGATGTTTATCTGCTGTGTTGGATGCGTTTTTATGCCCTGTTTTTGCATCTTTTCCGGCGAAAAAGGTCGTTTTATATTTAAACGCCTCCGTTTTGTCGATGGTTATTATTTGAACATTCTTCTCGATTCGTTGCTTACTCATTAATAATGGTTATATTTGTGCCATAAGTAATAGTGAATAAAGCAAAAAAGGAAGAGTCGGATTTGGAAATCAGGAAAGAGATGGAGAGAAGGGTGTTGCAGGATAGGCCTATTCGCTTTGACTGGGTCATCAAACGTTTGTTGTACCGGAAGGCCAACTTCAATGTGCTCAATGGTTTTGCCGTCCTCGCGGGATTGCTGGCTGTCCTTTTGCTTGTACCGTCTTGTACGACGGAGGATGAGGTTCCGGATCTCTCCGACGAGGGTACGAATGGTTGGATCTATAAGATTATGGCGGATTACTATTTGTGGAATGAGGATATGCCCGGCAAAGGAAATTTGAACTTCTCACAATCTCCAGATAAGTTCTTCGATTCATTGTTGTCTGATCAGGATGGCGTAAAATACGGAGACGGATGGCTCACTTTTTCCCGGATAGAGAAAAAGGAAGAGGAGACGAAATCTGTTTCGGAGTCCGATTCGTATGGTTTTGAGTTTGCATCATATAAAAACGGCAACCTTTATTATGCCTGGGTTTTATATGTCTTGCCCGGTTCTCCTGCTGCCGAGGCCGGACTGGAACGGGGGGACTGGATTATCGCCGTTGGTAGTGAGACTCCGAATGTGACGAACTTGTCTGCTTTTTATAGCGGAGGTGAAACTACTTTCTTATTGGCAGATGCGGTAAGAAAAGGCAATGAGGTCACTTTTTATAAAAGAAAAACTATTTCGGTTGCAGCTTCCCGTGCAGTGGAAGACACGCCTTTTCTGAAAGATTCCGTCTATACGGTGGGTGGCAAGAAGGTCGGTTATCTGGTTTACAACAGTTTTTCTTCCGGTCCGGACGATGAAAGTACAATCTATGACGACCGGATGAAACAGGTCTTTGCCGGGTTTAAGGCTGAAAATGTGGATGAGTTTATATTGGATTTGCGATATAATCAGGGAGGTTTGGTCACTTGTGCGCAGTTGATGACCTCTCTTCTGGCTCCGGCCGATGCTTTGGGTAAGACATTCTGTATTATGGAGCATAACGAAAAGCAATCAAAAAGTGATGAAACTTTGCTGTTGAGAAAAAATTCTGAAATAGGAAATGCTAATCTGGACTTAAAACGCATTTACGTGCTGACAGGAAGTGTGACCGCATCTGCTTCGGAGGCCGTGATCAATTGCCTGATCCCTTATCTTACCCGTAGTAACATCACGATCATAGGAGAAAAAACGATTGGCAAGCGGGTGGGCAGCAACACTTTCGGAACCAAAGAAAAATATGGCTGGCTGTTGCATCCGATTACATTACGCATTTATAATGCCGATCACGAAGCTGACTATGCAAATGGTTTTGAACCGGATGTGAAGATCGAGGAACTGGTTATAGGAAATGATTTGTTGCCCTTCGGAGATACGAACGAGAGGCTGCTGAGTGAGGCGCTTTCGCGGATAAGCGGATTGAAGAGCCTGCCGGTACATGCGGAAAGCGAAGGTCGTATTTTGCTCACCCCGTCATCTCTCGAAAGAAAACAAACGAAAGGTCTTATCTTCGAGGAGGGAAAATAAGGCCTCTTGTGCCGTCTATAATTGAAGGTCTTCTGCCAGCTTGGTTTTATTTTTGATATACTTACAAAGATATTTTTCTCTTCCGACAAAAGCTCATATTTTATCCTTATTTTTGTTTCCGGTATCAACTAATTACGTTATGAAAATGATAAATTGTTTCATTCCGTTCCTTTCTTTACCCCAGGCCAGGCAAACCGTAAGAGCGTTGGGGTTATGTGACCGGATAAAGAATATCTACTTGTTAGCGACGGAAAAGATTCCCGATGAGGTCGAGGGTTGTGAGATGCTGATGATCGATTCGCCCGCCAGTACCGCTACTTTCCGGACGATTGCTTTACATGCAGATACGGCCTATACATTGTTATATACCAAATATACGGCATTCGAGCCGGGGCAGTTCGCCTTCGAACGCCTGTTGGCTATTGCCGGCGATACGAATGCCGGAATGCTTTATGCGGATCGTTACCTGTTAAAAAACGGCAACAGCCAACAGGCTCCTGTCATAGACTATCAGAAAGGAAGCTTGCGTGATGATTTTGATTTCGGCTCCCTGCTGTTTTTCCGTTCGTCCGTTTTGAAGCAGGCGGTCCGGGCGATGGATGCTGATTACCGTTTTGCCGGGCTGTATGACCTTCGCCTTCGTGTCTCGGAGCTGGCCGAACTGGTTCATGTCAATGAATATTTGTACTCGGAAGTGGAGACGGATATCCGCAAGAGCGGAGAGAAGTTGTTCGATTATGTTGATCCGAAAAACCGGGCGGTGCAGATCGAGATGGAAGCTGTTTGTACGGCCTACCTGAAACGGGTCGGCGGTTATCTTGCCCCGGACTTTGAACCGGTCACCTTCGATGCCGGCGGTTTCGAGCAGGAAGCCTCCGTTATCATCCCGGTCCGCAACCGTATCCGTACGATAGAAGATGCTATCCGTTCCGTGCTGGCACAAAAAACGACCTTCCGCTTTAATCTGATTATTGTGGATAACCATTCGACAGACGGAACTTCCGAAGCGATCGGAAAATATACTGCAGACGGACGTGTGGTTCATTTGGTTCCGGAACGTTCCGATCTGGGGATCGGCGGTTGCTGGAACGTGGGTGTGCATCATCCGGCTTGTGGCAAGTTTGCCGTCCAGCTCGATAGCGACGATGTATATAGCGGTCCTGATACGTTGCAGAAGATCGTTGATGCTTTTTATGAACAGAACTGCGCGATGGTTGTCGGAACCTATCGGATGACCGATTTCAAGATGAACGAAATACCGCCCGGCATCATCGACCATCGGGAGTGGACGCTTGAAAACGGACGTAACAATGCGCTCCGCATCAACGGTCTGGGAGCTCCCCGTGCCTTTTATACACCTGTGCTCCGGAGGATCAACCTTCCGAATACAAGCTATGGAGAAGATTATGCTTTGGGACTGCGTATCTCCCGCACCTGGCGTATCGGGCGCATCTATGATGTCCTTTACCTCTGCCGCCGCTGGGAAGACAATTCGGATGCCGCGCTCGATGTCGTGAAAATGAACGGACATAATACCTACAAAGACCGTATTCGTACTTGGGAATTGCAGGCGCGGATTGCCTTGAACGCTCATTCGCCCAAATGATTTCTTCTTGGTCTTTTGGCCGTTTGCTCACTATGGATTCTTTTTTCACTACATTTGTGTTGCGGGACAAGTTGCCGGCAACCATGAAAACACGAAGCTTATGAATGATTTGGAACGAGAAATAGAATTCCTGCTGATAGACCAAAAGCAGGATTGGAAACTGGCAAGGGAGAATTATGGTTCTTTGACCAATGTGCAGACGCGTTATTTCCAGGATGATTACAGGACAACGATTCTTCAATTTAATCCGGAACGGATTCGTTCTTCCGCAGCTAAGATCGACAAGGCATCCTTGTTGGCGCGCCCCTGTTTTTTCTGCCATCGGCCGGAAGAACAAAAGGGAGTGATGTATAATGATGCGTTTGAAATACTGGTTAATCCATACCCTATTTTCGAGGACCATCTGACCGTTCCCCTGCGTTGGCATGAAAAGCAACAGATAAAGCCTTATTACGAGGATATGCTGGACATCGTTTCGGATTTATCTGACTATGCCTTGTTCTATAATGGTCCGAAATGCGGTGCTTCCGCTCCGGATCATATGCATTTCCAAGCTGGAAAGAAAGAGGAGTTTCCGGTTGTGAGAAATTGGCCGAACTTCCCGAAACAGGTCGTTTGGGAAAGTGAACGGACTGGTTTCTATGCTTCAGTTGATCTCCTTCCGGTCTGTTTTATCCTAGTGTCGAGGGATAAGGGTGAGGCGGCGGCCGTTTTCGAGTTGTTATACGACATGATGCCGATGGGACCGGATGATTACGAACCAATGATGAACCTGCTGGTCTGGAGGGAGGATGATGTTTGGATTACCTGTATCTTCCCCCGGCGGGAATTGCGTCCATCCTGCTATTATGCCGAGGGAGATGCCAATATTCTCATCAGCCCGGCGACGGTCGAGATGGCCGGTTTATTTGTCGTCCCTTTGGAAAAGGACTTTAAGAAAGTGACATTTGCAGACCTCGAAAAGGTCTGGGAAGAGGTAAGTATTACGGAGGATGAGGAGAATGAGCTCATCCGGAAAATAAGAGATGAAGCATGATATCATATAAGCCTATGTCTGATAAGCCATCTGTACGGTCTCCTTGGTTTTGGGTTCCTTCCCTGTATTTTGCGCAGGGAATACCTTATGTCGCGGTGATGATCGTCTCTGTCCTTATGTATAAGCGCCTGGGAGTTTCAAATACCGATATCGCCCTTTATACGAGTTGGCTGAATCTGCCCTGGGTGATCAAACCTTTTTGGAGTCCTTTTGTGGATTTGCTGAAGACTAAACGCTGGTGGGTGGCCACGATGCAGTTATTGATCGGGGCAGGACTTGCCGGAGTGGCGTTTACGATCCCAACGACGTTCTTTTTCCAGGCTTCATTGGCTGTATTCTGGTTGCTGGCTTTCAGCTCCGCCACACATGATATTGCGGCGGACGGCTTTTACATGCTGGCTCTCGATTCGCATGAACAGGCTTTCTTCGTCGGTATCCGGAGTACTTTTTACCGGATTGCGATTATTGCCGGACAGGGTGTGCTGGTCATGTTTGCCGGATTTCTGGAAAACAGTACTGGGAATATCCCGCTTGCCTGGTCTGTTACATTCTTTATTTTAGGCGGGCTGTTTTTGGCTTTGTTCCTGTATCACCGGTATATACTTCCTTTGCCGAAAGGGGATAAGCCATCGGCTACGGTGACTCCTTCCACAATCTTAAAAGAGTTTTTCGCGACTTTCGCCTCTTTTTTCAAAAAGAAACAAGCCTTTGTCGCGATTCTGTTTATGCTGTTGTACCGTTTCCCGGAAGCCCAGTTGGCTAAATTGGTAACGCCTTTCCTGGTCGATCCCCGCGAAGTGGGTGGCTTGGGGCTTTCGACGGCTGAAATCGGACTGGTGTACGGGACGATCGGTACGATCGGTTTGACATTGGGCGGAATATTGGGAGGTATCGCCGCCTCGGCAGGAGGATTGAAGAAATGGATCTGGCCGATGGCGTTGGCAATTTCCCTTCCTGACGCTGTCTTTATTTATTTGAGCAGTGCGTTGCCTGATAATTTGTGGATAGTCAACATTTGCGTATTTATCGAACAGTTTGGATACGGCTTTGGCTTTACGGCCTATATGTTGTATCTGATTTATTATTCCGACGGAGAACATAAGACGGCACATTATGCGATCTGTACGGCTTTTATGGCTTTGGGCTTGATGCTTCCTGGAATGGCGGCCGGCTGGTTGCAGGAACAGATGGGCTACGAGAATTTCTTCTGGTGGGTGATGGGATGTTGCCTGGTGACGTTGCTTGTCACGGCCTGCCTGAAGATCGATCCCGAATTCGGGAAGAAAAAACAAGGAAATAACTAAATATATTTGCTTTGTATGGTGGCGAAAACGATATTGATAGCGGATGGTGGTTCCACGAAAACGGATTGGAGTATTGTGTCCGGCAATTGGGAGATAGACCGGATCAGGACAGGAGGAATTAATCCTTTTTTCCAGACGGAAGAGGAGATCTCGGCTGAGATAAGGGACAATCTGATTCCCCGGATAAGGGAGTCCGATTCTGTCGGGGCCGTTTACTTTTATGGTGCCGGATGTGCGTTTCCGGAAAAGAACGAGATTATACGCCGTTCTGTCACGCGCTATCTGCCGGTCCCGGTGGAGGTCGGCAGCGATTTGCTGGCAGCCGCCCGTGCCCTTTGTGGAGACAGTCCCGGCATTGCTTGTATTTTGGGGACTGGTTCCAACTCCTGTCTGTATGACGGAAAGGGTATTGTCAAGAGCATATCTCCGTTGGGCTTTGTCTTGGGAGATGAGGGGAGTGGCGCCGTACTTGGAAAATTGTTGGTTGGGGATGTGTTGAAGAACCAGTTGCCGGCAGCTTTGCAAGAGGCTTTTTGGGCGGAGTCCGGTTTGACACCGGCCATCATTATGGAAAAGGTTTATAAAGGGCCTTTCCCGAATCGTTTTTTGGCAAGCCTGTCTCCTTTTTTGCTCCGGCATATGGAAGAACCTGCAATACGTGATCTGGTGAGCAATAGTTTCCGGGCGTTCTTTGCCCGCAATGTCATGCAGTATGATTACCGGGAGCATCCTGTCTATCTGACAGGCTCCATTGCTTGGTATTATCAGGATATATTGAAAGATGTTGCTCGTGAGTTCGAGCTTCGATTAGGAACGATCGTTCAAAGTCCGGTTCAAGGTCTGATTCACTATCACTGTGTTTTATAAATAATAAATTATCTAATTCGGTTTTTATCATGAAAAAATCTTTATTCTTATTGTGTTTGCTTCTGGGGATGTTGGGTAATTGTGCGTTGGTGTTGGCACAACCGGCCCAGAAGTTGGTCAATGTGGTGGTTTCGCCTGATCGTATCGATTGGAAATGCAAGGCGAAGGAAGAAGTCAAGTTTACGGTACAGGTTTTCAAGAATGAGAATTTGTTGAAAGATAAATGCGGGAAGTAAATACGTTTCCCGGTTAATAATAATGCATGTATGTCGAATTTAAAGTATTTTTTAGCGGGGGTGTTAATTATGGCAATAACATCGTGTATGCAAAAGGATAGTGAATTGTTTTTGTTTGTCGGATCGTATGCGGATGCTACAGACCCTGGTATAAATCTGTTTCGCTTCGATGTGGAGAAAGGGACGGCTGTGCCGGTGAAAAGCCTGTCGGGCATTCAGGACCCTTCTTATCTGACAGTGAGCCGGGATGGCAAGTTTGTCTATTCGGTAAGTGAAACTGCTGTGCCGGACGCAAAAGTATGTGCCTATTCGTTTGACAAGCAAACCGGGACGTTTTCTTTGCTGAACGAGCAGCATACGGATGGGAGCGCTCCCTGCTATATCTGGGTGGACAGTAAACACCGGATGGCTGTCACGGCCAACTACAACGGCGGAAGCATAAGTGTTTTCTCCATCTCGGCCGATGGAGCTTTGCTACCGGCTGAAGTATATGCGTATGAAGGAGGAAGACCGGGGGCCGAACGCCAGGCGGTCCCGCATCTGCATTGCGTGTACGCTTCTCCGGATGAGAACTATCTGTATGCCAACGATCTGGGAACGGACCGGATTTATAAATACGAGATCGTTGCTTCCGATAAAGGCTTGAGTTTGCGGGAAGGGACGCCTGCCTCTTTTAGTTTGCCGGTGGGAGAAGGTCCGCGCCATACGGTTTTTCATCCGAACGGGAAATGGGCTTACCTGATTAGCGAGCTTTCGGGCCGCGTCGCTCTCATGTATTACGACAAGGGCAACCTGACCCCGGTCCGGTTTGTAGAAGCCGATACGTTACATGTCTCCGGTAGTGCCGATATACACATCACACCGGACGGTCGTTTCCTATATGCCTCTAACCGTCTGAAAGGTGACGGTATCGCGATTTTTTCTATCGATCTGGAAAACGGGCAATTGACAAAGATTGGTTATCAGCTGACCGGCATTCATCCGCGTAATTTCGTCATCACCCCCAACGGCAAGTTCCTGCTTTGCGCTTGTCGGGATAGTCATATCGTGCAGGTTTACGAAATAGACAAGCAAAGCGGTTTGTTGAAAGATACGGGAAAAGACATCCGGGTTAGCAAGCCTGTTTGCTTGAAGTTTACCGACATGTAAATGTGATATTTTTAGTAGCTTTGCAACGTGTAAATTGTAATAAGCTATGTCATTCATTAAGATAACGGAACAGAATTCTCTCTATAACGACCTGGAACGGAAGTCCGTCCGGGACTTGCTTGAAGATATCAATACGGAAGATCAGAAAGTGGCGTTGGCTGTCCGAGAGACAATCCCCAAAATAGAAGAATTGGTTTTGCAGATCGTTCCCCGCATGAAGCAGGGCGGACGGATCTTTTATCTGGGAGCCGGAACCAGCGGGCGGTTGGGAGTTTTGGATGCTTCCGAAATCCCCCCGACGTTTGGGATGCCTTCCACACTGATTGTCGGCTTGATAGCTGGTGGCGATACTGCCCTCCGGAATCCTGTGGAGAATGCTGAAGACGATGAGGAACGCGGCTGGCAGGAATTGCTGGAGCACCGGGTTAATACGAAGGATACCGTGATCGGCATTGCTGCTTCCGGGACGACTCCTTATGTGATCGGTGCCCTTCGCAAAGCACGTGAACAGGGTATCCTGACCGCCTCCATTTCCAGCAATCCAGATTCACCGATGGCGATGGAGGCCGATGTCGCAATCGAAATGATTGTCGGGCCGGAGTTTGTCACTGGCAGTTCCCGTATGAAATCCGGCACGGGGCAGAAAATGATCCTGAACATGATCTCCACCTCCGTTATGATCCGATTGGGTAGGGTTAAAGGAAACCGGATGGTCAATATGCAGCTCACCAATCAGAAACTTATAGACCGTGGAACCCGCATGGTTGCCGAGGAATTGAATCTTCCCTATAACCAATCCCGCCATCTGCTGTTGATGTACGGCTCCGTTCAGGAAGCTGTCGAGGCTTACCGCAAAGCTTAACGGGTCTGGAGTCGGTTTCAGCTTTTTTCTGTAAGAAGATGAGAAATATATGGAAAATATCTTTATATTTGTCCCATGCATTGTTCCTGCTTCGCAATCTGCGGAAAAGGATTAAAAGGGAATCGGGTGCAAATCCCGGACAGTCCCGCTGCTGTAAGCTTCAAAACGGATTGGGCAATTCTTTTATGCCACTGACGCGAGTTGGGAAGGCGCTCATACCGGAAGTAAGTCAGAAGACCTGCAACGCATATTTTTTCGACGGCTTCGAGGATAGGCCGGAAGAGAACTGTGAAGCCGTAGGCTTTTGCCTTTCTTTATTTCCGTTTCCCGTAGCTATTTACTTGTTTTTAATTATTTTGCCATAATAATTAGGAAAAGAGGCATGGATCGCTTGACGGGATGAGCTCCGTCGGTGGTTCATGCTTTTATTTTTGTGATGAATAAAAGGTTAAAGATTGTGCGAGTATTGAAATAAAATATTTAAGTTTGTTGGCGGGTTTATTTAAATCTAAATTAATGGATGTAAAAAGAGAGACCATACTACGTATTAATAAGGGAGATACAAATGCTTTTAAGTTATTGTATGCGACCTATTATACCTATTTGTGCGCGATTGCAGTAAAGTATGTATATAAGCCGGAAATAGCAGAAGAGATTGTAAATGATGTTTTTTTGAATGTATGGAATAATCGGTCGTCATTAGTTTATCCCGTCAAAGCTTATTTGATACGTGCCGTTCAAAACCAGTGTTTGAGTTTTTACAGGAAAAAGCGCTTAGAAGAGGTGCCGGTCTCTGATATAAACGGCTATGTGATTGATGTTCATGAGCAATTGATCTGTTTAGAATCTTCACCTTTGGCTTGTTTGGAAAATAAAGAGTTAACCGATCTGATAAGTAGGGCTATCGACCAGTTGCCTGCGAAGTGTCGCGAAATTTTTATTCAACACCTTTATTATAATAAAACCTATGAAGAAATAGCCCGGATGAAAAATATTTCTTCCAGTACGGTCCGGGTACAAATTAAGCAAGGATTATCTAAGTTGAAAGTATTATTGGGGAATTTATATCCTG
>OGYW01003670.1_pt1 | contig 9942 bp, 5 predicted proteins | sample 1576621 | NCBI WGS metagenome assembly OGYW01 (sample SAMEA3541528, study PRJEB24748) | human gut metagenome | biome: human gut; feature: human-associated habitat; material: faeces | place: China | collected 2012
ACCTTGTCGCGCGAGAGGAGCGGCACGGCGATCAGCGACTTGATGTCCTGCATGGCCAGCACCTCGCGCTCGCGGAAAGCCTCGTCGGGCAATTCGTCGAGCGAAGAGATGATTACGGGCTGGCCGTTGGCGATGCGCTGCGTCCACCAGGGCACCTCGTCCATCGAAATACCGCTTACCAGCTCCTGTTCCCCGGCGACATTCTCGGCCGTGACTTCGTAGGTGCAATTATATAAACGGTGTTCGGGGTCGGATTCGATGATATAGGCCCTTCCGCCATCGAACATGGTCAGCACGTCGGCCAGGATTTCGTCGACGACGGCATCCAGGTCATCGACTTTCAGCAGCGAAAGCAGCGTTTGCGAAATGCTGTTAAGACGGAACAGCAGGTCGTTGATCCGTTGTTTTTCCTCCGACCTGACCACTTCGGACGGCGGGTCGACCACCCGGAAATAACCCGTCAGCAACATCCCCCCGTCTTCGGCAACCTCTTCGCGCAACAGTTTCCAATAGCACCATATCTCCCCCTCGGGGCCTTGCAGCGGGTAGAGGCGTTCGGCGCCGCCCCGCACCCCGATCGAGGCGAGGGCATATTCCCGGTAGGCCGGAGTTATCATCTTCCCGAACTCTTCGTAAGTCACATCGCACGAAGCGACCCCCAGCAGGTCGCGGAGCCCTTCCGAAATATGGAACACGCGGCGGTTACGGTCGGCTTGCCACCAACCTATTTTGGCATCCCGCATAATCTCCCGCAGGATCTCGTTTTCTTTCATTCAAAGATTTTTGCTTACTGTCAGGCCGAGGCGTCACGGCCTATCGTGCAAATTTAAGCACCCTCGGGCGGAAATGCAAATTATACGGTTGTTTTTGCGCAACCCAAAGGGCTTTTTTGTTATATATTTCCGGTCGAGAAGGATCAAAATATCCCTTCAGAAGCAGTTTTGGCGGTTTTTTTCGCCGTGCCGACATCCCCGTACGGATATTTTGACTATCTTTGGAAAATAATTCCAGCGACCAGAACCTATGAGCGAAAAATATGTCGTAAGGCTGAAAAACGCAGCCATCTACCATGCGGACAACCCGTTCGGCAGCACCTCGGCCGAGAAGCTGATGCGCCGGGGAGAGATGGTGCTGTCGGATGTGAACCTGTGTGTGGCTCCGGGCGAATTCGTTTACCTGATCGGACGCGTCGGCAGCGGCAAGAGCACCCTGCTCAAAACCCTCTACGCCGAGGTGCAGCTGCTCTCCGGCGAAGGACGCGTGGCAGGCTACGACCTGCGCAGACTCAGGCGCCGCGACATCCCCTACCTCCGCCGCCGGATCGGCATCGTATTCCAGGACTACCAGCTGCTGACCGACCGCAACGTCTTCATGAACCTCTATTACGTAATGAAAGCCACGGGATGGAAGCGCGAAGACCAGATCCGGGAGCGGATCGACCAGGTGCTCAAGCTCGTAGACCTCGAGGCCAAAAGCTACAAAATGCCGTTCGAACTCTCGGGGGGCGAGCAGCAGCGGCTGGTCATCGCACGCGCCCTGCTGAACGACCCGCAGGTGCTGCTGGCCGACGAGCCCACCGGCAACCTCGACCCCGTGACGGCCGAAGGCATCATGCGGCTCTTCCAGGAGATTGCCGGCCGCGGCTGTGCCGTGGTCATGTCCACGCACAACACCGCACTGATCGAGAACTACCCCGCCCGCGCCATACTCTTCGCGCAGGGTAAAATCCGCGAGGTAGACCTCAAAGCCGAACTCGGATAACAGACCGTAAACCCCACGCTGCCGCATCCCGCCCGGGGTATGTTGCGGCACACCCTGCGGGGATGCCTCCGAAACGTCCTGCAACCGCAAAAAATCGTCTGGCGGAAGCCAGGCGGCTATTGTTTATTCGGGATATATTTCGTATATTTGTACGATATTTTAAAGACGACAGATGAGTACCGAATTAGAAAACGTAAAAAAGCAAGAAGAAGAATATTCCGCTTCGAATATCCAGGTTCTCGAAGGGCTTGAGGCGGTGCGCAAGCGCCCCGCCATGTATATCGGCGACATAGGCGAGAAGGGCCTGCACCATCTGGTCTACGAGGTGGTCGACAACTCGATCGACGAGGCGCTGGCGGGCTATTGCACCGACATCGACGTGACGATCAACGAGGACAACTCCATCACCGTACGCGACAACGGCCGCGGCATCCCGACCGACTACCACGAAAAGGAGGGTAAATCGGCACTCGAAGTCGTGCTTACGGTTCTCCATGCGGGCGGTAAGTTCGACAAGGGCAGCTACAAGGTCTCGGGCGGCCTGCACGGCGTGGGCGTATCGTGCGTGAACGCACTTTCGACGCTGCTGATCGCCGAGATCCGCAGCCGCGACGGGAAAATATACCGCCAGACGTACAGCAAGGGCGCTCCCACCTCGCAGGTCGAGGTCATCGGCGAATGCTCCGACCGCGGCACCACCATCACGTTCAAACCCGACGAGAGCATCTTCACGCTCACGACGGAATACAAATACGACATCCTGGCCAACCGCCTGCGCGAACTGGCGTTCCTGAACAAGGGCATCCGCCTGAACCTCTACGATAAGCGCAGGGACGACGAAGGCAATACCCGCGAAGACCACTTCTATTCGGAAGAGGGCCTCAAGGAGTTCGTCCAGTACCTCGACGCCACGCGCGGCACGCCGATCATCGACCAGATCATCTACCTCGATACCGAAAAGAACGGCGTCCCGGTCGAGGTGGCCATGCAGTACAACGACTCGTTCTCGGAGAACGTGCACTCCTATGTAAATAACATCAACACCATCGAGGGCGGTACGCACCTGACGGGCTTCCGCCGCGCGCTGACCCGTACGCTCAAGAAATACGCCGAGGATTCGGGTATGCTCGCCAAACTGAAGTTCGACATCAACGGCGACGACTTCCGCGAGGGGCTCACAGCCGTGGTTTCGGTGAAGGTGCAGGAGCCGCAGTTCGAAGGCCAGACCAAGACCAAACTGGGCAACGACGAGGTCTCGGCCGCCGTAGACCAGGCGATGTCCGCCGCCCTGGGCCACTACCTGGAGGAAAACCCCAAGGATGCCAAGGCCATCGTGCAGAAAGTCATCCTGGCTGCGACGGCGCGCCACGCGGCACGCCACGCCCGTGAAATGGTGCAGCGCAAGACCGTACTTTCGGGAGCCGGGCTCCCCGGCAAACTCGCCGACTGTTCGAGCCGCGACCGTTCGATCGCCGAAATCTTCTTCGTCGAGGGTGACTCGGCAGGCGGCACGGCCAAATCGGGCCGCGACCGTAATTTCCAGGCCATCATGCCGCTGCGCGGTAAGATCCTGAACATCGAAAAGGCGCAGGAGCACCGCATGTGGGAGAACGAGGAGATCAAGAACATGTTCACGGCGCTGGGTGTGACGATCGGCACCGAGGAGGACAGCAAGGCGCTCAACCTGGAGAAACTCCGCTACGACAAGATCATCATCATGACCGATGCCGACGTCGACGGCAGCCACATCGCGACGCTGATGCTGACGTTCTTCTTCCGCAAGATGAAGGAGCTGATCGAGAACGGCCACGTCTACATCGCCACCCCGCCCCTCTACCTCGTGAAGAAAGGCAAGCAGGAGCGCTATTGCTGGACGGAGAAGGAACGCGACACCATCACCGCCGAATTCGGCAAGGGGGCGCACGTGCAGCGTTACAAAGGTCTCGGCGAGATGAACGCCCACCAGCTGTGGGAAACGACGATGAACCCCGACACGCGCATCCTGCGCCAGGTGAACATCGAAAACGCTGCCGAGGCAGACCGCATCTTCTCGATGCTGATGGGTGACGAAGTGCCGCCCCGACGCGAATTCATCGAGAAAAACGCGCATTACGCAAATATCGACGCATAATGAAAAGGAAAAGGATTGCCCTTGCGAAAGGTGCGATCCTTTTCTTTATATAACCGATATTACAGACTGACACTATGAAAGTTACCGTAATCGGAGTCGCCGGAGGAACCGGCTCGGGAAAGTCCACGCTCGTCAAACGCCTGCAAGAGGCCTTCGTAGGCGACGACGTCGTGACGCTCTGCCACGACTACTATTACAAGGCGCACCCCGAGCTGACCTACGAGGAACGCACGAAACTCAATTACGACCATCCGCAGGCGTTCGACACGCAGATGCTGGTCGACCACATCAAGGCGCTGAAGGACAACGTCCCCATCGAGCACCCGGTCTACTCGTTCGTCGACCACGACCGTACGGCGGAAACCGTGTGCGTGAAGCCTTCGAAGGTAATCATCGTCGACGGCATCCTGATCTTCGAAAACAAGGAGCTGCGCGACATGATGGACATCAAGGTCTATGTGGACACGGACGCCGACATACGCCTGGCGCGCCGTATCCTGCGCGACGTCTGCGAGCGCGGGCGTACGATGCAGTCGGTCATCACGCAATACACCTCGACCGTGAAGCCCATGCACGACGAGTTCGTCGAACCCTCGAAGCGCTACGCCGATGTCATCATCCCCGAGGGCGGTTTCAACTCGGTGGCCGTGGCGATGCTGATCCAGAACATCAGTTCGCTGATCGCGCGTAACGAGTAGCCGGACAACCGGGTGACCGAAAGGCCCGAGAACGGCATTATGGGAAAGGAGATAACAGGACGGGACTCCGAGGAATTTACGGATATCCTGCAACGAAAACCCCGGCGCAAAGAGATTGCGCCGGGGTTTTATTTCGGAATCGGAATCCAAGCCGCAGCCGCTTTGCACCCTAAGGCTACGATCAGCTGCGACTTGCCGGCTGCGGCAGCCAACCGTCACTGCACATGGGTACCCGGGGCCAAACAAAACAGAAAGCACCCGCCTGCCGCGGAACCGAATGCAGGAAGGAAGGAACACGCCGGGGCGGAAAAGGCTACTCGCCCCGCCGGGAGATGTCGAAGCTGAAATTTTGCCCGTCCTTTGTTCCCATGGCGCTCTCCTGCCAGCGGTTGTTCGCCGCATCCCACTCCGAAAAAATAGCTATATGGTCGTACTCGAACGGCAGGATCACCTTCCCGTTATTGGCGACGATCCCGAAGCGTTTACGCCCCGCGGCATCGGAGATGGAGGCCGCCGCGTGCCCGTATTTTCCTCCGTCCTGCAAATCGCCCACACGGAACGGCAGCACGGTTTCCCCGTTGGGGCCGATCAGCGTATAGGTATATTCACCGTCCTGCTCCATGCCGACCCATGTGTTGGCAAAGCGGAAGCCCGAAGCCATGTCGAACTGACAGGGGATTACCTCCTTCCCGCTGCGGTCGATATAGCCGTAGGCCAATTTCCCGCCCGTAACGACCTTGCTCACTACGGCCCGGTCGCCCAGGAACTCCTCGGCACTGTAAAAGTTGCACGGCACGACCTGTCGCCCCGACTTGTCGATGAACCCCCATTTGACATAGTATTTTCCCTGAATGCCGACCGGGGCCAGCCCGTCCTGCGCGAAATCCCGGGCGTCGTCGAACTGCACAGGAATAACGATTCCGCCATCCGGGGCGATATACCCGAACTTCCCGCGGAATTCGTACGCATCCCGGAGCGTAATCCCCGCTACGTTTTCCTTCTCGACATAGGCACCGACACCCACGCGGGCGAGCCCGTTGGAAAAATCGCTGCAATAGTCGTAACCGAGGCTGCGGACATTGCCCAGCGTATCGGCGAGCGAGAATTCCCGTTCGGCGGCCGTGCCGGTGCGGGCCACACAGACCCCGTTACGGACACCGCCCAAGCGCTCCCACTCCAGCGGCACGACCACACGCCCCGAGCGGTCAATCAGGCCGTAGAGCATCCTGCCATCCCCGGCTTTCCGCCCGACCACGGCATGGCCGTTGCCGAAATCCGCGGCATCGTCGTAGGCCGGCGGCACCACCACCTGCCCGAGGGTATCGGCATACCCGTATTTTCCGTTGGATTTCATACGCGAATCGGGAATACGGTACCCGCCCTTATTAACCCTTATGAGTCCGTCGGCCGCAGGCCACACCACATCGTATTTCGCATCGAGCCGCCGCGCCACCTCCGGGCTTTGCGCCACGGCATGCCCGGTAAAAACCACCCCGCCCAGCAAAGTCGCTGCGGACATGATGCGATGCTTGATCATATGCCTGTTATCTTTTTGATTTCGTTGAGTTTGTTGAGTGCCTCGATGGGTGTCAGCGAATCGATGTCCAACCCCTTGATCTGGTCGCGGATCTGTACCAGCACCGGATCGTCCAGCTGGAACATCGACAGTTGCATGTTCTGCGGGGCGCCGGCTTCGGCAGCCTCCCTGACCGACGGCGAAGGTTTCTTGCCGCGGCTTTTGAGGCTGCGGCTCGGTACGATCTCGTTGTTGCCGTAGACCAATTCGAGGTTGCGCAGGATCTCGTCGGCACGCGACACCACCGACATCGGCATGCCGGCCATGCGCGCCACGTGGATACCGAACGAGTGTTCCGTGCCGCCGCGTTCGAGCTTGCGCAGGAAGACGATCTGGTTGCCCATCTCCTTGACGCTCACGTGGTAGTTTTTCACGCGGGGGCACATCTGCTCCATTTCGTTCAGCTCGTGGTAGTGTGTGGCGAAGAGCGTTTTGGCGTGCGCCGTCGGGTGGTTGTGCAGGTACTCGACCATCGCCCAGGCGATGGAAATACCGTCGTAGGTGCTCGTGCCGCGGCCGATTTCGTCCAGCAGGACGATGCTGCGGTCGGAGATGTTATTGAGGATGCTGGCCGATTCGAGCATCTCGACCATGAAAGTCGACTCGCCCTGCGAAATGTTGTCCGAAGCCCCGACGCGCGTGAAAATCTTGTCCACATAGCCGATATGGGCCGACTTCGCGGGTACGTACGAACCCATCTGGGCCATCAGGATGATCAGCGCGGTCTGGCGCAGCAGCGCCGACTTACCCGACATGTTGGGTCCGGTGATCATCATAATCTGCTGCTGCTTGTCGTCGAGCATCACGTCGTTGGGGATGTACTCCTCCCCCACGGGCATCAGCGTCTCGATCACCGGATGGCGGCCCTGACGGATGTCGATGCGCTTGCCGTCGTCCAGCACGGGACGCACGTAGCGGCGTTCGCAGGCGATGCGTGCGAAGGACTGGAGGCAGTCGATGCGCGCCACCGCGGCGGCGTCGCGCAGCATCGGCGCCAGCGAACCGCAGATATAGGCCATGATCCCGGCGTAGATGCGCTGCTCCAGGATGAGCATCTTCTCCTCGGCGCCGAGAATCTTCTCCTCGTACTCTTTCAGTTCGCCCGTAATGTAACGCTCGGCGTTGGCGAGGGTCTGCTTGCGTATCCACGTCTCGGGGACCTTGTCCTTGTGAGCGTTGCGGACCTCGATATAGTAGCCGAAAACGTTGTTGTAGCTGATCTTGAGCGACGGGATGCCCGTGGCCTCGCTCTCGCGCTGCTGGATGCGCGCGAGATAGTCCTTGCCGTGGAGCGCGATGCGGCGCAGGTCGTCCAGTTCGGGATCGACGCCGTCGGCGATCACGCCGCCCTTCTGTATCTGGTTGTTCTGCGGGTCGGGGTAGATTTCGCGGGCGATACGCTCGCGGACCTCCGCCAGAGGGTCGATCTGCTCTGCCAGCGCATGCAGGCGGTCGTCGTCGGTGGACTCCAGCGCAGCCTTGAGCGTCTCGATGGCTCCGAGCGAGTTCTTGAGCTGCACCAGTTCGCGGGGCGTGACCCTCTGGGCGGCGATACGCCCCGCGATACGCTCCAGATCGCCCACCAGCGACACCTGCTCGCGGATGACATCCGCCAGATCGGCGTCTTTGATCAGCCGTTCCACCACATCGAGGCGCTCGTTGATCTTCGCGGGGTCCTTGATCGGCATGGCGATCCAGCGTTTCAGCAGGCGGCCGCCCATCGGCGTCAGCGTGCGGTCGATCACGTCGGCGAAACTGCACTTCTCGCGCGCGCCGTTCGACGAAAAAAGCTCCAGGTTGCGGATCGTGAACTTGTCGACCCACACGTAATCGTCCTGGTCGATACGCGCGATGGAGGCGATGTGGCCCGTTTCGCGGTGCTCGGTGAATTCGAGGTAGTAGAGAATGGCCCCGGCGGCCGAAATGCCGCTGGTGAAGTGGTCCACGCCGAAGCCCTTGAGGGATTTGGTCCCGAACTGCTTGCAGAGTTTCTCGCGGTTGACGTCCTCCGAAAAGACCCACTCGTCGAGACGGTAGGTGTAGAGTTTCGACCCGAACGAACCGGAAAAACGGTCCTCGTAGCCGCGCTGGTAGACGACCTCCTTGGGCTGGAGGTTCGAGATCAGCTTGTCGACATAGCTGTCCGCTCCCTCGGCCACATAGAACTCGCCCGTGGAGATGTCCAGAAAAGCCACGCCCGTCGTCTGCCGGCCGAAATAGACCGACGCGATGAAGTTGTTCTCCTTGTTGGCCAGGATGTTGTCGCCCAGCACGATGCCCGGAGTCACCAGTTCGATCACGCCGCGCTTGACGAGTCCCTTCACCAGCTTGGGGTCCTCCAGCTGCTGAGGTGAAGCTGGAAAATGCCGAACCGGTTTACTGCTATTTAAGCGGGAACGAAAACATTTTGGAAGAGGGCGTCCGGTTTTTAGAATTTCAAGAGCAAGGCGTGACCGCCTATACGAAGGAAAACCTGAAAAGCTTTTTTGATACGCCTTACCGGGAGCAATATCACTTTCAGGCGTATAAAAATTGGCTGAATGATCCTAATGGCCTTTGCTGGTTCCAGGGATATTATCATATGTTTTATCAAATGAATCCGGCCTTCCAGGGCTGGGACAATATGCACTGGGGCCATGCGGTCAGCAAGGACCTGATACACTGGACAGAATTACCGGACGCTCTGTATCCCGACCATTTAGGAACGATGTTCTCCGGTTCGGCAGTCATCGACTATGATAATACCGCCGGATTCAATAAGAAAAACGAACCGGCATTGGTAGCTGCCTATACAGTGGATAATCCGGAGAAACAGCGGCAGTGTATCGCTTACAGTCTCGATAAAGGACGTACGTTTACCAAGTATGAAGGTAACCCGGTGATAGACTCGAAAGCGAAATGGAACAGTAAGGATACACGCGACCCGAAGGTCTTCTGGTATGCTCCCGGCAAACATTGGGTGATGGTACTTAATGAACGGGACGGACACTCGATTTATAATTCTGCCGACCTGAAGAATTGGGAATATAAGAGTCATGTAACCGGATTCTGGGAATGCCCGGAATTGTTTGAATTACCGGTAGATGGCGATAAGAATCACACTAAATGGGTGATGTACGGAGCTTCCGGTACCTATATGCTGGGCTCATTCGATGGACAGACGTTTACCCCGGAAGCCGGCAAATACTATTATTATACCGGAAGCATGTATGCTGCCCAGACTTATAGTAACATACCTGCCAGTGACGGACGTCGCATACAGATAGGATGGGGACGAATCTCACATGACGGTATGCCGTTCAATGGAATGATGTTGCTGCCCAACGAACTGACACTCCGCACTACTTCAAAGGGAGTTCGTCTGTTTAGTGTGCCTGTCAGAGAGACCGAGCAACTGTTCCAGCCTGTAGGAAACTGGACTTCACTTAGCTCTGATGCGGCCAATCAACGCTTACAGGCGTTCTCCGGTAAGGATTGTTTGCGGATCAGAACAACTATCAAACTGTCACATGCTACCAGTGCCGGACTGAATCTTTACGGTCAGCCTCTGGTGGACTATGATATGAACTCCAACCTGATCAATGGAGTGTTCTACTCACCTGACGACCGCACCAGCATGGAATTGACAGCCGACATCTACATTGATCGCACTTCCATCGAAGTCTTTATTGACGGGGGAGCCTATTCGTATTCGATGAAGCGCAGTCCGCGTGAGGGCAATCGTGAAGGGCTCCATTTCTGGGGTAACAACATGATCTGCAGTTATGAAAAACTTT
>OGYW01003676.1_pt1 | contig 9935 bp, 13 predicted proteins | sample 1576621 | NCBI WGS metagenome assembly OGYW01 (sample SAMEA3541528, study PRJEB24748) | human gut metagenome | biome: human gut; feature: human-associated habitat; material: faeces | place: China | collected 2012
GGTTAAATATTCTTTATTATAAAAACTCAGCAATTTCAATATCTGGGGATTGAATAATACAAAAATATAATGAATTAGAGTATTGGGTGGACATACAGAAAGTAGGGAAAGTATGAAATTTTAGGATTGTTATAAACAGACCTTTGGAAAATAAGATCCAAGGGTCTTTTTTGATTAATGTAAAAAACTTTCACAACGGAATAAGATAGAATTTAAACAGGTATTTTCAAGTACTTTCTAGAATAAATTATTCTGGCAATTTGGGAAGCAACTCAATTTTGCCTCGTTTACCAAGTCATTATCCCATGAATGGTACGAAGCAAGCTTAAATAATATCAATGGTACAAATGGTCTTTCTGAGGCAGAATATAGTCGAATTAGAAGCGGCTTTTTACCATATGAGGAAATTATATCCAAATATTTAAAATAAAAAATTAGATAATGATATCTGTAGAGGAAAATAAAAGTGATAGACAAAATCGTTGAAATTTTAAAAGAAAAGGATTTTAAACTTGTAGAAGATAATTTGAGCAGATTCAAAGAAGCTGACCATTTTAGCTTGGTATATCTTTTGCGAAATATCATTATAGAAAAATGGGTATCATATCGAACCAGAATTTTGACATCTGTGTCAGAACAGTACCTTTCTTAGTTACTTCATTATTCAGAATCACGTCAAAGCAGCTGATACGGTCTGTTGCAACCATGATCAGGCTGTCGCCATTGTCATAAATCTCACGTACTTTACCTTCTTTGATCGGTTTTAATTCCTGCATGTTCTTACACCTCATTGTTTTATTTTCTTGTAAACTGAGTTTTATAAAACTCTCAAAAGCGGTGCACTTTGGATACCGTATTCTCCGCATCTGCACCATATCTTGCATCCTAGATAACCGTAACACCGAACATAATGAGTGTCAAGAAAAACAGGCTTTCTTGCTTATTAGCATTTTTTATTAGCATTTATTACTTTAAAAACTGCCGGTGTTTTCTACATACTTTTTCTTCTGTTTTCCAGTTCTTTCAAAACGGTTTCTTCCTGTCTTTCAAAGCGAACATATAAAAGCATCACAATTACTCCGATGATCAGATAGAAAATCGCAACCAAAACTTAACATATTTCACACTCTTTTCTTTTGCCTACTTTTTCTTATACACATTAGACAAAAAATGGTTTTTCATTTTATGCACATTGCCTCGGTCATGTTTTTAAATCCACATTGGCATATCCGTATCCTTTTTCAGGATTTCTCAACTCTTCTATTGACTTTTGCATTTCGATGATTATACTTTATTATGATAAATCAATATCAATAATACATATTTAATATATTGTTCATGTATTATTGGTATAGCAAAAGGAAGTGAAATTTATGCAGCAAGGCATAATAGAAAAAAATCATATGGACATTCTATGGCATGATTATGCACTGAATAAAGAAGATACCATTCCTATCACAAAGGCCGGGCTAATTGAAAAAGCCTCCGTGGTCGGTAGATGTGGCATGATGCTTCTTTCCTGTGGAACCGGAGCATGGCGTGTTCGAAGCTCCATGAATACCCTTTCCAGAGAACTGGGAATCACCTGTACCGCCGACATCGGCCTGATGTCCATTGAATACACCTGTTTTGACGGTGAAAACTGTTTTTCACAGTCGCTGTGTCTGACCAATACCGGTGTTAATACTTCGAAATTGAACCGACTGGAAAACTTCATCAACGATTTCCCAACAAAGGAAAAATATCTTTCCGGTGAACAGATTCATTCTTATCTGGATGAGATTGAACGGATCCATGGCCTTTACTCTCCAGTTGCACTCGGATTTGCCGCAGCATTTGCCTGTGGGGCATTTACCTTTCTCCTTGGTGGCGGACCGGTAGAAATGCTTCTTGCTTTTTTCGGTGCCGGTATCGGCAACTTTGTAAGATGTAAACTGACTAAGCATCATTTCACATTATTCTTAGGCATTACTGCCTCTGTTGCTGCTGCCTGCCTTATCTATGCTACACTTTTAAAAACAACTGAACTGTTGTTCGGCATTTCTCTTGCTCATGAAGCCGGATATATATGCTCTATGCTTTTCATCATTCCCGGTTTTCCATTTATCACCAGCGGAATCGACCTTGCAAAACTGGATATGCGATCCGGTCTGGAACGACTTGCTTACGCAATGATCATCATTCTTGTCGCAACCTTGACCGCCTGGATCATGGCACTTATCCTTCATTTAAAGCCAAGTGATTTCCCACCTCTTTCTCTCACACTCTGGCAACATATACTATTCCGGCTTCTCGCCAGCTTCTGCGGGGTGTTCGGCTTTTCTGTTATGTTCAACAGTCCTAAAGAACTCTCTGCCACAGCCGGTATCATTGGAGCAATTGCCAATACACTCCGTCTTGAACTGGTAGACTTGGCCTCCCTGCCTCCTGCAGCCGCAGCTTTTATCGGTGCCCTGACTGCCGGAATTCTGGCTTCTGTATTAAAAAGCAAAATCGGTTACCCGAGAATTTCTCTGACTGTACCTTCTATTGTCATCATGGTACCGGGACTTTATCTTTACCGGGCAATCTATAATCTTGGAGTGATGTCTCTGCAAACCTCTGCATCCTGGTTTGCAGCTGCAATACTTATCATTCTTGCCTTGCCTCTTGGACTTATCTTTGCAAGAATTCTGACGGACAAAACATTCCGTTATTGCACGTAAAAAAGAATTTTAAATAAAAAGATGCATCTGATCTTTTTTCAACCAGATGCATCTTTTTATTTACCATATACAATTTGATCCGCTTTTTCTATATGCCTTTCCAGTCTGTCAGAAAAGTGTTCCAGCGGAAGGAAAACCCCCATTTCATCAAATCTTTTTCCTTCTTCCTGCAAGAAATCCTGTCCGTAATATACCACAGAATTTGGCAGTTCCTTTTGAAGTTCCATCATAATATCCCACACAGCTGCATAAGCTTCAGCCTCCGTCTTTTTTTCTTTTACGGTATCCGGAAGTTCATAGATCAGAAGTACTCCGTCATGCTCTCCCATCTTATATTCCTGTGTTTCCATTGTTTCTGAATCATAACAATGCCTTTTCTTATATCCATGTGCCAGATACATTTTTACTTTATCACGCTTCTGATAAACTTTTCGAAATTTTTCATATTCTTTTTCCTTTACATGAATCGGAAGATTTTCCAGAAGCTTTCCCTCTTCATCTGTCAAAAAAATAGGATTTGTCTGTCCATCCGCATTAAATTTAAACGGTATCAGAAAAGCATTTCTTAAAAGATCGAACATACTGTTTTGGCACACAGCCATGAGAAATGCAGTCAGATCTTTATTTTCATATGCATCGAATAATGCAGCGGTGAACTGCTTTGCGGGAAGATTTTCTGTCACAAACTCATCTCCGGAATCAATGGCATCATAAAAAGTTCTTTTCAGTCGCCTGCATGCCTCCGGGTTTGCAAGAATCTTGTCAAATAACATCTCGGCTTTTTCTTCTCTTGGGAAAATGGTTGCCATATCTATCCTTCCTTTACTATAAATCATACGATTATTTTTTATCCGACTATATTATAGGGTTATCCTGGTTATTAGTAAATTACATAATTCATATTGTGATCATATCAATATGACATAAATCCAATTTGTATTTTTTTAAGAATAATGCCTGATTTCTTTCTTGAATCCTTGCTCCTCTTTACATTTTCTATACACATGTTAAAATAATTTCATCAAATATTTTGAGCTACTGTGCAGAAAGGAATTTATCTATGTCAGATTATTATATTTCTCAAATCTATCCTTCTGACAAGCGAGCCAACGATGAAGTGGACGCGCTCCTTATCTCAGAAGGGATCCGCAGAGATGCTAACCTGGATTACACCTGCGGCATGTATGACGATGAGATGCACATTATCGCAACAGGAAGCTGTTTTGGCAACACCTTACGATGTTTTGCCGTAAGCCATGAACATCAGGGAGAAGGACTGATGAATTCCATCGTCTCTCATCTGATTGAATTTCAGTTTTCAAGAGGGAATACACACCTTTTTCTTTACACCAAATGTAATTCTGCCAAGTTCTTCGGTGATCTTGGATTCTATGAAATTGCCCGGATCGATGGACAGATTGTCTTCATGGAAAACCGAAAAACCGGATTTCAGAATTATCTGCGTACTTTTGCAAAAGATGCACTTCCAGAAGGATTGACTGCTGAGACTCCCACCAGAAAGATTGCTGCTCTCGTCATGAACGCCAACCCGTTTACCCTCGGACACCAGTATCTTATAGAAAAAGCGGCTGCTGAAAATGATCTGCTTCATCTCTTCATTGTCAGTGAAGATGCCAGCCTGGTTCCATTCAAGATCAGAAAACAACTCGTCATGAAAGGAACAGCACACTTGAAAAACATCTGTTATCACGACAGTGGTCCATATATTATCAGCAATACTACTTTTCCAAGCTATTTCCAGAAAGATGAGAATGCAGTGATTGAAAGCCACGCCATGCTGGACCTGACGGTATTTACGCAGATTGCAAAGGTGCTCGGTATCACTCGCCGTTACGTAGGGGAAGAGCCTACTAGCCTGGTTACCGGAATCTATAACCGGATCATGTCTGAAAAATTACCGGAACAGGGCATCGAATGTATTGTTGTCTCAAGAAAGACCTGTGAGGATACACCGATCAGCGCTTCCAATGTACGTCTTGCCCTGCAAAATGGTGACTATGATACCCTTTCGAAGCTGGTACCGCAAACCACACTGGATTATTTCAAAAGTCCGGAAGCAATTCCTGTAATCGAACGGATCAGACAACAAGAAAATGTTATTCATTATTAGGAGGATCTGCTATGAAAGGACAGGAAGTAGTATTAACCGACATGCTCGCCTGCCGCGAGCGCCGCGTTAATATACAAAATGAATATATTCAAAGATATCATTGCCCAGTGATTTCATTCTGCATGAATATTCCGGGACCTATAAAGACGAATGAACAGATCAAAAAAGCATTCCTTTCCGGGAAGGAAGCACTTTTTGCTGTATTACAAAAAGAGAACATTCCGATTCTTACCCAAACTGAGTTTGATGAGAAGACTGGAAATGAAATTATTCTTACAGTCGACTATCCGGCAGATAAAATTAAAGAACTAACAACAGAACTCGAAGAAAACCATCCCTTCGGACGTCTTTTTGATATGGATGTGATTGGAACAGACGGAGAAAAACTCTCCCGCGGCGTCTACCGCAAATGTTTGATCTGCGGCTGTCAGGCACAGGAATGTGCCCGGTCACGAAAGCATACCGTCGCTGAAATGCAGGCGAAGATCGAAGAGATGCTCTCATAACAATATTGAGAAACGGGAGAATGCATTTTCAAACAGCATTCTCCCGTTTTTTAATTTCCATCACTATATTTCTGAAAATCTCTTTACCTGCTCCGGTTTCTCCGGATGTTCTCCTATCATCTTCTCCATCCAGACCATATGGTACCAACGCCCAAATTTATAACCACACTTCCGGAATTCTCCGATCAAACGGTATCCCAGATGTTCATGGAACTGCTTGCTGTTCTTTGTCAGATATTCATCGTCTTCTTCCGGATATCCAATGCATGCATATAGATTGATGATATTCTGTGCTTTCAGTGCAGTTTCAAGTGCCTGATAAAGCAGTTTTCCAACACCACTGTGCCTGCAACCCTTCTTTACATAAATCGTAGTTTCTGCCGACCAGTCATATGCAGCCCGCCCATAAAAAGCTCCTGCATATGCATAACCGATAATCTCGCTGTCTCTTACTGCCACCAGATACGGATATTTCTCCAGTGTGTGACGAATCCGTCCCGTAAACTCTTCCAGTGTCGGAACATCATATTCAAATGTAATTGCTGTGTCCGTTATATAGGGTGCATAGATATTTAAAATTTCTGCGGCGTCCGCTTCGGTTGCCGGACGGATCTTAATTTCATTTGTATCCATTTTATGCTCCTGACTACTATATCCAATTCCTGTCAATTTCTTCTGTTAATTCACAGAACATTTTATAAAACTTCTGTTTTGCCTGCGTAATAATCCCCATTGCAATCTTTCGGTTATAAGAATGTGTTACATTATTTCTTTCTTGTAATGCAGATAACCATAGTTCTTCATCCTTTATCATACCTGCTTTATATGCTGTTCTGAGAATCATTTTCGGAGAACCTGTTGCTCCTTCTGCAAATCCATGTATCTCCAATATTTCTTTCATCATCTTCCATGACTGCTCAAATGTACTTTCATATAATCCAACCAAACCAGTTAGAACGACATTATCATACGGTTCTTCGTAATTATAAATATCCTTCATATTTTCCAATGACACACAAAAATTTTCATACTTTTTCAAAAAGAATTTTCCCCTCTCTCCGTATCGATTCTCGTAAGGCGTCTTGCATATCTCTATCCAGGTCCACAATGTCAAATTCCAGCAACGTGGATGTCTCTTCATCAACATCTAATGCAAAACGATCAAAATCACCACCACTTGCCGCAATATCAATATCGCTCGTCCTCTTGAAGTCTCCCCTCGCTCTGGATCCAAAAAGAATCACACAATGTATATCATGTTTTTTTGCAAATGAAATAATTTCGTCTATAACTTCCGTTTTTATTCCTGTATTCGCAAAAGTCTGCATTTTTCCTTCCTCCCACTACCTTAACTTTAATCAGAGAAATCATTATATTTATTCTCCTACTCTTCATACATTGATTTCTCCAGATATTATTCGACTGGTAATTCCGTTTAATCTATGAAAGTTATCATACCATGAATCAAATTTCTATACAAGCAGGATTGTTTCTCTTGACACACCTTTGCCAACTGTATATACTGTATATATACAGTTATAACATTTTAAGCGAGGTGAAAACGTGAATATATTCATAGATAACAAAAGTGGTGCACCCATCTATGAACAGATTTTTACACAACTCAAATCGCAAATTATAAGTGGAACATTACCATCTGACGAAGCTCTTCCTTCCATTCGAAGCCTTGCCAAAGATCTACGAATCAGTGTCGTAACAACCAAGCGGGCTTACGATGAACTAGAAAAAGAAGGTTTCATTTACACGATTGCAGCAAAGGGCTGTTTCGTTGCTCCACTTAATACGGATCTTTTGCGTGAAACAAATCTGAAAAAAATTGAAGACTACATGGAAAAAATAGTACATCTTGCAGCTTCCTGTAATCTAAGCTAACAGGAACTTACTGAGATGCTTCATTTCATGATGGAGGAATAGCTTATGGCCACATTTGAAACAAATGCTTTAGAAATAAACGATTTGAATAAGAACTATCCTGGATTTTCCCTGAATCATCTAAATCTCACTCTTCCCAGTGGATGTATCTTAGGACTCATCGGTGAAAATGGTGCCGGAAAAACTACCACCATTAAACTAATTCTGGATATCATAAAAAAAGACAGCGGTTCGATTCGAATTCTTGGAAGAGACTGCACTTCTGAAACTACTATCTTGAAAGAAGAAATTGGCGTTGTATTAGATGAAGTTGGTTTTCAGGAATGCCTGACTCCTTTACAGATTGGACGCATTATGAAGGATATTTTCCACAACTGGGATCCTTCTCTATACGACCAATATCTCCAAAAATTTAACCTTCCAAATAAAAAAGAATTTGGTAAGTTTTCAAAAGGAATGAAGATGAAACTGGGAATTGCAGTTGCTCTCTCTCATCATCCTAAACTTCTGATCCTTGATGAAGCAACAAGTGGTCTTGATCCTGTAATGCGCGATGAAATCCTTGATATTTTCAATGATTTTACCAGAGATGAATCTCATGCAATTTTAATTTCTTCCCATATTGTAAGTGATCTGGAGAAAATTTGTGATTATGTTGCCTTTCTTCATAAAGGTAACCTTGTTCTTTTCGAAGAAAAAGACCGGCTTCTGGAAAAATACGGTATCATTCAATGTACAAAGGAACAGCTTCAGGAACTCGATCAATCTGCGGTCATCGGAGTCAAATACTCTTCTTACAATGTAGAAGCAGTAGCTCTTCGAGATCAGATTCCGGAAGGATTTAAGGTACATCCGATCAGTATAGAAGATTTGTTTATTTTTATGATAAAGGGGGTTCACTGAATATGAAAGGATTACTTCGTAAAGATCTTTATCTGATGATAAAATATTGTCGTTTATTTTTTATTCTGATTATTGTATTTTCCTTTGCCGGAGCATGGAATAACAATCTGTTTTTTGCATTATATCCTATTACAATTTCCAGCATTATCCCGGTAAACCTGCTTTCTTACGATGAAAAATCAAATTGGAGTCTCTATGCCTGTACCTTTCCCTGTAGCCGAAAAGAAATTGTATCCTCCAAATATATTTTAACAGTATGTACCCTTACACTTTCTGCCATCATTGTTGAAATTGTGCAAATAATCAACATGATTATAAGACACAACTTTTATATTTCCGGTCTTCTTACTATTTTTACAATTATCTTTATAGCCGGATTACTGCCACCTGCCTTTATGTTTCCGTTTACCTTCAAACTAGGTGCTGAGAAAGGTCGGTTTGCTTATTATATTGGATTTATTTTATTTTTCGCATTGCTTGGTTGGTTGCAATCTTTCATAAAAAATTTGCCTCTCGGACTTGCACATTTCCCTTTCCGAAGTTACTATATTTTGATTCTTTTTTTCATAGGTTTATTACTGTATATGATTTCCTGGATTCTATCCATAAAATTCTATCAGAACAGGGAATTCTAACATCATTATAGAAAGAAACAGCGGTTTACTTCCTTTTTTGTAAACCACTGTTTCTTTTTTTATTTCATGATTTTTTCCATTCTCTCTTTGATAATGTCTGCAATTTCCCATCCTGCATAACTTTCGCAGATACAATCTCTTGAAATCACACCGCCGGCTTTATCTATATGGCCACCACCGCTTCCAATTCCATCGCAGAGCTTTTCTGCCACTTCATTTGCAAGATACTCCCGATCCGCACTTCTTATTGAAACCTGATATCCACTGTCAATATCCGTATATGCAATGCTAACTTTGGCAACATCAACCTTTATTGCCATATCACCAATGATTCCAAGCACTGATTGCTCACAATGCATTGCACTGATCAAAAGATATTGCTTCTCTTTATCAAAATATGCATGGTACAAAGCTTCTCCTGCAATCATGAGGTCCTCCAGACTCATGGATGATTTTTTTAACCGTTCCAGTTCCGGATAATCTTTGCTTAACTCGTCGCTCATCGCAATGTCATGCTTCTTGTACAAATCTACATAGGAAGAAGTATCTGTATACAATCCATATAAAAATGCAATACTTAACTTTTCATTCGCCTTTACATCATATCCTTCTTCTTTCAAAAGTTCCCAGACAATTGTAGAACAGCTTTGATAAGAATAGTCAATAAAAGCATTTTCTGTTTTTTTCATGGAAGGCATATGATGATCGATCATTGCTATATTATCCGCTTCAAAACGATATACATTTCCTCTTCCATATTGCCCATCAACCAGCAGTAGAAGATCTGTCTTTGGTAACTCTTTTATGTATTCTACCGGAATCTCACAGATATCAATCATGTACAAAAGATCTTTTTTTTGGATTTCATAATCTCCACTGTAAATAATTGACACATTGATATCGTGTAGTTTTAAATATGTATACACCCCATATGCCGCAGCCAGTGCATCTGCATCTGGACTGTTATGACATTGAATACATATATTTTTGTACTTTAATAGCTGATTTAAAAAACCCATTTGCTCATGCCTCTTAAATTACTCTCATTCTTTCAGCATATTACCACATTTTTCCTTAAAGGTAAATAATTTCCTATGTAATATATGTAATAAAAAAACTGCAAACCCTTACGGTCTACAGCTCCCTTACTTTTTACATGTAC
>OGYW01003679.1_pt1 | contig 9930 bp, 6 predicted proteins | sample 1576621 | NCBI WGS metagenome assembly OGYW01 (sample SAMEA3541528, study PRJEB24748) | human gut metagenome | biome: human gut; feature: human-associated habitat; material: faeces | place: China | collected 2012
GTCCGTCCTTAAAAAGAAAGCGGCAAGCCGCCCTATCGGTTTCAATTTGCTTCCCGAGCAATTTACCTTGCCCCAACTACAGACATTGTATGAGGCCATCTACCAAACCCTTTTAGACAAACGAAACTTCCGCAAAAAGCTAAACGCCATGGATATTCTGGAAAAACTGGATATCAAAGACAAGAAAAGTTCTAAACGAGGAGCTTTCCTCTACAAATTCAACGAGAAAAAATACAACAAATGGGTTGAACAGGGTTTCGACTTCTCGCTCTAATCCGAATGATGTATACCCGCAAGAATAAGGCGCTCAGCGGGCTATCTTAAATATCTCTCAATTTATCAAAAATATAAGAAGATAGGAACCTTTACCGAAAAGGAATTGTTTGATTGATATAACGGCTCTTACAAAGAGTTTGATTATCTTTGCAGTCAAATAAATAATTCATCTGATAAAATGAACGATATTCAAGTAATGAACAAAGCAGCTGATAACATCCGTATACTGGCTGCGTCAATGGTGGTCAGCAAGCCGTATGTGAGGCCAATCGTGAGAGGCAAGGAAGTGAAGAGCGTAGAGTTCGGTGCGAAGTGCAACAACATCCAGGTTGACGGACTCTCATTCATCGAGAAGCTGTCATTCAATGCCTTCAACGAGGGAACCAGGCTTACGCACTGCCTGAAGATGCACCGAAAGCTCTTCGGTGTGGACGCGAAGAAGGTCGGAGGAGATGCAGGCTATGCCGGCAGCGCCAACAGGGGGTACTGCAAGGATAGAGGAATACAGACGTCATTCGTCAAGCGTGGCCGTCCGTCCTTGGAAAAGAAAGAGAACGACATCATCCGCAACGAGCTGGCGAGGGTGAGGGCAACGAGGATGGAAGGCTCGTTCGGAACGCAGAAGGAACACTATGGCCTGAAACGCATCAAGGCAAGGACGAAGTTGACCGAAATCCTGTACATCTTCTTTGGCATCCACAAGGCGAATGCAGTACAGCTCGTCCGGCGGGAAGTCAACGAAATTGCTCAGGCTGCCTGATGTTCGAGGTGAGTGAGAAACGGCCCTTTCACTGGAGTATTGGCTCCAGTTGGGTCCAAAAATGAAAAAAGGGGCTCCGAAACGGAGCCGAAAATATAAAAAGATGAGTTCGATCGGAAAAATTACCGGGACAGTCTGCCGATTGACTCATAATGACGGAATTAAACGACTGTCCCTATTGTAGTCCTGTCCATAATCAATGCCTGATGACGGAGGTGATTCAGAAGGATATGCCTCCGTTGACAGTTCCCTGGGACTCCCATCCTATGATCTCCACTCCGTCCATTCTGATCCCGTCCGAAGAAATCTCAAGCCGCACCGTCAGCATTTTGCCTCCTTCAAGCTGACTGAGCGCCTGACCGTCCCCGGTGGTGTCCGGAAGAGTGAACGTCTTTTTCATACCCTGGAAAGAGACCTCTACAGTGACATCGTCTTTCTGCTGCGGAATCAGCATATATGACACGGAATTCCCCTTCTTTTCCATGTATCTTGCCGGACGGGCAGCAGAGCCTGATTCAACTTCGCCCTTGCGCAGATCCACCGTGCATGAGGACATCGCATTGACGGATGTGGCTACCTGCGAAAGATCGGAATCGGAATAAGTGCCGTCAGACACATATTCTATGGCAAGCCTGTGGAAAGCATGAGAGAATTTCAGCTCCACCGCCGACGCCTGGTACGCCACCGGAACAGCCTTGGCAAGCAGAAGATCCGTCTCGCCGTCTGCCGGCATGTCAAAACGGAAACTGCCGTCTGAAACGGCATCCTGATCAGGATAACATCCTGAAAAATACACCGTACCGGAATTATCCGGAAGCTCCAAATCCGACCAGAAAAGTTCCGTTTCTCCCACCGTATAGATCTCGCTTATATCATCAAAGCCCTCTCCTGAAACCGTAAGCCGGAACATGTCTCCGCTTACGAAATTTCCGGAGCCGTCCTGTCCGAGCTGAGGCGACTTCACAATGGGGCCTACGGCAGTCCTTATGTCGATTTTTCCCGTCACTTCATCGCTGCCGCCGTCCCCGCCGGGAAGGACGGATCTGTCGCATGAGACGGCCGCCGGCAGAATCGCCGCAGCATATAGAAAAAATTTATAACTCTTCATAATCATCATAATATCTATGTCAAATAAAATGTCTGCAATCCTGCCGGGCACTGCCCGACATCATTTTTCAGCTTCAGTCGTCTGTGCGCACTTCCGGAAAGGCATTCCGCCATACGTCACGCATAAGATCCATCGTAGTCACTCCGACTATCGCATACGATGTACCCTCCCCGATCAATATCTTGAATCCGCTGCCCTCATTGTAGGTGATCTTCTTGCGGATCAGGCGATGCCTCTGGAACGGAGTGCTGCTGCCTGTGACCTGAAAATTATAATAGTCGTTGTTGTCGACATAATATACGGCCGAGATATATCCTTCATCATCGAATTCGACACCATAGAGAGCCATGACATGCGTCAGTCCGTGTGAGCGTATGAATCCGAGTCCGCGGTCATTCTCAAGGGCGTCTTTTATGAGCTCGTTGAACGTTTCCTTGCTGAAGCCCCCGAAAGAGTCGGCTATCTTCATTCCCTTGAAAACCTCCGTAAAATAGCCTCCGAAGGCATCGTCGTCGAAAGTGTCGTTTAGACCCAATCCGGGAGTGTGGTTGATGAACCAGTTGATGCCGTCCCTCGCATCCCCTCCGCGGTTACGGCTTGCCTCCCTGAAGAAATTGAATATCTCGCTTTTTTCAGTGCCAGAAAATTCAGATGAAGGGCGCGGATATTTCGGGCACACATCTCCATATTTACGGTCATACGCGGCAATATAGTCGCTGTTGATGTTCATCCACCAGTGGAGCATGCATGCCGAAGCGGCCGCCCAGCACATGTTGCTGTCATGATAGCCGGGACGGGAGTTGCTTTCGTCCGGATTGTCCTTGTCGCAGTCATACCAGCGGAAGCCCTCCTGCCAGTTCAGATAGGCTGTTTCAGGATCGCTGTCAAACTTGAACCATACTCCTGAAGGGAAGTTCCACGGATAAAATTTATCCGTATCTGTCAGCACTTTCACGGTCTCCTCATTGTAGTCAGGAGTTTCCGGCGTCTTGACTCCATATACCCAGCATATTTTCCCAGCATAGTCGGGATCAGGCTCCGGCTCCGGCTCTTCCCCGGGGCCGACGCCGCCCTGATTCAGACTCAGGTTCAGCACAGTCTCCTTTCCGCTCTCCAGAAAATCCCTGCCGCCGATTTCCGACGGCGCCTTGAAGGTCGAGGTCTTGCCGCCCGCAGTTATTTCCACCCATCCGTCGGAATAAGGGCCCAGACTGCCCGGGAAAAGTATTGCGGAAAACTTGCCCTGACTCCCTTCCGCTTTTCTGGCATCTATTCTCACCTTTTCACCGGACGGATCATTCAGACTTCCGCTATAGATTGAAAGCGACCCCTCGGTCTCATTGAGGACCTTTACTGAAAGGTCTTCGGGCAATGTACCGTCAGAGCCCGTAATGTTTATGACAAGCCTGTGCATGGCATGCCTGAAAGGGAATTCTATCCTGTTGCCTGAAAGCGAGCCAAGATCAATGTCGAGATGGCTCCACAGAAGATCCGATTCCATGTAGCCGTCCCCGCTCTGGTCGGTCTGCACCTTATGGCGGTGCACGTTTGACCCGATGCCTTCAGCCTCCGATACAGGATAATATGCGGAAAGCCTGGCCGTGCCGGATCCCAGGTCGCTCTTCTTCAGCGCCGGAGTCCACCTGCCGTTCTCAAGAGTGAGAATGACATGCCTGGAAGGACTGCCGTATATATACAACCCGACCTTGTCCCCTTCCGTAAAAGTTCCGCTCCCGTCTTCATCCACATCCGCCTTCACTGATGGCATATCCTGCGTATCATCAACAAAACCGTTTTTGGTGAATGCCAGTTCAATGAATCCGTCATCCTGTACGGAAACAGGCTCCTCCGTCTTCATGCAGGCCGGCAAGAAAAGAAGAAAAGCAGCGGCTGCTGTAAACGCACGCATTGCGGAAGCCGCATTACCACACATAAACATTGTCATATAATTGGTCAAAAGACTGCAAATTTACAGATTTTCGCAGAAAAATGCAAAAAAATCAACGCCGGGGGCTTTTGGCAGAGTCATGTCCGCCTACGTGAACTCCTTGTTTGTCATAGTTAGGGACTGTCGTAAAAAGAATAAAACTTTATAATGAATTGATTGCCAATGTAATATAAAATTTGTATCTTAGCTAAAGATAAAAAGAATACCTCCAATTGCCCTAGAAAAGCCAAATTTGGAGGTATCGCAAAAATTAATCTGCATGGCTAAGGTACAAAATTTCTCTGGAATATCACCCGATCTCCCTTTCACGGAGTTCGATTTTTATGAATTGTATAGGCGGACGTTCGAGACTAGCGAGCTGGGAAAAATCAGGAAGAGGCTGCCGCTTGGTGAGATGGCAGAGAACTTTGGACTGATAAGCAAGAGCATGAGAGCGAAGAAAGGGCGAAAAACATACTTCACCCCGGAGGGCAAGGTTGCGCTGATGTTCCTGAAGATGTACACAGGTCTGAGCAGCCCGAAGTTGATGGAGCATCTTAACGGCAACGTCCACTATCAGCTCTTCTGCGATTTGAGAATAGACCCGATGCATCCTCTGACGAACTACAAACTTCTGGACGACGTGTTTTCGGAGCTGGCCCGCGGGCTGAAGATCCAACAGCAGCAGGAGATACTGGCAAGAGCCTGGAAACCGTACATGAAGGACCTGGATACGATGTATACGGATGCAACCTGTTACGAGAGCGAGATGCGCTATCCTACGGATGCGAAGCTTCTGTGGGAAGGAATAGAGAAGTCATATGAGATAATGTGCACTCTGAGTGCCAAGCTGAATGTGCACCGTCCGAGGACGAAGTATCCCCTTAAACGACAATCCGAAATGAAGTATAAATTCATTAAAAGTCATTATCTTTTCAAGTGTCGGTGCCTCATGGTTTCTGTATACAAACGGTATTTCAGACCAAAAAGCATATTCGGCGATTGTTTCATTTGCCGAAAGCATAAATTCTTCTATCATTTTGTTTGAAGTACCGCGTACTTCTTTTTCTATTTCAATCGGCTCTCCGTTTTCATTCACAACTATATGACTTTCAGGAAAATCGAACTGTATCGCACCTCTTAAAGTACGTTTATTCTTTAATATTTGTGCCAAGTCCTCCATTAGTTTCAATGTCGGCAAAATATGCTTGTATCTCTCACAAAGTTCTTCGTCACCGTCTTCAAGCATTTTATTTACATTATTATATGTCATTCGTTCTTTTGAGCAAATAACCGATTTACAAAGCTTGTGGCTCACAACATTTCCGTCACCCGTAATTTCCATAAATACAGACAAAGTCAATCTGTCCACTTGCGGATTAAGACTGCAGATGCCGTTTGAAAGACTTGTCGGCAGCATAGGAATAACTCTGTCTGCCAAATATACGCTTGTACCACGCTTGTATGCCTCATTTTCAAGTGCTGTACCCTCTTTTACATATTCCGAAACATCGGCTATATGCACACCGAGATAATAGTTCCCGTTGTTCTTTAACGTAAGAGATACGGCGTCATCAAAATCTCTGGCGTCATCACCGTCAATGGTGAAAATAATCATATTTCTTAAATCTTCTCTGCCTGCAAATTGGCTTTCCGTCACTGTTTGAGGGATTTTATCAGCCTCATTTAATGTTTCTTTATCAAATTCCTGCTTAATATCATTTCCTAATATAATACCCTCAATGCAGCTTTTAAGCGAATCCTGTTGTCCGAGAACACTTATAACTTCACCGAAAATCTTTTTCTTGTCACTGTATCTTGTAATCTGTACGGCAACTCTGTCACCCATTTGAGCCGTCATTGCGTCCGATTGAGCTATAATAATTTTTGAATATATTTTTCTGTTATCGGGACGCACATAAAAATATCGTTCTTTTTCCTTATATATAACACCGACAATAACCTTGTTTCCGCGTTCAAGCACCTTGGTTATATGACCTTGTCGGTGACCTTTTGCATTGTCGTTATCGTCAATATGAACGATAACTCTGTCGCCGTTTATAGCGTCACCCATATCGTCACCGGAAATAAATATGTCACTTTCGTTTTCGTCGTCACATATTACAAAACCGAAAAATCCTTTTGCATTACAGACAAGTTTACCTACTACCGTTGAGTTTTCTCCCTCAACGCTCATATATCTGCCTTTTTTAGTCATATATATTTTACCCTCAATACAAAGTTCGGTTAATATATCGCGAAGTTCTTCCTCATCTTCCGCCGGTACGTCAAGTACAGTCATCAATTCGGCAAATTTAAGCGGAATATATTCTTTTGAACACATATATGAAAGTATCTTTTCTTTTCTGTCCATTTTTCTCTCCTATTTTTGTCAATTTAATTCCAAACAATTCTTTACTTATAATCATTCTATAACAAATATGTAATATACGCAAGTATTTTATACCTATGATTAATCTGATTGTAACCTTTTTGTTACATTATAGTAATATAATTTTTATTGACGAAAAGGTTGTATAGCGATATAATAACTTTATGCTATTTTATAATGGGTTTTAATGAGCAAATAGAACCCAACAAAGAAAGGAATGGATACGCAAATGAAAAAGAAGAGCATTATCACTCTTTGTTTCGTTGTTGTATGTGCCATTTTGCTTAACTATGTAGCCTTTATAGGTTTTAACATAGCTGGTTTTTCATATGGCGGTATGTTCGGCGAAACAGGTATCAAAAAGGGCATCGACTTAGCCGGAGGTTCAGTTATAACTTTCCAAGCTGATTCAGACGCTCCGACCGATGACCAAATGCAGGTTGTCGAATCAATTTTCCAAACTCGTATGACTAATGCGGGATATACAGAAGCACGTATATCTCAAGGCGAAGGCGGAAAAATTACTGTTGAAATACCTTCAGTATTTGAAACAGACCAAGCTGCAAGCCTACTTGGCGATACAGCAAAACTTACATTTAACGATGCTGACGGCAACGTAATTCTTGACGGTGCTACAGACATCAAGAACGCTTCTTACCAATACGGTAAGACTTCACAGACAGGTTCGGCTCAATCTTACGTTCAGGTTGAATTTAATGCTGAAGCAAAGCAAAAGTTTGCCAACGCAACTAAGGCTGCTGCCGCAAGATCAAGTGAAGGCAAAAACTACATTTCAATTCAAATGGACGGAAAAGATATTTCTTCTCCGAGAGTTTCAGAAGAAATCAATTCTGACTCATGTATAATTTCAGGTGATTTCACTCCTGAAACCGCACAAGACCTTGCTAACAAGATTAAGTCTGGTCAACTTCCGTTTGATATGAAAGTTATCTCTCAGGAAACAGTAGGTGCCGAACTTGGTGCAAACGCACTTCCTACAAGCCTTTTGGCTGCTGCAATCGGTATCATTCTTATAATGATCTTTATGGTTATTATGTACAGAATTCCTGGTCTTATCGCAGATATTTCATTGTTAATATATGTCGGACTTATCGGTTTGGCAATGGGTATATTCCATGTTAACCTAAGTCTTTCAGGTATTGCCGGTATCGTTCTTTCAATCGGTATGGCGGTCGATGCTGACTGTATCATATTTGAAAGAATGAAGGAAGAATTAAAAGTTGGTAAAACTATCAGAGCGTCTGTTTCGGCAGGTTTTGATAAGGCATTCTCAGCAATCCTTGACTCTAACATTACAACAATCATTTCTTGTGTAGTTCTTTACATCTCAGGTATCGGTGCAGTTACCGGTTTTGCTACTACACTTGGAATCGGCGTTATTTTGAGTATGTTTACTGCTATCGTTATCACAAAGTTCCTTCTAAAGCAACTTGTAGGTATCGGTATCGAAAACAGAAGTCTATTCTATAACGCAAAAGCAAAAAAAGGAGGTGCGGAAGAATAATGAAAGATTTGACTAAAAACAGATGGAAATTCGTGCTTATCCCCGCACTAATTGTTATTGCCGGTATTGTTCTATATATCGTACACGGCGGTTTCAACTTCGACGTTGAATTTATGGGCGGTATCAGAATGCAAGTTAATATGCACACTGATTTCGACAATAAAGAAGTCGCTGACTTAATCCAAGAAAAAACTGTTGATACTGTATCAGCAAAAGTTCAAACAGGTGACAATCCTCAGGTTGCAGTAATCAAAACTCCTCCTGTTGACGAAACTGTTAAGACTGAAATTTTCAATGCACTAAAAGATAAGTATAATCTTTCAGATGATGATTTACTTTCAGTATCATCTGCATCAGCAAGTTTCGGTAACGAAATTCAAAGAAAAGCTTTGCTTTACACATTGCTTGCTATAATCTGTATCTTGATTTACATTGCAATTCGTTTCGAGTGGAGAAGTGCTATTATGGCTGTTATAGCTCTTGCAATCAACGTACTTATCATGGCTGCGATTTATGCTATAACAAACATTCCGCTTAATACAAACTTCATTGCGGCAATGCTTACTGTTGTAGGTTATTCTATCAATAATACAATCGTTATCTTTGACAGAATTCGTGAAAACACAAAGTCACGTAAGAAGAATGAAACTATTTCAGAAATGGTTAACAGAAGTGTTTTTGAAACAATGGGTCGTACAATCAACTCAACAATAACAACACTAATTACAATCGTTCTTATTTACATTCTTGGTGTATCTGCAATCAAGGAATTTGCTCTTCCTCTAATCGTAGGTATCCTTGCAGGTGCATACACATCAATCTTTATTGCCAGCACATTCTGGGCTTCATGGAAAGAATCAGATATGAAAGCTAAAGCAGCTGCTGCTCAAGAAAGAAAAGCAGCAAAGAAAAATAAGTAATTGATGTTACAAAAATAACCGTTCGATACGAACGGTTATTTTTTTGCCTTATTTTAAAAATACTATTTGTTTTTTTTAATTTTTATTATGTTTCTTTAAACAACTTTTTCCTCACTATTGCATATGCAATTAACACCGCAATACCTGTTATAACCCACGAAACAGGATACACATTCATCAGCATTTCAAAACTTCTGAACTTATTGAATACGGTGTATATCCATATTAATCTAAACACACACGACCCCAATACAGTAAGCACCGCCGGAGTCATTGAATATCCCAATCCCCTCAATGCCGCACCGCCTATTTCATACGAGCTTGCCAAACATTCAAACAACAATACGTGGACCATTCTTATTGACGCATATTCAAGAACGGCTTTATCAGTAGTATAAATTTCTGCGAAGAAGTCACGCCACACAACAAATATAGCACTCATCAAACCGCATATAACCACACTTGAAATCATACTGTATACGAATATCTTTTTACAACGTTTAAAATTTCTTGCACCGTAATTTTGACTTGTAAAGGTTACTGCCGCTTGTACAAATGCACTAATTGTAAAATATGTAAAATATTCAAAATTCAATCCGGTGGCAGAGCCGGCAACTGCGTCAGAGCCGAAACTGTTTATAGCAGTCTGGATACAGACATTTGAAACAGAGAACACCACTCCTTGCAATCCCGCCGGTACACCTATTTTGATAACTTTTATCAATTCGCTTTTCTTTATTTTTAATTTATTAAGCCTTAATCTGATTGTTTCTTCTTCATTCATCAGGAAATATATTATAAGAACCGCACTCACTCCGTCAGCTATTACTGTTGCAATCGCCACTCCCGCCACGCTTAATTTGAATACAATTACAAACAACAAATTAAGACAGGCATTTATTACTCCAGATATAATCAGACAATACAGAGGTCTTTTTGTATCACCTTTACTTCTTAAAACAGCTGCTCCAAAATTATATATCATCAAAAACGGCATTCCCAAAAAGTAAATGTGCAAATAC
>OGYW01003686.1_pt1 | contig 9915 bp, 7 predicted proteins | sample 1576621 | NCBI WGS metagenome assembly OGYW01 (sample SAMEA3541528, study PRJEB24748) | human gut metagenome | biome: human gut; feature: human-associated habitat; material: faeces | place: China | collected 2012
GGGTACAACCTATGAATGCCTCAAAGGATTAGAAGATGGCAAATATGATGTTGTCTTTTGCGGTAAGCTTGATGGCGTGAGTGATGATATTGAATTTATTCCTCAGTTCTCTCAGAACGTAGTCCTGGCAGTCAATTCAAGCCATCCTCTTGCTCAGCGTGACGTGATTTCTCTTCGCGAATTAAGTGATACTAAGTTAACCTCATATCGCTCTCAGTCCTATATGCATATTATTTTTGAAGGCTTGTTTAAGGCTTATAACCTAAATGTAGAACAGGGCTTCGACGATGAAATCAGCGCTGCATCCTTGGTTGCGTCTGATAGAAGTATTGTCGCAGTAATTTTGGAAACTTTAGATGACTTATCTTTGGAAAATTTCGTTACAGTCCCTATTGCTGAACTGCGCGAGCCTTTCCATATTATTTATTTAGGTTACAACAGGAAATCTTTCCATTCTCATTTAGTTGAAGAGTTTATTAAGTTTACCCAGCGTCATATTAAATTCCCGACGGGCGTTATTCCTCTTGAGGAAAACTATATGAAAGGAACCGTGCCTGAAGAAAGTCTTAAAAAATACGAAAATCAGTTTTAAGTAATTGACTTAGCTAGGTTTTCGCGAGCACGCTGTTTGGTGTTGTTTGTACATAACTTATATTGGGGAATTATTTCTGAGTGGGTTGAATCTACTGGTTCAACCCACTTTTGTTTGAACTGTTTAATTCAAGCATTTAAAAATCGTTATGGAACAGCATTGCAGCAATCGGTCAATGGCTAAACTTTTACGAGAAAGGCATCTAAAAGCTATATATTCATTAGAGAACTATGAAACTATAGCTACAAACTATGAAAAAGCTTTAAAAATAGGCTTTTTTCCGTTAATTGATAACCATAGCCTTAATAATAGGTTCAAATTGATAGAAACAACTGCATATCATTTATGTTAGCTATAAATACTCATCAGTAGACAATTAGACCCAAAGACACTTCTGGCAGACCATAGTATTGTCTGAAAAAGTGAAAACAAGGAAACAGTAAAGAAAGGGTTTCCTTGGAATAAAAGAAAGAGGAGGGTTTTTATGGCTAACTGGTTTGCTGGAGAACCAAAGGAGCAGCTCGCAGGCAAGACTGCTGTAGTAATGGGTGGCGGCTCTGGTATTGGTAAGGCAACCGCACAGGCTCTCTGCGCAGCAGGCGCAAACGTAATGATTTGCGGCGTTCCTGAGCAGATCTGCCTCGACACGGCTGAAGAACTTAAGGCTGAAGGCAATCGGTATGTTCTGCGACGGCACCAAGCAGAGCGACATCGACGCAATGCTCACAAAGACCGTTGAGGAATTCGGCGGCATCGACATGGTTGTTTCTACCGCAGGCATTTCTCTTCCTCGCACCAACGCTCTCGACGTTACCGAGGAAATGTGGGAGAAGATCTTTGCTGTAAATGTAAAGGCAAATTGGTTCATTGCAACTTCCGCTGCTAAGTACATGAAGGACAAGGGCGGCAAGATTGTTCTCGTATCTTCTGGCCGTGGCGACCGCGCAATGGAAAACATCGCTCCTTACTGCACCACCAAGTCTGCTGTAATGGGTATGGTACGTGCTTTGGCTGTTGACTTGGCTCAGTACAACATCAAGGTTAACGGTATTGCACCTGGTTACGTTATGACTCCTATGGTTGAAAAGGTATTCGCTGACAATCCTCAGCAGGAAGCTTATGTTAAGAGCCGTACTCCATTGTCCGACTTCACCTACATGGGCTCTCTTGATGAAATGGCAGAAGCAATTATGTTCTTCTTGCACCCAATCAACGAGTACACCACTGGTCAGACCATCACTCTCGACGGTGGTTGGTCCATCCAGTAAGTATCATCTTTGTACAGCCGCTTAAGCTAGCGGCTGTACCTTGCTGACTTTTGATTTATTACCTAGAAAGGGGTAAATACATGGAAGGTGTAATGAACGCAATCCATTGTGTAGGCCGTACCGAACCTTGGCAGTACGTAGAGGATGCTCCTATTCCTCAGATTAAGGACGACGAAGTACTGCTCGAGATCAAGGCATGCGGCATTTGCGGTACTGACCACTCTTTGCATCGTGGACAGGAAGCACTGTTCAATTCATACGACATTACGTTCCCTGCAATTTTTGGTCATGAGTTTGCTGGCGTTATCGCTGAGCTTGGCAAGAATGCTCCTGCAAACCTCGAAGTAGGTATGCGTGTTACCGCTAACCCTGTTTTGTTCGACAACACCTGCCCATACTGCGACAAGGGTATGGTAAACATTTGCGACAACCGTCCATTCTATGGTACCGACCTTCCTGGTGGTTTCGCAAAGTACATGGCAATCCGTGCTACCAACGTTATTCCTATTCCTGACGAAGTATCTTTCGTACAGGGTGCTCTTCTTGAGCCACTGGGTGTAGCTTTGAACGCTGTTGAGCGTACTCATCCTGAAGCTGGCGACACCGCATTGGTAATGGGCCCTGGCCCAATCGGCTTGCTCATGGTTGCTGTTTTGAAGCAGGCTTACGGTATCCAGAAGGTAATCTGCTCTGGTCTTGCAGCTGACACCAAGCGTCTTAAGGTAGCTGAAGATCTCGGCGCTATTACCATCAATGGTTCCGAAGTTGACGTAATCGAAAAGGTTAAGGAACTCACCAACGGTCATGGTCCAGAGATCATCTTGGATGCTGCTGGTCACTTCACCGTTGTACAGCAGGCAGTAGAAATGGTTGCTAAGAATGGCCGCATCGGTATCACCGGTCTTCCTGCGCAGCCTTCTAGCATCCACATGAACCCAATCGCTATGCGTCAGATCACCATCGTTGGTTCTCGTGCTTACGAGCGTAAGCATTGGCGCCAAGGCTTGAACCTTCTCGCAAACGGCCTCAACATCGATGCTATTGCAAGCCACGTTCTTCCTTTGAAGGAATTCGAAAAGGGCATGCAGCTCATCGACGACGGCGAGGGCTTGCGCGTTATTCTCGAGCCGTAAGATCAACTCTTTTTCTTGATTCATTACTTTATTCGATAAGACGAGGTCAAGTAATGAAGTAGGATTAATTGAGGGGTGCTGACACCATCGGTGCCGGTACCCCTTTTCTTTCTGTCAATGGTATTCGACTAGGGGTACCAATATCACTTAAGTTAGGAGATAAATATGGCAGGACTTGAAGGAGTAAAGGTTGTCGAACTTACTCAGTATGCAGCAGGACCTGCAGCAGGCCGTGCTCTTGCTGAAATGGGTGCAACCGTAATTAAGGTAGAGCCATTCACTGGCGACGAACAGCGTACCCAGGGTATGGCTTGGGGTATGGCTTTCCGTACCGAATTCGACGACGTCGCTTATGACTGCGGTTCTTTCAACAAGGAATGGACTGCAATTAATGCTAAGAACCCAGAAGGCTTGGAAGTAATGTATAAGCTGCTTGAAACTGCAGATATCTTCCTGACCTCTCTTCGTTCTGGCGCTCTTCAGCGTCTTGGTCTTGACTATGAGACCTTGCATGAGAAGTTCCCTCGTTTGGTATGGGCTCAGAACCGTGGTTACGGCGAGCACGGCCCAATGAAGGATGCTAAGGGCTTTGACGCTACTGCATTTGCTGCACGTTCTGGTTTTGTAAGCGCAATTCCTCAGGCAAATGCTCACTATGAGCCAGGTAACTCTCCAATCGCATTTGGTGACTGGAACACCGGTTGTGCTTTGGCAGCAGGTATTCTTGGCGCTTATGCTGGTGCTCTTCGCACTGGTCAGGGCGACAAGGTAACTGGTTCTTTGTACCACGTAGGTACTTGGGGTATGACTTCTGCTCTTATCGCTCAGCAGCAGGGTTGCGACTATCCAAAGGACCGCATGGAAGCAAAATGCCCAACCAACAACTCTTATGTTTCTTCCGATGGCATTTGGTTCCTTATGTGCTTCGGTCACTACAACAAGTATCATGAGCTCGTTTTCAAGACTCTTGAAATGGACGAGGTATGGTACACCGATCCTCAGTACGAAAGCCTTGAGGTTTTGGCTGACAACGGTAAGTACGTTGATGTTGTAGCTGCAATGCATCAGGCATGCAAGAAGTTCACCTTCGCTGAACTCGAAAAGAAGTTCCGTGAAAACGATATTCCATTCGAGAAGATTCAGACCGTTACTGACGTTCTTCAGGATCAGGAAGCATTTGACAACGACCAGCTCCGTTACGTTAAGTACGAAAAGCAAGGTCCTTCCAGCCCTTATGGTAAGGAAGACGAATATGTCATTACCACTATGCCATTCCGTCTGGACAGCATTGGCGACCCTGTTCTGTATCGTAGCCGTCCTACCGGTTATGACACCCGTAAGATCCTTAAAGAGTATGGTTACACCGACGCTGATATCGATAAGCTCATCGAAGACGGCGCAGTTATGGAATACACTGGCGATCCTCTGCCTCCAGAGGTTCTCGAGCCTAGCTTCGGTCCTAACTCTAAGAAGACTAAGTAGTTTTAGTTTTTAAACGAAGGAGAAACTTTTTATGGCACGTGCTACTACACCATTTTCTGGCATTACCGTTCTTGACTTCTCTCGTTACCTTCCTGGTGGCTATGCTACTCAGGTATTGGCTGACTTGGGCGCTACGGTAATTAAGTGCGAAGACACTGGCGCTGGCGACTTCATGCGTCACGACTACCCAACCATGGGCAACGGCATTTCTTACTACATTACCGCTCTTGGTCGCAACAAGAAGTCTGTATCTTTGAACTTGAAGGATCAGGAAGTTGTTGAATGGTTCTTGAAGATGGCAAAAGAAGCTGACGTTATCGTTGAAAGCTTCCGCCCAGGCGTAACCAAAAAGCTTGGTATCGACTATGAAACCATCAACAAGATCAATCCTCGCATCATTTACTGCTCCATTTCTGGTTACGGTGCTGAAGATCCTCGTTCCAAGAAGGCTCAGCATGACCTCAACATGCAGGCAACCAGCGGTTATCTGTCAGTAAATCATGGTGGTACTTCACCTTTGCACCTCTGCGACCTTTCTTCTGGCATGGTTGCAGGTCAGGCTTTGCTTGCAGCTCTGTATGCTCGTGAACAGACCGGCAAGGGTACCTACATCGATACTTCTATGTTTGACTGCTTCGTATGGTGGAACTCCTTGCTCGATTCTCGCTGGTGCTTCAACGGTGGCCAGTGCGATCGTAACGACCTTGAGTATCCTTCTGCTGCATACAATGTGTATGAGACGAAGGATGGCGGCAAGCTTGCTCTTGGTATGGTAGAGCCTAAGTTCTGGCAGCCATTCTGCGATGCAATTGGTCATCCGGAGATCAAGGGTGACGGCTTGAAGCGTCGTTGGGAAGCTCCTGAAGCATTCAAGATCGTAGAAGAAACCATCAAGTCCAAGACTACCGACGAATGGATGGAATGGCTTGAGGACAAGGACTTTTGCATTGCTAAGGTAAATTCCAAGACCGAAGCAGTAGAGCAGATTACTCGTGAGAATCCTGAGGCACTTGCATGGGTAGACTTCCCACGCGTAGGTCGTGTTCTTCAGACTGGTTTGCCACATCATCTTTCCACCATCCCTGTAAACATTGCAGACTTCGAAGAAGTATCTCCTCTCGGTGCTGACACTGAGGAATACCTCAAGAAGGTTGGTGCAGACGATGCAACTATCGCTCGTCTGAAGGAGCAGGGTTCTATTCGTCTTGGCGACGACATTGAGCCTGAAGAGGATCGCGTACCTCTGTATGGTGGTCAGTTAGACTAACGTAAAAACGTTGTCGTTATAAATATGCCCTAGTTTTCCGCAAAACAGTTTGTGATGCGGGAGAGGCTACAATATTTAGAGGAACATCCGTCAGGGTGTTCCTCTTTTTTTGGATAGGTAAAATTTCTTTGTAAAAACTTTTAAACATACAGTGAACATGTTTTACAGGTTTGCAATTTTAATTGGTTAGAGATATGCATTTCGTAGAGAAGCAGGTACCTTATAGGTAATCTATTCATAAAATGTATAGATTCATTAGAAAGTAAAGTTGCTTAATGATTTGATTTAGAACCCGTTCACCGTCAGAATAGACCTGTAAGCAAAAGCGATAAGCTTGAGCAAATGAAAAGAAGGGGGACTAATGAATCCTAACGCAAAGATCACGGATGAGCAGTTTGAGGCATACCTCAAGCAGATCCGCGAATTGGCAGAGGGCCCATTCGAAGAAATGCAGAAAGAGATCGAGGTAACCAATACCTTCCCAGAGGAGTTCTATGAACTCTCCAAGAAGAACGACCTCTATCGTTACTATCTGCCATCTGAATACGGTGGATGGGATCTCAACGAACTTGAAATCCTGAAGGTTCAGGAAGAGTTCTCTCGTGGACCTGGCGGAATGCGTATGCATCTTCATCATGCAGCTGACATGAACTGGCGTATCCTTGAGGACTATGGCAAGCCAGAGCTCAAGGCTCAGCTCATGGACAAGTTCCAGGACAAGACCATTTACTGCAACTTTGCTATCACCGAAAAGACTGGTGGTACTGGTGCTGACCTTCACACCACTGCAGAAAAGCAGGCTGACGGTTCTTATGTTTTGAACGGTGAAAAGTGGCTCATCTCCCACACCGACTGCTCTGATTACACCTATGTAATCGCAGTAACCGACCAGGAAAGCGACAAGGACTCTCGTCTGTCTGCATTCCTCGTACCTAACGATGCTCCAGGCTTTGAAATCATTCCTATGCCTCATATGATGGGCTGCAAGGGTGCAGGTCATGCAGGTCTTAAGTTCACCAACTTGAAGCTTGATCCTATTTATCTGCTCGGCGAAGAGGGTCAGGGCATGGAAGTAGCTATTCACTCCCTGTCTGTTTCTCGTGTACACATCGCTTGCTCTAACCTCGGCATGGCACAGCGTATGCTCGAGATCTCCCTTAAGCGTGCAGCTGACCGTGTAACCTTTGGCAAGCCAATCATCAAGCGCCAGGCAATCAAGATGAAGATTGCTAACATGCAGATGATGATTCATGCACTTCGCTGCTTGGTATACGATTTCGCTCAGGACTTCGACATTGACCAGCACAATGACTACATCGATGAAAAGGCTGCTATTGCTAAGCTCTTCTCCATCGACACTGTACGTCTTGTATCTGATGAAATGCTCGAGATCTTCGGTGGCGACGGCTACTTCGAGGATTCTCCTTATGGTCCTACCGAGCGTCTCTATCGTGACTGCCGCGCTATGTGGCTTGAAGAGGGTGCTCCTACCGTACAGCGCATTACCATCGCTCGTGAGTGCGAGAAGCATGGCGGCAAGATTGAGTACCTGTCCGCAAAGTAGTTATAACTTGTAATTATTTATAACTCTGCATTTAATTTGCGGTTCTTATGGGTCTTCGTCCTATAATTGGATGAAGACCCATTTTTTATATTCAGATGAGGGGCCGCTATGAATTTGTCTCAACTACGCTATTTTCGAAAGCTAGCAGAAGTCCAGCATTTTACTCGTGCAGCCGAAGCTCTTTTTATCACCCAACCTGCATTTTCAAATTCAATCAAGCAGTTAGAAAATGAGTTGGGAGTTCCGCTATTCGAACAGCACGGCCGCAATGTTCGTCTAACCAAATATGGCAAAGAATTCAACGAATATGTTTCCGAGGGTCTTGATGTTATAGATAAAGGTATTCAGGTAGCGCAGGAACATGCCAATAGTCTTTCCGGCACCATCGACATCGGCACAATCTTTACGGTGCAATCTGATTATTTGCCAGCGCTTTTAAGGACTTATCGCAGTATTTATGGCACTCAGGTAGACGTGCGCTTATATCAAGGTCTTACGCAGGGATTGCTGGATAGATTGGTAGATGGAACGTACGACATTGCAATTTGCGCCTATGCAGAAGGATTACCTGATATTGAATTTGTGCCCGTGTTAACTCAGGATTTTGTTGCCGTTGTGCATAAAGACAATCCTTTGGCGCAACGAGGTGAAATCAAAGTATCAGATATGCGAAAAACCGGAATAGTAACCTATAGACCCGAGACATCTATTGGCAGTGAAGTAAAACGTTTGATTGAAAACTTTAACCTCACCATTAAACAGTGGTGCGATGATGAAATTACTCTTGGTGGAGAAGTGTCTGTTAATCCAGATTTGCTTGGTATTTCTTTAGATACACTAGGATTGGCGCCTTTTCCCGAATTGAAGCGTATTCCATTTGCGGGTGATGCAGGCAAGGGAGCTCACCAAATTTATCTTGCGTATCGTAAAAACGCCCACAAAACTCGAGCTGTAGAAAATATGATTGCTTTAGCACAGCATATGCAATGGGATGGTAAGCAAGGTAAGGTAGACGAGAGTTATTCAACAAGCGAAAAATAATAGGGTGTTACTATCTGCATTTCAAAGTTGGCTACTAATGCGGGCGATATTGTATTGATAATCAGTAGCTAGGCGCAGTACGAGTAAGTTTGCGAAAAGGGAGGTGCAATGGGAAAGAGAATTTTAGAGGTTATCCCTTACGTTGTCTTTCTTGTTGCGCTCTTTTTTGTTGAATATAACTTATTCGGCGTTGAAGATGCGCTCTTAGGTATTGTGTTTCAGTCTTTCGCAAAGACTATGGTGGAAACCATTGGCCTGTCATTCGTAAATTATCTTAAACACGCGTTTCTCTTTTTCTTGATGAGTCTTTGCGCTTCTATTGCGGGCTTGCATCCGGTATTGCTTGTTGCGGGTAGTGCCCTATATATGTTTGCAATTACCCTGCTTAATTCCGATCCTTATTTACCGCGCAATTTTTTCATGCTTGGTATGGGATTTTTATTGCTAGAAATTTATCCCATTAGAGTTGAAGAGATTCCTATTCGTTTAGGTGCAACTATTTTTGCAATAGCATGTACGACTGCTTTTATCTATGCAATGAAGGCGGTAAAGCAAGAGAGCGCTATTGCTCGTGACCGTAAATTTGTCATGCGTGCCTTTGATGATATTGGATTTCAGCTTATAGATTTATCGCATGGAAATACTATCGATATCGATTCGCATAGGGTTTATAAGATTACGCAGGAATATTGCAATACTGAATATGGAGCAACATTTAGACAGGGCGGCCTTTTGAGTGGGCGTCAGCGGTATACTTTTTCATTGCTGGTGTGTGCCGAACAGGTTGCAGATATGATCCAAGCGGCTTCGCGTAATGCTAAAACTATGAGTGAAAAAGAGCAAATGTATTTGCTTGATCTTTCGGAAGTATTCTTGGCGTTCGGAAAAGGTCGCATCCTTCAGGTTCGTGCGATGATTGACGCGCTAGAGGGATTCCTAGAGACGCATGAACTTGATGAATATGAGCACGATACAACGTGGCGTGCAACGCTTGAGGCATTAGTTAGAACCTTGAGAGAAAACGTGGCATCGCGCAACAACGATACTCCGTTCTGGAGGGGATTAAAGTATCGTGCGAAGTTTATTAAAGACAATTTTTCTCACAAAAATCCTCAAGTTCGCTTTGCTATTCAGCTTTCAGCAGTGGTAGGGGTGGGCTTCTTTATTGCCGAGATTATGAGTGTATTTTTCCAAACGCGTTTTGGCGTATGGATTCCCTTAACATCGTTTCTTATGCTTAACACTTACCGTGACGAAACAATAAAGATGATGGGCAGTCAAACGCTAGGCATGTTTATTGGCATCGTGGTATTTGTGGGGGTGGTACATTTCATTCCACTTGAGGTTCGATTGCTGTTTGTTTTGCTTATAGGCTATACCGTTATTTTGTTGAACATAGGACCTGCGGTTTCCATGGCTGCAGGTACACAATTAGCCTTGACGGCTCTCTATTCTACGATGTCTTTGGGTGACACCCTCTTTATTCGCTTGCTGTTTGTGTTGTGCGGAACGCTGGTTGTGCTCACTATTGTTTTTGGTCTGTTGCAGGCACGAAGAAATTTGACTAT
>OGYW01003694.1_pt1 | contig 9897 bp, 5 predicted proteins | sample 1576621 | NCBI WGS metagenome assembly OGYW01 (sample SAMEA3541528, study PRJEB24748) | human gut metagenome | biome: human gut; feature: human-associated habitat; material: faeces | place: China | collected 2012
GAACGGCGGTATCCTTCACGGATTTGTAGGTGACAACGCAGAGATCATGCAGCACAACAAATATGCAGCTGCTCATGTAGACTTGTTATGGGATGTTACCAATTTCTGGGGAGTTTATAATGAAAAAAGAGTATTCCGTTTGATTCCTTGGGTCGGTTTCGGTTATGCACAGCGTTTTGAAAATCAGGGATATGCTAGAACAGAATCTCCTACATTGAATGCTGGTATCCTTACTGCTTTCCGTTTGAGCAAACGTGTTGATTTAAACGTGGAAGTTCAGGGCTCTTTGCTGAACGAACAGTTCAACCGTGTTAACATGTTCCACCTGACAGACGGTATCGCTCAGCTGAGCGCAGGTTTGACATTCAAACTGGGTAAAACTGATTTCGAAGTATTGGAACCGATGGATTACGCTTTGTTGAACGACCTGAACAATCAGATCAACTCTTTGCGTGCTGCTAACGATGAACTGAGCAAACGTCCGGAATCTTGTCCTGAATGCGAAGAAGTTGTAACTAATGTTGTAAACAACTATGTTGACAATGTAGTATACTTCCGTCTGAATAGTTCTAAGATCGATAAGAACCAGCAGATCAGTATTTACAACACTGCTGAATTCATGAAGGCAAACAATGCTCCGATCAAGGTTATCGGTTATGCTGATAAGAACACAGGTACTTCTAAATACAACATGGGTCTTTCTGAAAAACGTGCTAAAGCCGTTGCTAAAGAATTGATCGAAAAATACGGTATCAACTCTAATCAGATTACTATCGAATGGAGAGGTTCTGACGAACAGCCGTACAGCGAAAACAACTGGAACCGTGTTGTTATCATGTCTGCTAATAATTAATTTATTTTTAATTATATCTGAAAAAGGCTGCACATTCTATTGTGCGGCCTTTTTTTTGCACAGAATATTCATTACTTTTGTGGAATTTTAGAACACAGTTATGGAATTCGACAAAAAACATGGTTACCTTATCCAGTGGCTGATAGGAATGGGAGATTTAGTGGTATTAAATCTATTGTTCTTCGCTGTCTATTATGGATTGGGGGAATTTTATACAAAAGCTATATCCTATAGCTTGAGAGAGGTTGTTCTCTTATTGAATTTCTGTTATTTCTTTGCCCTTTATTTTGTTCCCATGCAATTGCATGTGGCTGTTGTTTTTATTGACAAGATTGTACAGCGTGCCTTTGCGTTGGTTTCTATATTTGTCTTTCTGTTTGCTACTTGTCTTATCTTTCTGAATATAGGGGATGCCCTGGCTACATTTCTGCTGGTTTATTTTGCTGTAACAGTTATAATTTTTGCTCTTTGGAGAGTGTTTGTTCGCGTTACACTAAAGATGTACCGTAGAAAAGGACATAATTTTAAAAGAATTATTATTGTAGGAGCAGGTAAGAACGGTATTTGTCTTTACTACAACCGCATCGGCAGCCGGAGTTTTTTTCTTCTCCGTCTTTTCCTCTTTTTTCTTGGAAGGAACGTAGTAAAGGTCGTCATCTACACTTTGAGCTGAAAGTGCCCACGGAAGACACAATGCAAAAAGCGATAAAAAAACAATCTTTTTCATATTTATTTGGTTTATGGGTTTACAATTCCATACTTTTTCACACCACAAAGATAACGCAGGGATTTACTCTATACAGAAGATTTTCCCCAAAGATTTATAGGGATTTCCCTAAATGCACCTATCTTTGTATCCAAAACAAATATACGCAGAAATAGGGTTTTCTCCTATACCTGCCTTTTGCATTTAACAAACAATTATATTCCAATGAAATATTTAGAATTTACATTTCATACCACTCCCTGCACGGAAATTGTCAACGATGTCTTATCGGCAGTGCTGGGTGAAGCCGGTTTTGAGAGTTTTGTAGAGCAAACAGACGGAATTACCGCCTACATTCAAAAAGATTTATACAATGAAACTGCCCTCAAAGAAGCTCTTGCCGATTTTCCCTTACCTGATACACAGATAGAATATGCTTACCAAGAAGCGGAAGACAAAGACTGGAATGAAGAATGGGAAAAGAATTTCTTCCAGCCCATTATCATTGGCGACCGCTGTGTCATCCACAGCACATTCCATCGCGACATTCCGCAAGCAGAATACGATATAGTCATCAACCCTCAAATGGCATTCGGTACAGGACACCACGAAACGACCAGTCTCATTATCGGTGAATTGCTGGATAACGATCTGCAAGGCAAATCTTTGCTTGATATGGGATGCGGAACATCCATTCTCGCCATATTGGCACGTATGCGCGGTGCTGCGCCCTGTACAGCCGTCGATATAGATGAATGGTGCGTACGCAACTCTCTTGAAAACATAAAGCTAAATGGAGTAGACCGTATATCCGTTTTTCAAGGAGACGCTTCTCTGTTGAAAGACCAAGGACCTTTTGATGTAATCATAGCCAACATCAACCGTAACATCCTGCTGAACGACATGAAACGATATGTAAGTTGCATGCATCCGGGGTCGGAACTATATATGAGCGGTTTTTACGTAGATGACATTCCTGTAATACAGGCCGAGGCGGAGCATAACGGACTGCGTTTCGTACATCATAAGGAAAAAAACCGTTGGGCCGCAGTGAAGTTTGTATTATGACACAACGATAAAAGGAAGAAAACGGAAAGCAAACTATTGCAGGGTCATACCAACCAATTCTTCCAACGTGCCGTTAAAAACATTCAGATCGACTTCTTCTTCAATGCCGGGAACATTACCTACATCGGTATGTTGCCAAAAATGCCATTTGCCCTCGTACTTCACGGAATCAACGTAATAATGGGCTATCCAGTAAGGATAAGCGTTGAATATGGAGTCGTTGAGATAACGTTTCTTAAATTTATAAGAAGTGTAAAGAATCGGTTTTACGCCGTAATGCGCCTCTACTCTGTCGAGCCAGGTTTTAACGGCAGATTTCAGTTCCTGAGGAGATCTCTTACCCGTAGTTTCCACATCAAGAACGGGGGGAAGGTCTCCTTTTGACAAGTGTACCGTACTAATAAAAAAGTCAGCCTGCTTATGCGCATCTGTCTTGGGCAGGAAATAATGATAAGCTCCTCGGATAAAACCGTATTTCCGTGCCTGACTGAAATTTTCTACAAAAGTTTCATCGCCATAATCGCCCCCTTCGGTAGCTTTCATAAAGATAAAATGTATGGGAAATTTCGCTTCTTTATTATGAAGGAGCTTATCCCAATCTATAATACCCTGATAGTGGGAAATATCAATGCCATGCACCTCATAGTTGCAAGGCATGCATACGCCGTAGCCTTTTAAACCGTAACAAGGTTTCCAACGATAAGCATAAGGACGGATAAAGAACCAATAGAATCCTGCTGAAAATACCGCTATAATACAAAATGCCAATAAATTACGCAACCATACAGGCATGGGACGAGACACCGTCTGCTTCTTTTTTCGAGAAGAAGTACGACGGGATACAGGTTTGCGCCGGGAAACTGTACTGTTTTTAGAAGGCATTCAAGTATATTGAAGTAATAAATATCTATCAAAAATAAAACACAAACTACACAGATTACACAAACTCGGATTTGCGCAACTCTTGTGTAATTTGTGTTCTACATAGTCAATTGCTGCAAATGTAGCAATCGACTATAAGATTTTATCTACCTTGTTCCAGTTGCAAAGTCTTGGTAGGCTGGTCGCAAACTTCGGCAGGACCGAAATATTGGATAGGACCCGGATAAACATAGTCTGTTTCCATAGCCCAACGCTCACGCTGAGCGGCAAATGCCTTGAAAGGAGCACCATCCAGTCTTACCAAAGCTTTCTGGATAACCGGTTTCATTTCGCCGTGACGACGTTCCATATTCATCATCATTGTAATAGGCACACCACCTGCAATCCACTCTTCGGCAGGAGCTGTAGTATTACGTACGGAAGACATGTAACCGGTCTTACCGTTAGCAATCAGCGCAGATGCCGCATAACCCAAAGAGTAGCAGTAGTCGGCATCGAAATTAGACGGAGCAGCGCAACGTCCTTCATAACCGAAGAAGTGATGCTGTGCCGCAAACTTACCTACATATTTACCTTCTTCTTTCCACTGAGCTAATTTGGCAGCTACCATTTCGGACAACAGTTTCTCCGTTTCAATGAGAGATACCTGTACGTTTCCGTGCGGGTCACGGTCCAATGACAACTGACGCGCTACACCTTCGGGAAGACTGGCATAGATAGCGGCATTTTCCGGAGAAAGTTTGCGGATGATATAGTCGCGTTGGTGTGATTTCTTAATCTGAGAGAATTCTTCCGCATTGGCAGCCAGGAAATCATTCAACTCAGCGATAAGACGTTTCATAGCGGGGATGAACTCAACCAAGCCCTCGGGGATAAGAACCGTACCGAAGTTATTGCCCTGTGCGGCACGATTAGCCACCACCTGAGCGATACCCGTTACGATATCATCCAAAGACATATCCTTAGCTTCAACTTCTTCGGAGATAATGCAAATATTAGGCTGTACCTGCAATGCACATTCCAAAGCGATATGTGAAGCGGAACGTCCCATCAATTTGATGAAATGCCAGTACTTACGTGCCGAGTTACAGTCGCGCTGGATATTACCGATTACTTCAGCATACGTTTTGCAAGCTGTATCGAATCCGAAAGAAGTTTCAATCATTTCGTTCTTCAAGTCACCGTCGATAGTTTTCGGACATCCGATAACCTGTACACCGCAATTCTTCGCAGCATAATACTCAGCCAATACGCAGGCATTTGTATTAGAATCGTCACCACCGATAATAACCAGTGCTTTGATATTCAATTCTTTCAAGATTTCCAGTCCTTTTTCAAACTGTTCCTCTTTCTCCAATTTAGTACGGCCTGAACCTATGATATCGAAACCGCCGGTATTACGATATTCATCGATGATATCGGCCGTCAGTTCCATATAGTTATGGTCTACCAAACCACCGGGGCCAAGAATAAAACCGTACAGTTTGCTATCTTTGTTCAACTTTTTAATACCGTCAAAAATACCGGATATCACATTGTGACCACCGGGAGCCTGACCACCGGAAAGGATTACACCCACATTCATAGCAGGGAAATCAACGGTCTCATCGGTATTTTCGAACTTAATCAAAGGCATCCCATAAGTATTGGGAAACAATTTCTTGATTTCTTCCTGATCGGCAACCGACTGGGTAGCTGCGCCGGCCACTGCTTTTACAGTACCTTTCAGCCCTTTCGGAAGTTTGGGCTGATAGGCAGCCCTTGCAATTTGCAATGCACTTTTAGTCATTTCTCTTAAATATTTAAAGGTGTTAATAAAGTTTCGTTTAAAAGCGTCGCAAATTTCGCTCTTTTCCACAAGAAATGCAAACTGAATGAAGAAATAATGCAAACTTATTCTTCTATCTGCCAGCCTCCCCCCAAAGCCTTATAAACATTTACCACTGCTATCAGTTCGTCACGGATTGCATTGCTGACACCAATCTGGGCATCGAAATATCCACGCTGGGCATCAAGCACGTCCATGTAATTAATAACACCATTAATATATTGCAACTGCGCTAAATCCACGTACGTTTTGGCTGAACGTTCCAACTTGAGACGCAACTGATACACTTCCTTTATTTTGTTGAAATCCACAATTGCGTTCTTGGCCTCTTTAAAAGCATTCAGCACCGTTTTCTCATAGCTATGAACTTCCGCCTCAAACGAAGCTTTCTGTGCCTTTAGAGCAGCCCGATTTTTACCCCAATTGAAAAGCGGAGTCAATACCGCTCCGTTCAACAATGAATAAGGCGACTGAAGGAAGTTTGACAAGACATCACTCTCCAATCCAAACTGACCGGTCAGCGACAACTGAGGAAACATATTGGTATAGGCCACTTTCACACGAGCATGTTCAGCTATAAGCTGCTGCTCCGCAGCACGAATGTCAGGACGACGTTCCAATAAGCCGGACGGCAATCCTACAGGTAAAGACTCCGGCACATCCAACTCCTCCAAAAAACGGCTGCGCTCTATACGTGTAGGAAATTCACCGGCAAGAAAAGCTATGTCATTCTCCTTGATGGAAATCTTACGTTCCAGATCCGGGACAAGCGTAGCTGTACGCGCCAACTCTACTTGCGCCTGCTGATAAGATGTCTCCGAAGTAAGTCCGCCTTCAAAACGGATTCTTGCAAGACGCACACCTTCTTCACGAGCCTTTTGTGTCTGACGGACAATTTCCAATTCTGTATCGAGTGCTACCAGCTCGTAATATGCCTGCGCCACTTCCGCAACAATTGTCATACGCAAGGCACGCTGTGATTCTACACTTTGCAGATAATCGGCTACTGCAGCTACTTTTTTCCAACGCAGATTTCCCCAAAGGTCAAGCTCCCACGACAAAAGAGCCTTTGCTTCATAGCTGTTACCCACATCGCGGCTATGTCCGCCATAGTTTTCAACTTCACGCTCTGCCTCTATTTTTCCATTCAACTGGGGAAGTAGATTAGCTACGCTGATACGTTTCTGGGCCGCCATTTCTTTCACGCGAGCGGCCGCAACGAGCATATCTTTATTATACTCCAATGCGCGTGCTATCAGATTACGCAAAGTATTGTCTGTATAAACAGCCTGCCACTGCTCATCGGCAATGCTGATGCTGTCCTGCTGTTGCATCAAACTGTCGGGCAATGCCATTTCGGGACGGACATAGCTTTTGCCTACCTTGCACGATGCAAAAAGAACCGGGGCGAGCAACAGAAGTATATATATATTCTTTTTTTTCATAAGCGTGTAATCAGAATTCATTTACAATGTTATCATCAATCTTTTTTGATTTTGTGTTGCACTTTTTCCTTTGCCTTATAAATCAAAACAAAGAAGAAAGGCACAAGCACAATGCCGAATACAATGGCAAAAATCATTCCAAAGAAAACTCCCGTACCTATTGCCTGACGGCTTGCAGATCCCGGTCCGCTTGCAAGAACCATAGGAAGCATACCCAATACAAAGGCAAGTGAAGTCATCAATATAGGACGGAAACGGAGTTGGGCGGCATGAATGGCCGACTGCACCAAATCTCCTCCATTATCCACCTGTACTTTGGCAAACTCAACGATAAGGATAGCATTTTTTGCTGCAAGTCCCACCAACATTACCAAGCCAATCTGGAAATAAATATCATTTTCCAAGCCACATACAGCAACGCCCAAATAAGCTCCCAATGCAGCTACCGGCAACGAAAGCAATACAGCAATAGGCACAGTCCAGCTTTCGTATTGTGCTGCCAGGAACAGGAATACGAAGAGGAATACCAACGTCAGCACCAGTCCGGTCTGCCCACCGGCTTTCTTCTCCTGATAAGAAAGTCCGCTCCACTCAACACCTATATTATCCGGTAAATGTTCGCGCGCTATCTGTTCCATAATCTCCATAGCCTGGCCGGAACTGTACCCCTGTGCCGCCGAACCGAGAATAACTGCAGTAGTAAACATATTGAAACGTTTAATACTGCCCGGACCGGTTGTATAGGATGCATTACCCAACGAGGTTAACGGAACCATCGCACCATTAGCTGCTTTTACAAAGAACAGATTAATGTTCTCTTTGTGCTCACGATACGGAGCTTCAGCCTGAATATATACCTTATATATACGATTGAACATATTAAAGTCATTCACATATACGGAACCCGTATAAGCTTTCATCGTAGAGAACACATCTGCCAACGGCACTCCCAGCATCTTCACCTTGTCACGGTCTACATCAAAATAGAGTTGCGGAATCTCAGACTGCAAAGAAGAAGAAAGCCCCGTCAATTCCTTGCGTTTCTGAGCATAATACATCAAAGTATCCGCTGCCTGTACCAGATTTTCAAAAGTAGCTTCCCCACGTGCCTCAAGCTGCATTTCAAAGCCACCGGATGTTCCCAATCCCGGGATTACAGGAGGAGTAGAAAGATAGACTCTACATTCGGGGTATTCCCTCAAATCCTTTTCCACTTTCTCCATTATCTTATTGATAGTGGTATTTTTGCGTTCCTCCCAGGGCTTCAATATAACAGTTAACTCACTGCGCGCCTGATTGCTTCCTACACGCGGACTGCTACCCGTTACATTCTGCACATAAGCCACATACGGATTCTGCTCCAGATACTGCACGGCACGATCGGTCACGATACGGGTACGTTCCAAAGTAGAACCTTCCGGCAGTTCCAACTCCACTTTAAAGTATCCCTGGTCTTCCACCGGCAAGAAACTGGTAGGAATCAGACGGTGAATGATGAAAATAGCTATCAATACCATACCGAATGCACTCATCAAACGTCTGGGATGCTTGATAACGCGGCTGATAACACCAATATACTTATGATTACTGATATTCAACCATTCGTTAATCTTACGGAACACGATATTCTTTTTCTTTCCGCTGCCGGACTTCAGGATAAGCGAACACATCACAGGACTAAGCGTCAGCGCCACAACCGTAGAAAGCAATACCGATACAGCAATGGTAATAGTAAACTGGCGATATAACTGTCCGGTGATACCGCTCAGGAAGCTTACCGGAACAAATACGGCACAGAGCACCAATGAGGTTGCAATCAATGCACTTGCCAAACCGTTCATTGCTTTTTTCGTTGCTTCATAAGGAGAGAGCTTTTCCGTTTCCATTAGATGTTCCACATTCTCCACCACCACAATAGCGTCATCCACAACAATACCGATAGCAAGAATCAATCCCAACAATGTCAATATATTCAGCGAGAAACCGAAAATAAGCATGAAACCAAAAGTACCGATCAGAGAGATAGGCACTGCAACAACAGGTATCAAAGTAGCACGCCAGCTTTGCAGTGAAAGGAATACTACCAATACCACGAGAACCAATGCTTCGAACAACGTCTTATACACCTCGTGGATAGACTCCGAAATATAGGTAGTCATATCAAAAGGTATCTCGTAACTCATTCCTTCAGGAAAGTTCGCACTGATTTCTTCCATTGCCTTCTTCACGTTATCCGCCACTTCCATAGCATTGGCACCCGGAAGCATATAAATGCCGAGAACTGCTGCATTTTCACCGTTAATACCACTTTCCGTACTATATGAGGAAGCTTCAAGTGACACTCTGGCCACATCGCGAAGACGAATAATAGACCCATTGGCGTTGGCACGAACCACAATATCCTCAAACTGCTTTGCCGAACTCAAACGACCTTGCGTTGTAATAGGAATTGTAATGTCCAAACCTTGCACCGGCTGCTGTCCCAAAACACCGGCAGCCGATTCGCGGTTCTGGTCTTTCAAAGCATTCTGCAAATCCTGAACAGTCAATCCGAAATTTGCCAGTTTGTCCGGCATGGCCCAAATCTGCATGGCATAGTAACGGCTACCGATATTGGACACACGTCCCACACCGGGAATACGACGCAAAAGGTCAAGTACATTAATGGTAGCAAAGTTACTCAGATAGATTTCATCGAATTTCGGATCGCTGGAAGTCAAACAGATTGTCATCAGCTGACTGGGAGCCTGCTTTTCTACCGAAATACCATTCTGAATGACTTCCGCAGGCAGACGGCTTTCCGCCAGCTTTATACGGTTTTGAATTTCCACGGCAGCCAAATCCGGATCGGCAGATACATCAAAGGTTACGGTTGCCGAAAAGCCACCGGAATTGGAACTGTTGGACTCCATGTACAACATACCCGGAGTACCGTTTATTTCCTGTTCGATAGGAGTCGCCACTGCTTGTGACACAGTCAGCGCACTTGCCCCCGGATAGGATGCACTGATTTTCACAACGGGCGGTGTTATCTGTGGGTATTGATCCACCGGAAGCATAGTCAGACCGATGATACCGACAATTACAATCACAATCGATATCACCGCCGAGAATA
>OGYW01003695.1_pt1 | contig 9892 bp, 8 predicted proteins | sample 1576621 | NCBI WGS metagenome assembly OGYW01 (sample SAMEA3541528, study PRJEB24748) | human gut metagenome | biome: human gut; feature: human-associated habitat; material: faeces | place: China | collected 2012
AAACCTATATATGATTTTAATTATTAACCTGTCAACTAAATTCAGTACACCTCACAGAAACTCTAAAAATAAAAAGATGCAGATCTTTTATTAAAAAGAACAGCATCTTTTGTCTGATTTATCTTGATGTTTTTTTTAAAATTGTACAAAAAATCCCTCGCCTTTTCCGTTAAGTTTTTTCAACTAATACGAATAGGCGAGGGAAACTTTAAAACTTATTGATTTTCAAATGAATACTTTTCATGAAATTATTTATTCGGTGTGTCCCAAACTTTGGTTTCGCTGCATTGAATATCTGTCCATTGGTTGCCACATTTCAGTTTGAAATCACCTTTTTCCAGACGCCATTTACCGTCGTAACCAACAAATGCTAGATTACTGCCTTTCAGTTGCATGGTTACGGTTTTGGTTTCACCCGGATTGAGTTCGATTTTTTCGAAATTACGCAAACGGATGTTGTCGGGAGTGCTGCTTGCTACCAAATCTTTTGAATAAAGCAGTACGCTTTCTTTTCCGGCAACTTTTCCTGTATTGGTAACATCAACGCTGACTGTCAGCACGTCATCGGCTGTAAATGAAGTTTTGTCGACTTTCAGATTTGAGTAGCTGTAAGTTGTGTAACTCAGACCGAATCCGAATTCCCACTGTACATCCATTACCGAGTCGTAGTTGTAATTTCCGCCCATCTGTCCCATGTTTTCGCAAGGCTTATAGTCGTAGTTTGCCAATGCGTTGATATATTTAGGATAGGTGAAAGGCATCTTTCCGCTGAAGTTGGCATCACCGGCTAGCAGGTTGGCAAGGGCATCGCCACCATAATTACCCGGAAGCATCACGTTGATTACAGCTTTTGCTAGTGGAACAATGTCGTTGATGATACGCGGACGACCTTGATTCAATATCAGAATGACTGGCTTTCCGGTTGCAGCAAGAGCTTTTACCAGATTACGTTGGTTTTCCGACATGGTCAGGTTGGTCAGATTACCCGGAGTTTCGCAGTAAGAGTTTTCTCCGATGCAGGCAATAATCACATCGGCACGACTGGCTGCGGCAACTGATTTTTCGATTTCCGGCTGATTTTCTTCCCACCAGTTATCGTTTTTGTAAGGAGCGTAAGTCACGCCCGGTTCGTAGATGATGTTCTCCTTACCATACTTGTTGCATAGAGATTCGTAGATTGTGTTGTAAGCACCGGCACATTGGTCAGCTAGATGTCCTTGCCAGCTGTATGACCATCCTCCGTTTAGGCAACGCATGGAGTTGGCATTCGGACCGGCAAGCAGGATTTTTGTTCCTTTGGCAAGCGGCAGAATATTGCCTTCATTCTTCAACAGTACTTCTGATTCTTCGGCGGCCTGTAAAGCAACACGGGCAAACTCTTCAGAACCGAATTTGTTGTATTTCTTGATATCCCAATATGGATTTTCGAACAGTCCCAGACGGTATTTCAGACGTAATACGCGGGCTACGGCATCATCGATGCGGCTCATGGGGACTTCACCTTCCTGTACCAGTTCTTTCAGGTAGTCGCAGAAGCTTACTTCGTAGGGAACCATCGACATGTCGATTCCGGCATTGATGGCAATCTTGACAGCTTCTTTCTTGGTTGCTGCAATGTGGTCGCGTGTACACAGATTGTTGATGTCTGCCCAGTCGGTTACAATCATACCGTCCCAGTTCAAATCTTCCTTCAGCCATTCGGTCAGCAATTCACGGTTAGCATGGAAAGGTATGCCATTGTCTACACCTGAGTTAACCATTACACTCAGTGCTCCCTGACGGATAGCTGCAAGGAACGGGGCGAAGTGCTTTTCGCGCATATCACTACGTGAGATAGAAGAAGGTCGTTTTTTTCCGATGATGGTTACTCCCTTATCTGTCATGATCCATTCGTCCCCGTCGGAATCTTCGTAAATGTCGAATATCTTGTTTCCTTTTAAATTTTGGTTAAAGCTGCTGTATAATATGATATCTTTTCCTTCTTTGCAGGTTTGCTCATTGATTCTGAAAGCATAACCTTGTTCACAGGTGATCCACGTAATTCCTTTATTTAAGGTATAGATATTGCTGACTATGTTGGTTTGTTGCAGGGATGATTCAATAGGAAGGAGTATGTCAATAAACTTCTCTGTCTGAATATCAAATAGATATGCACGGTTATCATAAGATTTGCACCATATATCTCCGTCTTTGCTTTCTGTAATATAAGAGAAACGGTTAGTCGTTAAAGTACAGCCGTCTCCCGGAAATGCTTTGTAATTTTTAAATGTGTATCCGTCGAATTTGTTTAGTCCATTCCAGGTGGCGAACCAAAGAAATCCTTTTTTGTCTTGCATTATATTCACTACTACTCCTTGCGAAAGACCATTATTGACAGAGAAGTGTTTAATCTGGCAAAGAGGTTGAGCTGCTATAGTCAGACTGGTGTATAAGCATAAAAGGAAAACATAGAGTGTCTTCATGATATTATAAATTATGTGTAGAGCAAAAATAAATAAAACTGGATTAAAAAGGAAATTTAAAATAGTGATTGAACATAAAATGCACGCTTTTGCATATTTAATCCACCTGTCTATCCTCTATCAAGCACAATTATTACCCTATAAAGAGAGAAGATACCTCGTACTTTTGTTTTGACAATTAGAACTAGTAAAATTTTAAATGAGAACTATAAATGAAACGTCTATTTATTTGTGTAGTGGGACTTGTTATAGCCGTAACCGCATGGGCTCGTACCTTTAATATGAAGGAGCTTGGAGCTGATCCCCGAGGTATTGAATCTTGTACGGAGTTAATAAACCAAACGATTGAAAAAGCATCTTCTGAAGGTGGAGGAACTATTTATTTCCCGGCAGGTGTTTATTTGACAGCCACTATCTACATGAAAAGTAATATAACTTTGTATGTGGAGTCCGGAGCTGTTCTTCGTTTTTCAGATCGTTTTGAAGATTATCTTCCTTTTGTGAAGATTCGTTGGGAAGGTACAGTGATGAATACTTTGTCTCCCCTGATTTATGCGCATGATGCGGAGAATTTGACTATAACCGGGCGTGGAACACTGGACGGTAATGGATTTAAATGGTGGAGCTGGGAGAAAGAAACACGGGAACTGATTAAAAAAAACGGAGGAAAATTGCCTGCTTTGAATAAACTACAACGAATGTGGGAAGAGGCTAATGAAGAACTGGAAATCTCGGATTATTATAAACCTTCTTTAGAGCGTCGTATGTTTCGTCCTCCTTTTATTCAGTTTTATGAATGTAACAATGTGTTGATAGAGAATGTGAGAATTGTCAATTCTCCTTTTTGGACCATAAATCCGGCTTTTTGTGATAATGTAACAGTGCATGGAGTGACGATATATAACCCCTCAAAAGATCCAAAAGGTCCCAATACGGATGGAATAAACCCTTCTTCTTGCCGGAATGTACGTATTTCTGATTGTTTTATTAGTGTGGGAGATGATTGTATCACAATTAAATCGGGGCGTGATGCTGATGGACGGAAATATGGAAAGGCATGTGAAAATATAACGATAACTAATTGTGTTATGCTTTCCGGTCATGGAGGGGTAGTTATTGGTAGTGAAATGTCAGGCGGTGTAAGGAGAGTGACAATTTCTAATTGTGTTTTCGATGGTACGGATTCTGGTATTCGTCTAAAGTCCTCGCGCGGGAGAGGAGGGGTCGTTGAAGAGCTTCGGGTAGATAATATCGTCATGAAGAATATTCAGCGGAATGCCTTCATTTTTGATTTGTTCTATGATAAAGAGTCAAAAATAGAGCCTGTCAGTGAGCGGACTCCTGTTTTCCGGAACATTCATTTAAGCAATATTACAGGTTCTGATATCAAGCAAATTGGTTATATTAAAGGGATTGAAGAAATGCCCGTACAAGGCTTGTCCTTTTCAAATATTAATATGAAGGCAGAGGTTGGATTTATAGTTGATATTGCTGAAGATATTCGTTTTGATAATGTGGATTTCTCATCGCAGACTGGTTCACCGTGGCAATTCAGTAAATGTAAGCAGATTGTTTTGAATAATATTAGATCTAAGTATCCTGTTATCGAACAAACGATTGTTACATTTGAAGATGTCGATAATGCTATTATTAATGATTGTTTTCAGATGACTCCTGTGAAGGATTTTTATAAAGCTAATAACAGTCATATTATTGAAGGACATAATTATTGGAAAAAAGAGAGTTTCAAATAAACAGGAACTGTCATATTGTTTCTGTTGAATTTTATTGTTGGGTAGATATGAGAAGAACGATATTACATCATCTGTAATATCGTTCTTCTATTGATTAGAGTTGTTTATGATTTACTTCTTATCGTTTTCGCGAATCTCCACCCGGCGGATCTTACCGCTGATTGTCTTAGGTAGCTCTTCTACGAACTCGATGACACGTGGATATTTATAAGGAGCAGTCACTTTCTTCACGTGGTTCTGTAATTCCTTAATCAGTTCCTCTCCGGCACGTGCTTTATAGTCTTTGGATAGAACAATCGTAGCTTTTACTACCTGGCCGCGAATCTCGTCGGGTACTCCGGTAATAGCACATTCCACAACAGCCGGATGAGTCATCAACGCACTTTCCACTTCGAATGGGCCGATGCGGTAACCGGAACTCTTGATTACGTCGTCTGCACGACCGACAAACCAAAGGTAGCCATCCTCGTCTTTCCAGGCAACATCGCCGGTGTAATAAATACCATCGTGCCAAGCTTCATGAGTGCGTTCCGCATCCCGGTAGTATTCTTTGAAAAGTCCGAGAGGTTTACCTTTGCTGGTGCGGATTACAATTTGTCCTTGTTCACCCGCTTCAACAGAGCGACCTTCATGGTCGATCAAGTCTACATCATATTGAGGATTCGGCAGCCCCATGCTTCCCGGTTTCGGTTCCATCCAAGGCATAGTGGCGATGGTGAGGGTTGTTTCTGTTTGTCCGAAACCTTCCATCAGTTTGATACCCGTCAGCTTCTTGAAAGTTTCAAATACGGCAGGGTTCAATGCTTCTCCGGCAATGGTGCAGTATTTTAGTGAAGACAAGTCGTACTTTGTCAGGTCTTCGTGAATCAAGAACCGGAAGATGGTAGGAGGTGCACAGAGAGAGGTGACATGATATTCCTGGATTTTTTCCAGAATAGCTGCCGGGGTAAACTTCTCGTGGTCGTAGACGAAGATATTGGCTCCGGCAATCCACTGTCCGTAGAGTTTTCCCCATACTGCTTTTCCCCAGCCGGTATCGGCAATGGTGAGGTGAAGACTGTTCTCGTCCAGATTGTGCCAAAAACTACCGGTAACGATATGACCTAACGGATAAGTAAAGTCATGTGCCACCATCTTAGGTTCGCCGGTAGTGCCGGAAGTAAAATACATCAGAGAGATGTCGTCGTTAGTGTTCGCATGGCGCGGACGTACAAACGGAGCAGCATTTTCGATACCCTGATGGAAATCTTCGAAGCCTTCCGGGATTTCCGGACCGACACTGACTAACTTTTCAACCGTGGGACATTCGGGAAGAGCCTCTTTGATATGTTGCAGGATGATTCCTTCGCCGGCAGCTACGATCATTTTGATGTCGGCAGCATTGCAGCGATAGATAATATCCTTCTTGGTCAGCAAGTGAGTAGCCGGAATAACGGTTGCTCCTAGTTTGTGAAGAGCGATGGTGCTATACCAGAACTCATAACGGCGTTTCAGAATCAGCATCACCATGTCGCCACGGCCGATACCCAGGCTCTGGAAGTAAGAAGCGGTCATGTCCGTAGATCGTTTCATGTCAGCAAATGAGAATTGGCGACTTTCGCCTTTGTCATTTGTCCAAAGTAAAGCGTTCTTGTCAGGTTGTTCGGCAGCCCAGGCGTCTACTACGTCATAGCCGAAGTTGAAATTCTCCGGGACGTTTATTTTCAAGTTTTTGATAAAATCCTCTTGTGAACTGAAAGAGGTCTGTGATAAAAATCTTTCTACCATGATGTTATTACATAATTACTGCCAGAAAACGTACCGTTTTGCCATCGAGCGCTTTCATGCCATGTGGAAGTTTAGAGTTAAAATAGATACTGTCGCCTTGGTTGAGGATGATTTCTTTGCCTTCGATGTTGATAAGCATACGTCCTTCGATGACAAGGTTGAATTCTTGTCCGTTATGTTGGTTATAATGGATTGGTTCGTTGTTTGCTTTCGGTTCAACAGTGACGATGAACGGGTCGGCGGTACGGTTCATGAATCCTGAAGCCAGTGATTGGTATTTATAAGCTTTGGTACGTTCGATGCTGACTCCTTTGCCGGCACGGGTTACGAAGTAGCTGCTCATTTTAGGCTCTTCGCCAAACATCAGGGCGTCGAGAGCTACATTATACGTACGGGCTATTTTTTGTAACATGCTGACAGAGATATCGTAGTCTCCGGTTTCTGCAAGTCGGTATTCTTCGGCAGAGATGTCGCTGTCGCGGGCGATATCCTCTGCGGTCAGTTCCAGTACATCACGTAATCCGCGGAGGCGTTCTGCGATCTGTTTAATTTGTTCATTCATACAAGTGGTTCGTATTTTTATGATTAATAATTCTATGGTATTATTTGGAGGCTTTCATGGCTTTGATGATAGCGGAGGTGAATCCGTTGTGCTCCAGTTCATTGATCCCCTTGATTGTGATTCCGCCCGGGGTGGTAACCTTGTCGATTTCTACGCTGGGGTGGGTGTCATTGTTCTGAATCAGTGCGGCTGCTCCTTTTAAGGATTGTGCTATCATCTGCATGGCATCTTTGGGACGAAGTCCCATTTCGATTCCGGCTTGCATGGCTGCCTGAACGTATTTCAATACGTAAGCGATACCGCAGGAGGTCAATGCAGTGGCTGCCGCTATTTTATCTTCGGGAATAAGCATCACGGTTCCCATCTCGCTGAACAACCGGAGGATGAATTTGTCTTGTTCATCGTTCGTATTGCGGGCGGCAACAAGCGTCATACTTTCCAGTTCGCTGATAGCGGTGTTCGGAATCAAGCGGAACATGGCCATTTCCGGTGCTACGACGTAATGAGCCAGTTCTTCAAAACTGATGCCGGCAGCTACGGAGATGAGTATCTGTTTGCTTTTTAGTTTCAATTCGCGCATCACCGGTTCCATAAACCACGGTTTGACAGCAAGGATGACAATATCTGCACCTGTGGCAGCTTCCACATTGCTGTTGGTGATAGAGATACCCGGAAATTCCTTTTTCAGTTTCTCTAGTTTTCCGGCACTCGGATTGGACACAATGATGTCCGAATCGTCTATCAGACTTCCTTTTGCCAGGCCACGGGCTATTGAACCGCCCATGTTTCCTGCACCGATAATGGCTATTTTCATATACGCTTATTTTTAATGAGTTGTTAAAGGCAAAGGTAACAGTTAATTACGAAAAAACAAAAAGCAGCCGGAATAAGAAATAAATTTCTAATAAAGGCTGCTTTTATCGTTGGCTGTTTATTAATCAAATGAGCGATTAGAGTACTTTCTTGAACCGGGCAAGGAAGTCTTCCGCTTCCTCCATACTAAGGCAAAGAGGAGGTAACAGGCGAAGTACATTCGTACCGCTTGCTCCGGTAAATACATGCTCGTCATAGATGAGGCGGCTACGTAGTTCTTTGATGGGTTCTTCGAATTCGAGTCCGATCATGAGTCCGCGTCCGCGTACCTCTTTTATTTGCGGGAATTTCTTCAGTTCTTCCAGTAAGTAGTTACCTACTACCTTTGCGTTTTCTATCAGATTTTCTTGCTCAATGACGTCCATCACAGCGAGTGCTGCCGAGCATGCCAGATGGTTTCCGCCGAAGGTAGTTCCCAATTGACCATATATCGGTTTAAACATCGGGCTGATTAGGACACCTGCCATCGGGAAACCGTTGCCGATACCTTTGGCTACAGTGATGATGTCCGGCTTGATGTCATTATATTGATGGGCGAAGAATTTACCGCTACGTCCGTATCCGCTCTGAATTTCATCGAGAATCAGGATCGTTCCTGTTTCGCTGCAAGCTTTGCGGAGTTCCTGCATAAATTCGGTGGTCGGTATCTTGATGCCGCCTACCCCTTGTATTCCTTCAATGATAACAGCACATGTGTCGCCTTTAGACAGTTCCTGTTTCATCGCTTCCATATCGTTGAGCGGGAGATAGGTGACATGACCGTTATTGTTGATAGGGGCGATAATGGAAGGATTGTGAGTCGCTTCTACCGCCAGAGACGTCCGTCCGTGAAATGCCTTGTTGAAAGATACGATTTTGGTACGTCCGTTATAGAAGGAAGCCAGCTTCAAGGCATTTTCGTTCGCTTCGGCCCCACTGTTAATCAGGAACAGGCTATAGTCTTCGTAACCGGAAATCTTGCCCAGTCGTTCGGCTACCTCTTGTTGGAGCTTGTTGATGACGGAGTTTGAGTAGAAACCAAGTTTAGCCACCTGGTTACTTATCATTGCTGTATAGTGAGGGTGTGCATGTCCGATAGAGATAACGGCATGACCTCCGTAGAGATCCAGATATTCCGTTCCGTTCTCATCCCATACCTTGCAACCGTCGCCCTTGACAATGTTGATGTTATATAAAGGATATACGTCGAATAATTTCATAATAATTAAATGAAGAATTAAGAATGAAGAATGAAGAATTAGGTTACTTCATGGTTCATTTGATTATTTTTGGCAGTTTTGATTGAAGAAACAAGCAGAGCTATGAGTTCTCCACAATCAATCTCCATACTATTAAAAGCATTAGAATCGATATAATCTGAATCTTTTAAAAGATTCAACCAATAGTCGGTTTCATTAGCTTCCTTTAATGATATACTTAGTTTATTAATGAAGTCAGCATTGCTTTGGGCAAATTCGGATTCTCGAATTGAAGCTCCAATAGAAGTGCCGGAACGAAGAATTTGTTTGCTGAGGATGAACTCTTGTTTCATTTCTCGAAGATATTTAGTCATTTGTACAATTCGAAGTGCAAATGAATAGCTTTTTGTATTCAATAATGAATTTGTTCTATTGTGGCAATTCTTCATTCTTCGTTCTTCATTCTTCATTAAAACGCTGAAGGCTTCAAACGTAGTCCTACGGTTTCTTCCAGATTGAACATCAGGTTCATGTTATGAACCGCTTGTCCGCTGGCGCCTTTCAGCAAATTGTCGATACAAGAGATAATCAATAGTTTGTCACCGTGTTTCTCCAGATGTATCAGGCACTTATTAGTATTAACGACTTGTTTCAAGTCAATATTCTTGTCTACGATGTGTACAAAGGAGTCTTTTGCATAATATTCCTCATACATACGAACGATTTCTTCCAGTGCTACTTTGGTTTTGACTACCAGCGTTGCAAAGATACCACGGGCGAAATCTCCACGGTATGGAATGAAGTCGATCTCCGCATCGAAACTGTTTTGCAGCTGTTTCAGTGATTGCTTGATTTCCGGAACATGCTGGTGCTCGAATGCTTTGTACACGCTCATATTGTTGTTTCTCCAACTGAAATGACTGGTAGCACCCGGTTTCACTCCGGCTCCCGTACTTCCTGTAATGGCATTTACCATTACATCATCCGTCAGCATCAGATTCTTGGCAAGCGGAAGTAAACCGAGCTGGATGCAGGTTGCAAAACAACCGGGATTGGCTACGTGCTTTGCCGTACAAGTGGCACGGCGGTTCAGTTCCGGCAGACCGTAGATAAAGTCGTGGTCGTCGCTCATAATGCGGTAGTCCATCGAGAGGTCGATAATCTTCAGGTCTTCCGGTATGTTGTGACTTTCCATGAATTTCTTTGTGTCGCCGTGGGCGGTGCAGAAAAAGAGAACGTCGATTTCGTCCAGAGGTAACTGGTCGGTGAATCTTAGATCTGTTTCTCCATACAAGC
>OGYW01003697.1_pt1 | contig 9891 bp, 9 predicted proteins | sample 1576621 | NCBI WGS metagenome assembly OGYW01 (sample SAMEA3541528, study PRJEB24748) | human gut metagenome | biome: human gut; feature: human-associated habitat; material: faeces | place: China | collected 2012
ATCCGCAACCGGTACGGCCGTGGCAGCGCGCACGGGCGAGAGCCTGATGAAGCGCACCGTGCTGATTGCCAACACGTCGGATATGCCGGTTGCGGCGCGTGAGGCGTCCATCTACACCGGCATCACCATTGCCGAATACTTCCGCGATATGGGCTACAAGGTCGCGATTATGGCGGACTCCACGTCCCGTTGGGCGGAGGCGCTGCGCGAAATGTCCGGCCGTCTGGAGGAGATGCCCGGCGAAGAAGGCTACCCGGCATATCTGGCATCCCGTATTGCGGAGTTTTATGAGCGCGCAGGTGCGGTCGTCTGCCTTGGCGGGGATGATCGCCGCGGCAGCATTTCCGCCATCGGCGCTGTTTCCCCGCCCGGCGGCGATATTTCCGAGCCGGTTTCGCAGGCGACGCTGCGCATCGTCAAGGTGTTCTGGGGGCTGTCCAGCTCTTTAGCGTACAAGCGCCATTTCCCGGCAATTGACTGGCTGCAGTCGTATTCGCTCTACATCAGCCGTTTGCAGGAATGGTTCAGCGACAATGTTTCGCCTGAATGGAACGAGCTGCGTGCCAAAGCCATGCGTGTCCTGCAGGAGGAAGCGGAACTGAACGAGATTGTGCAGCTGGTCGGCGTGGATGCACTGAGCTGGAAAGACCGCCTGACGCTGGAAGTCGCCCGCAGCATCCGCGAGGACTACCTGCATCAGAATGCCTTCGACGAGGTGGATACCTACACGAGCTTGGCGAAGCAGTTTGCCATGCTCCGTCTGATTCTGGAATATCAGGAAAAGGGCAATCAGGCGCTGGACGCGGGTGCGAACCTCTCCGACGTGATTGCGCTGCCCGTCCGCGAGCAGATTGGCCGCGCCAAGTACATCCCCGAATCGGAAATGAAGCGCTTCGAGCAGATTGAAAGCGACCTGAGCAGTCAGTGCGCGGCGCTGATGGATGAAGGAGGCGAAGGCTGATGCTCAAAGAGTACCATACGATTAAAGAGGTCGTTGGCCCGCTGATGCTGGTGGAAGGCGTCAGCGGCGTGACCTACAATGAGCTGGTGGAAATCCATCAGTCGAACGGCGAAGTTCGTTCCGGCAAAGTGCTGGAAGTGGACGGCGACAAGGCGATGGTGCAGCTGTTTGAATCCTCCAACGGCCTGCGCATCTCCGACTCCACGGCGCGTTTTCTGGGGCGCGGCATTGAGCTGAGCGTCTCGATGGACATGCTCGGCCGCGTTTTCGACGGCATGGGCAAGCCAAAGGATGGCGGCCCGGAGCTGATTCCCGAAATGCGGATGGATATCAACGGCGAACCGCTGAATCCTGCCGCGCGCAACTATCCGAGTGAATTTATCCAGACGGGCATTTCCGCCATTGACGGTCTGAACACGCTGGTTCGCGGTCAGAAGCTGCCGGTGTTCTCCGGCTCTGGTCTGCCGCACGCACAGCTGGCGACGCAGATTGCGCGTCAGGCGCGCGTGCTGGGCAAGGGCGACCGCTTCGCCGTCGTGTTCGGCGCTATCGGCATCACCTATGAGGAAGCGGATTACTTTATCAGCGACTTCCGCCGGACGGGCGCTATCGAGCGCGCTGTGCTGTTCATGAATCTGGCGAATGACCCGGCGATTGAACGTATCGCGACGCCGAAAATGGCACTGACGGCGGCGGAATATCTGGCGTACGAAAAGGGAATGCATGTGCTGGTGATTTTGACGGACATCACCAACTACTGCGAAGCCCTGCGTGAAGTTTCCGCCGCCCGGAAGGAAGTTCCCGGCCGCCGCGGCTATCCGGGCTATCTGTACACCGACTTGGCTTCTATGTACGAACGCGCGGGTCGCGTCGTCGGCAAGGAAGGCTCGATTACGCAGATTCCGATTCTGACCATGCCCGAAGACGACAAAACACACCCGATTCCCGACCTGACCGGCTACATCACCGAGGGGCAGATTATCCTCTCCCGCGAGCTGTTCCGCAAGGGCATTGAGCCGCCGATTGACGTCATGCCGAGCCTGTCCCGCTTGAAGGACAAGGGCATCGGCGAGGGCAAGACCCGCAAGGATCACGCCGCCACGATGAACCAGCTCTTCGCTGCCTATTCGCGCGGCAAGGAAGCCAAGGAACTGGCGGTCATTCTGGGCGACGCGGCGCTGACCGACGTGGACAAGAAGTACGCGGCGTTCGCGGATGCCTTTGAGAAGGAATATGTTTCGCAAGGTTTCGAGACGAACCGCTCCATCGAGGAAACGCTTGACATCGGCTGGAAGCTGCTGGCGATGCTGCCGCGCGGCGAACTGAAGCGTATCCGCGACGACATGCTGGATGAGTTTCTGCCGAAAGCGGAGGTGAAAGCCTAATGCCAACGGCGCTTCGCGTCAACCCGACCCGCATGGAAATGACCCGCATCAAGAAGCGCCTCGTCACAGCCACGCGTGGTCATAAACTGCTCAAGGACAAGCGGGACGAAATGGTGCGCCAGTTCATCCTGCTGATTCGGGAGAACTACACGCTCCGCCGCGAGGTGGAAGCAGAACTCAGCAGTGCACTGCGCGATTTCGCGATGGCGCGCGCGGTCATGTCGCCGCAGAGTTTGGAAGCCGCTGTGCTGTATCCAGCGCGTCAGGCGGAACTGCATATCAGCGAGCGGAACATTCTTTCCGTGCATGTGCCGACGATTGAAGCAGATCAGGCGTCGTTGGAAACGACCGTGCAGTCCTACGGTTTTGCGGAAACGTCTGCCGAGCTGGATGGCTCGATTGCGACGCTGGCGTCTGTCCTGCCGAAGCTGGTACGCCTGGCGGAGATTGAAAAGACCTGCGACATGCTGGCGGACGAAATTGAAAAGACCCGCCGCCGCGTCAACGCCCTCGAATATGTGATGATTCCGCAGTTCGAGATGACGATTCGCGAAATCAGCATGAAGCTGGAAGAAAACGAGCGCGGCGCTACCACCCGCCTGATGAAGGTCAAAGACATGATGGCGAAACGGGACGCATAATCCCAACGGGAACTTTTCGGTGTATTGCCGGGAAGTTCCCGTTTTGCTTGCGGAAAAAGCGGTTTCGTGCTATGATGGGAAGGAATATCGTGAGGGAGCGTGAGCAAGGGTGCTTGATCCTGTGGAGGCGCTGCTGGACAGCGGATTTCATCACGTCGTCGTGCTGGATGGCGCAGAGTGCGGACTGGACGCGGGACAGTCGCTGATACTGGCACTGTGGTGCTACGAGGCAGAGAAGCAGCCCGCATCGGACGGCGCATGGATTCACCCGTACTATTTTGCATCCCAGAAAGCGTATACGGCAGCATCGTCGCTGGTCAAAAGTGGGGCGTTTCCGGGGCTTGCGCTGCGGGATGAAATTCGCGTGAAGCCGATTTTTGCGCGTCTGCCGGATTTTTCGCAGGGAACAAACACCATCTCCTACATTCGCGGCATTGGCAGCCGTTTTCATGTGCAGATTCTGACGTACACGCCGCGTCTGCCCGCAACGGAGCATCTTCTTTCGGAGAATAAACCGCTGCACTGCGGGGAATGCCGAAAGTGCGTCGACGCCTGTCCGACGAGCGCCTTGGAGGGCGGCGTGTTCCACCGGGAGCGCTGCATCCGCAATTGGATGATGGTCGGCGGTGAAGTTCCTGAGGAAATCCGAGCAAAGATGGGCAATCGGCTGATTGGCTGCGACGTGTGCCAGCGAGTGTGTCCACATAATCCGCCGCCGCAGGGGGAGGCGCATCTTGCCGTGCCGTTGGCGGATTTGCTGCGTCAGCCAAAGGAAACGGCGCTTTCGCTGCGCCCGCTCATCGGCGTAAACCTGACGCTGCCAAACCGGGTATTATCGCAAAGCTGCCTGCTTGCCGGCTGCAGCGGCGATACGTCGCTCATTCCGCTGCTGATGCCGCTATTGCATCACCCATCGCCCGCCGTCAGCACACACGCGGCGTGGGCACTCTCGCGGCTGCAGGAGGGTATTTCTTTTTTGAGCGAATTGTGATAGAATAGGTGATGCTGGGCGAAAAATTTGATGCACGGCGCAGTGGGAGGATTTACGGATTATGCGCATACTGGTCGTCGGGGACGGCAAAGTCGGTCATACGGTTGCGGAGCAGCTGACCCGCGAGGGACACGACGTTGTGATTATCGACAAGAACGAGGACGTTTTGCAGCGGTGCGAGGATACGCTGGATGTGCTGTGCATCCGCGGCAACGGTGCAAACGCACGCACGCTGCTGGATGCCGGCGTAGAAAAGGTGGATTTCGTTGTTGCGGCCACCGCCAGTGACGAAACAAACATGCTCTGCTGCCTGATTGCGAAGCGGCTGGGCGCACGCTACACAATTGCCCGCATCCGCGACCCGGAATATAACGAGAGTTTGTCCCTCTTGCAGCGGGAAACATCCATCGACAACGCCATTAACCCCGAGCGCGCAACAGCGCTGGAAATCAGCCGTCTGCTTCGCTTCCCCTTCGCCAACAATATCGAGACGTTCGCCAAGGGGCAGATCGAAATGGTGGAATTCCGCGTACAGGAGAATGACGTGGTTGTCGGCTGCCCACTGCACGCCCTGTCATCGCGGCTGCCGGGGATTCCCCGCGTGCTGTACGCGATTGTCGAACGCTCCGGCGAGGTTATCATCCCCAACGGCGATTTCGTCATCCACGCAGGCGACCGGGTGCACGTTGCGGGCGATATGGTGACGATTACGAACTATTTTCGCTTTCTTGGCAAGCACTCCCTGCGCGTGAAGAACGTCATGCTGCTGGGCGGCGGGCGCATCAGTTACTATCTGGCGAAGATGATTGTGCCGATGGGGATGCACGTCGCGATGATTGAAATCAACCCGAAGAAAGCGGAGAGCCTGAGCGAAAGTCTGCCGCACGTCAACGTGATTCTGGGCGACGGCACAGATCAGGAGCTGCTGGAACAGGAAGGCTTGGAGTCGATGGACGCCTTTATCGCCATGTGCGACCGCGACGAGGAGAACCTGATGACAGGGCTGTTCGCAGTCAAGCAGGGCGTGCCGAAAGTTATTGTGAAGAACAATCGGCTGGCGTACGCGGACATCATGAACGGCATGGGGTTGGACAGCATGGTCAGTCCGAAAACCATCACCTGCTCAACCATCCTGCGTTATGTCCGCGCACTGGTCAACAGCGACGGCACGAAGGTGGAGCGCCTGTATCGCCTAATGAACGGACGCGTGGAGGCACTGGAATTTATTGCGCGCGCATCGGATTCCTACATCGGCATTCCGTTGAAGAATCTGCATATCCGCAAGAACGCACTGGTTGCCGTGATTGCCCGGCAGGGGAAGGTCATCGTGCCTTTCGGCGACGATAAGATTGAAGAGGGCGACCATGTGGTTATCATCGTCTGCGAAAACGGCATCGGCGATTTGAACGAGGTTATCAGCAAATGAATAAACGGCTTGTAGCTTATATGCAGGGGGCAGTGCTGCTGATTGAAGCCGCCTGCATGACCCCGGCGCTTGTGATTGCGCTGTTCCAGCAGGACGGCGACGCATGGGCGCTGGGTGCGACGATGCTGATTCTGATTGCGATTGGTGCGCCCCTGCGGTTTCTGGTGCGGCCAGGCGAGCGGAATCTGCGCGCGCGGGAGGGCTTCCTGACCGTGGCGCTGGCGTGGATTGCGCTGAGCTGCTTTGGTGCGCTGCCGTTTGTGTTCAGCGGCATGATTCCGAACTACATCGACGCGCTGTTCGAGTCCGTGTCCGGCTTCACGACAACGGGCGCGACCGTGCTGGAGAACTTCGATAATCTGCCGAAGGGAATCATGTTCTGGCGTTCCTTCACGCACTGGATTGGCGGCATGGGCGTGCTGGTGCTGACGCTGGCGCTCGTACCGCAGCTCAGTGAGCGTACGTCGCATCTGGTCAAGGCAGAAAGCCCCGGTCCGACGCTGAGCAAAATTGTCCCGAAAATGGGTGATACGGCGAAAATCTTCTACATCATCTACCTGATTCTGACGATTCTGGAGTTTATCGTGCTGATGATTGCGGGCATGAACCCCTACGATGCCGCGATTCACGCAATGGGCACGGCAGGCACAGGCGGATTCAGCAACTACGCCGCGAGCGTCGGGGCGTTTGCAAGCCCGGTGATTGACATCGCCATCACCGTCTTCATGGTCATGTTCGGCATCAACTTCGCGCTGTACTACTGTGCCATTACGGGCAATTGGCGCGGCATCGTGAAGAGCGAGGAACTGCGCTGGTATCTGGGCATTTTCCTGACTGTCACCGCAGCGATTACCGTGGTGATTCTGCCGCAGTACGGCACGGTCGGCAACGCATTGCGCTACGCCAGCTTTCAGGTTGCCAGCATCATGTCCACCACGGGTTATGCCACAGCGGATTTTAGCCTGTGGCCGGTCGCGGCGCGTATGCTCATCTTCATGCTGATGTTCATCGGCGCGTGTGCGGGTTCAACAGCGGGCGGCATGAAGATCTGCCGCATTGCCATGCTCTGGAAGCAGGGAGTGCGCTCCGTGCGCCATACGTTCCAGCCACGCAAGGTGCAGGTCGTCCGCTTTGAGGGCAAAGGTGTGGATGACACGCTCCTGCGCGAAACGGCATCGTTTGCGTTCGTGTATATCGCCATGATTCTCATCGGGGCAGTGCTGATTGCCTTCGAAGGCAAGTACGACATTGAAACGAACCTGTCCGCCGCGCTGACTTGCGTGAGCAACGTCGGGCCGGGGTTCAACGCGGTCGGCCCAGCGGGGAATTTCGCCGGATACGGATCGTTCGCGAAGGTCGTACTCAGTCTGCTGATGCTCGCGGGTCGTCTGGAACTGTACCCGATGCTCGCACTGCTCTATCCGGCGCTCTGGCGCAAACAATAATCAGCATAGGAGGGAAAGCGCATGGACAAGCAGGACAAAATCATCCGCTATCGTCAGCTGAACCAGACCGCGCGGAAGGGGCAAATCGTCTTTGCCGGGTCGTCGCTGATGGAAATGTTTCCGATTGAGCAGTTCGTCGCGGAAGACAATCTGCCGGTTGTGGTGTACAACCGCGGCATCGGCGGCTTCGTGACGGACGAACTGCTGACGAACCTTGCTGTCTGCGTTCTTGACCTTGCGCCGCGGATGCTGTTCCTCAACATCGGCACGAACGACTTGTCTGACGCATCTCGCCCAATGGCGCAAATCATGGGGACGTACCGGACGATTCTGGAAAAAGTGTTGCAAGCGCTTCCGAACGTGCAGATTTACCTGATGGCATACTATCCCATCAACGAGGAAGCCGCGACGCCGGAAATGAAGCCGTGTCTGCGCGTGCGGACGAACGAAAAGATTGCGCAGGCGAATGCGGAAGTGCAGAAGCTCGCAAAATCGCTGCACCTGCACTACATTGACGTCAACGCGCCGCTGAAAGATGAACAGGGGCGGCTGCGCGCGGAATTTACCTACGAGGGGATGCACATCCGCCCGGAAGGGTATCGAACGATTTATCCGGCAATTAAGGAAATTCTGATGAACGCCTGAAAGGAGAGTTTGCTCATGGAAATGACATCTGCCTATGCCAATAAACTGCTTCGGCAGCTGAATGAGGAGAAAGAGTTTCTACTCAATCAGGAGGAAAATTCCTGCACCTATGTGTATGCCGCCGACGAGGAGCCGCTGATTCCGCAGTACAGCTATCCGCAGACGGAAGCGCAGCTTCGGGCGCTGGATGCGAAAATCGTGAAAATCAAGCACGCGGTGAATTGCAGCAACGTTTCCACCAGCCTGACGCTAAGCAGCGGACGCGTGCTGACAGTTGATCAGGCGCTCGTCGTGATGGCGCAGCTCAGCCAGCGCAAGCAGCAGCTGGACATTCTGCGCAAGCGTCAGCCCAAGGCGCGCAACAATGAACACTACGGCCGCAGCGGCGCGACGGAGTACACCTGCATCAACTACGATTTAGCGGATGTCCGCAAGGCGTATGAAGCGATTTCGGCGGAAATCATGGAAATTCAAATGAAGCTCGACCAGCTGAATCAGACGGTGACGTTTGACGTGGAGCTGTGATGTTTTCCAGACCGATGCGTTTTTTTAGCAAGCGCGGCTGGCACAGGTTTATGGTTTGCGCAGCCGCAGACGGTTATTGCGTTGTTCATTATCCGACACAAGGTTCATGGTTGGATTTTGATTATTATGCGGATTTTTTTCTGCATCCCGCATCGGCCGAAAGCCTGCCCGAAAGGGCAGCGGCGCGGAGGCATCTGGTTTCATGCGCCGCATTTCTTCACATATTGAAAAAAGCGCCTTTCGGGGGAAAATCATCCTTCCGAAAGGCGTTTTCATTTAGCCGTTTTCCTGCACCATGCAGACCGCCTGTGCGCTGATGCCCTTTTCTTCGCCCTCAAAGCCGAGTTTTTCCGTCGTCGTTGCCTTGATGTTCACGCGCGCAAGGGGCAGTTCGAGCACATCCGCCACATTCTGCCGCATTTGCGGAATGTAGGGGAGCAGCTTCGGTTTCTGCGCCACAATGGTCACGTCGCAATTCGTTACACGCGCGTGGTGCGCCTTCAGCAGCGCAACAACGTGCCGAAGCAGCAGCATCGACGAAATGCCGCGGTACGCTTCGTCCGTGTCCGGGAAGTGCTTGCCGATGTCGCCCAGCGCCATTGCGCCCAGCATGGCATCCATCAGCGCGTGCAGCGCCACATCCGCATCCGAATGCCCCAGCAGCCCAAGTGTGTGCGGAATGGTCACGCCGCAGAGAATCAGCGGACGGCCTTCCACTAGCCGATGTACGTCATAGCCTTGCCCAACTCGAAGCGCCGGCAGCGCCTGTTCTGCAAAAAATGCTTCTGCCATCAGTAAATCCTCCGGAGTCGTCAGCTTGATATTGCGTCGATTGCCCGCTGTCAGCTGCACGGGAACGCCCAGCCGTTCCACCAGCGACGCATCATCCGTGCCGAGGAAGCCGTCGCGCTGCGCCTGTTCGTGTGCCCGGCGGAGCAAGTCGGTCTTAAAGCCCTGCGGGGTCTGCACAGCGCGCAGGGAGGCGCGATTCGGCGTGTCCAGCGCGATATTGGCGTCGCTGACGGTCTTGATGGTGTCCGTCACGGGAACCGCGGCGACGCCCGTTCCGCATTCTTCCACCGATGCCATGCAGCGCTGGATAACGTCTGCCGTCACCAGACAGCGCGCGCCGTCATGCACCAGTACGCCGTCGCATTGCCCAGAGAGCGCCTGCAAACCCCGCCAGACCGATTCCTGACGTGTTGCGCCGCCTGATACCATCGGAACGTCCAGCCCGTTCTGCGCCAATTCAGACGCCATAGCGGGCATATCCTCTTCGCGGCTGACAACAACCACCTGCTCCACCAGCGGCACAAACGCCTCCACCGAGCGGACAATCATGCTTTTGCCGGCGATTGGCAGCAACACTTTATTGCACTTCGCGCCCATGCGCTGCCCGCTGCCGCCGCCCAAAATAATTGCGCCCCACATGATTTATTCCTCCGCGCCGCGTTCGGACGCCATCGCCGCATCCTCTTCCAGCACACGGTAGATTTCCGCAGCACCCTCCTTGCGCACCGTACCCGGCACAGCCAGAATCTCGTAGCGCCCCAAATGGTCGCCGAAGCGGATCGTCATAATGTCGCCGGGCTTGACCTCTGCGCCGGGTTTGGCGACTTTGCCGTTGAGCGTGACACGCCCGCCCGAACAGGCCTCGTTCGCCACCGTGCGGCGCTTGATAATGCGGGATACCTTCAAATATTTGTCAAGACGCATAATTTCCTCCGTGTTTCGGGTATTTGAGAAAAAAGCCCGCAAGATTGCTCCTGCGGGCTTCTATACGATGTCTGATACGAAAACGAATCAGAAAATCGTATTAGAGTGTGTTTCTAAAATGAGACCGGTGCAGTTTCGAGCAGATTTTCTTGCAAT
>OGYW01003698.1_pt1 | contig 9891 bp, 7 predicted proteins | sample 1576621 | NCBI WGS metagenome assembly OGYW01 (sample SAMEA3541528, study PRJEB24748) | human gut metagenome | biome: human gut; feature: human-associated habitat; material: faeces | place: China | collected 2012
AGTGGTTTTGGCGTCGGGCTTTCCGAAATCATGGAAAAACATAGCTTCGCTTCGCATCGCTCGCAGATTTTCTGAAAGTCTTGCTGATTACAACTTAGAGTCCATCCTCTTCCTTTTGGGAAGAAATTCGTATCATTATCCCCCGCAGATGATCCTGGCGAAAGACCTGCGAAAGTCCATTCACAGCTATAAGGACTCGCTCAGAATGAGAACAGGCACTGACAGTTTTCTTACGAAATGATCCGCCCTAGTCTTGGTACAGACCTTGTCATAATCCTCCTGCAGTGCTTGTCCCCATCCGTCCTGGCGCTTATACTGTCACGCTTCTATCTTTGGGAACGTACCTGTAATGCTGGTATATGATTATCAAGGAACGAGGGGCTATTACCCCTTTCATATATAGAGCCGATAAAAACCGCCTTTTTTCTTCACTCTTTCAAAAATTTTTTAATTTTTTTCTTCAGCCGGTCTATTCGTGTGTAAATCGTCTTTTCCAAGATACCTGTCAGCTCTTCATTCTCCCATGCTTTAACAAAATTGCAAACGCCCTATGGAAAAATAGTAAATAAGGTGCTTGTCGCTGGTTCTGATATGGCATCCTTTATTCCAATTTTTTTGCATAAATCATTCAATCCGCGGCACAAAAAAAGCAGTCAATCCTAAGACTAACTGTTTTGTATGCATGGGTATGAAGTATTTATGAATTATGATTACTTTTATTACTACTTTTTTCTAGTATAAACCACAATCCAATAAAAAACATTACAAACACAATCATACTTAACACCGTAAAAGTTTTGCTGTATTGCATTATATTTTCGTATCTCGGAACTGTGCGGACTGACAGTAGCCGATATTGATTTCCAAAATGCACACCAAGAAAAATCCCAAGCCAAAACGCTTGGGACTTCCACTATAAACCAACACATAAAAATTTTCTCTTCCTATGTTTTACATTAACTTTCCTTTATCTCAACACAACACTTTTGAATTTTTCTTTTCAACCGGTTAATTCTAGTATAAATAGTTTTTTCCGGTAAATTCAAATACTCTGAGATTTCTTTTACAGAAAATCCCCATATTTTCATAAGTATCATCTCAATTGTTTTAGGATCTGTGTTTTTCAGAATTTCCCACATTTGCCTATTTTCAATGCAATCCAATAATTGTTCACTATTCAGCAAATCCATGTTTTCTACTTCTCTTTGCATATATAATTTTTCTTGATCCGATGAATAATGTTCCCAAAACCTTCGTTCTGCATTAAAATCTTCCCAATCCAATTCTCGAAGATGAATGATTTTCTCTTCACTCATACCAAATTCCCGCAAAACTTTTTCTTCCTTCGCTTTCCATTGTTTCCATTTATATTCTTCTTTAGCTTTCTGAAACGTCACCTTTCATTTCCTCCGATCTGATTTTTTGTTTTTTGAAATCAAATCAGAGCATGGCGGTGATCGTATTCTCTTGTTATATATAACGTATAAACATTTAAAAATCACAAATGAAAAAAAGTGTCGCATCCTTATTTCGAATTACAACACCCCAAAACATCACATATATGATTAGATATTTTTCCTTTTGTAATGCTTGCATATTTTTCATCTTTAAACCAAATACATTATATTATTTTTATCATATATTTTCATTTCAACAGCTATAAATAAAATATGGCAGACAAGAAATGTTCCTGTCCGCCATACAAATTTTATATTACTATTTTTCCACAGAAATATTTTTATTCTACTCTTATCATTCGATATCCCACACCGATATGTGTTTGAATATACTGTGGTGAATCCTCTGTCGGTTCCAATTTTTTGCGCAATGTTGCCATAAACACACGCAAAGAAGCAATATCCGTTTCCCAGTTTCTTCCCCAGATATTTTCCATAATAAATGTATGAGTCAGAACCTTCCCCACATTTTTGGAAAGCAAGCACAACAGCTTATATTCAATCGGTGTTAAATGTAACTCTTTATCATTAAGAAATGCACATCCTGCGGAATAATCAATTTTTAGTTTGCCATTAACAAACTTCGAATCTGCTGTCATCATTTCCGCTGTCATTAAAGATATTCTGCGTTGTGTTACCCGAATGCGCGCCAGCAATTCTTCAACTGAAAATGGCTTTGTCAAATAATCATCCGCGCCTGCATCCAATGCCTCTATCTTATCATTATCCTCACTTCTTGCACTGATAACAATAATAGGCATATTGGACCATGAACGAATATTATTTATCACTTCTATTCCGTCCATATCCGGTAGCCCCAAATCCAAAAGAACAATATCCGGTCTATGAGATGTTGCCTCCATAAGAGCCATTTTTCCATTCATTGCAACTACGTAACGATAATCATTTGTCTTCAACGTTGTTGTGATAAGATTACGAATTGATGTATCATCTTCCACAACTAAAATCAATGGTTTATTCATATATTTTTACCTCCCCGATTGGTAATGTAAATGTAAATATTGTACCTTTAGGTTGATTATCAGATACCGAAATCATTCCTCCATGTGCTGTTACGATTGATTTGCAAAGAGATAAGCCAAGTCCAAGGCTTCTCCGACTGTCTGCAATTTTATTTGCACCACTATAAAACATATCAAAAATCTTGGTTTTTTGTTCATCCGGAATACCCGGTCCATTATCTGAAATGGAAACTTCTACCCACTTGCCTTGTTTTTGCGTATGTATATGGATTATAGAACCACTAGGCGTATATTTTATCGCATTATCCACAAGATTGATAATCACTTGAACTACTAATTTTACATCTATTTTAGCAAGGATCAGTTCTTCTGAACTATCAACCTTTATTGTGTATTCTTTTCCTTTTCTGTTAATATGTTTTAACGCTTCTGCAATTACTTCATCCATCAATTCTATTGTCTGATTTAAGTTAACCCTTTCTCCTTCTATTCGGGTGACTGCCAGCAGATTTTCCACCAGATTAATCAGCCACATAGAATCATCATAGATGTCTGCAAATGTTTGTTTGCGCATCTCATCGTCCATTTTATTATAATTTGCCATCAAATTTCCGGCACTTCCAGAAATCGATGTAAGCGGTGTCCTTAAATCATGTGAAATTGCCCGTAATAAATTTGCTCTTAGCTGCTCACTTTTAGCAAACACCGCTGCTTCTTCTTTCTCTCTTGCATTCTTTATATTTTCTAGTGCTAATGCACATTCAGCAAGGATTGACAAAAGAACACTATTTTCAAAGGCATCCAAAGGGTAACCATCCATAGCAATTCCTACCACTCCATAAACATGATGATTTACCCTGATTGCCAAATATAAACATTTTGCATTAGACAAGGTATCTGTAGTAGCTCCTGCATGCTTATTGTTCTGCATCGCCCAGACTGCAACCGCTTTTTCATCCTCTGTTATTAAGTTACTATCTTCACTCTCGTCCACCCGAAACACAGTAGGTTCTTTAAGAATGTCTCCGTCCGACAGATATACAACTAAATCCTTCTTCAACAATTTCATAAGCTGTTCTGCCATTGCATGAACAACCGCTTCTTCATCATTTTCTTTTTGTAACAACTGATTTGTCTCAAACAATATTTTGGTTCTATACGCTGCAAGTGCTGCCTGTTTGGCACTTCGTTTCAGTCTTGATGCAAGTGTTCCTGCCAAGAGGCTCACAATAAACATGATCAAAAATGTCACAATATAATTTGAATCATCAAACATAAACGTCAAACGAGGCGTTGTAAAAAAGAAATTAAAGACTACCACACATACAGCTGAAGCTAGAAATCCACATAATCGGTTTGTCGTGATAACTGAAATCACCAGAACCCCCAAAATATACACTGCTACAATATTAGTCTCAGTTGCTCCCAATGCATCAAATCCCAACCCGATTATGCTTGATATTATTAGCACGACAATACTTTTTATGATGTCACTTATAGGCATCATATCAATTTTGACTTTTCTTTTTCTCTCTTGGTAATTATCACCTGTGCTTGTATCTGGAATTACATGAATTTCCAAATTCTGCGCACCGTTTATCAATTTTTCGGTTAATGTCGGCTTATCGAAAATTCTTTTTTTACCAACTGTACTACGTCCTATCACAATTTGAGAAACACCAGAAAGTCTGGCAAACTCAATAATCTGATCGGTTACTTCATCCCCATAGCTTGTTTCAACGGATGCACCCAATTGTTGTGCCAACCGGATATTTTTCTGAAGCTGAACTTTATCTTGCTCTGCCATAGGTGTCGTATCCGGCGTCTCGGCAAAAAGTGCTGTAAATGTTCCATGAAATGCCTGTGCCATTCTCGCTGCGGTTCGAATGATCTTCGCATTAGACGGAGATGCAGAAAGACACACCAAAATATGTTCATCCGTATGATAATCGCTTTTACTTTGTAACCTTGCATTCTCCGTAATCAAATTGACTCGATCTGCACATCTCCGCAATGCAATTTCACGCAAGGCAGTTAATTTCTCTAAGGTAAAGAAATCGCTACTATTCTGATTCTCTGTCAAAGCCGACTTTCCCTTCATTCGCTCTAATAATTCTGTCGGTTCTATATCAACCAATTCTACCTGGTCTGCTTTATCAAATACAGAATCTGGAATACGTTCTTTTACCGATACTCCTGTAATTGCAGATACTACATCATTTAAACTTTCTATATGTTGAATATTTACTGTTGTGTAAACGTTAATGCCTGCATTTAACAATTCTTGAACATCCTGATAACGTTTAATATGCCGACTATTATCTAGATTCGTATGAGCATATTCATCAATCAAAATTAAATCTGGATTTCTTTTTAGAGCCGCATCAATATCAAATTCAAAAGTCTTTTTATCCTCAAAGGATATCTGCTTAGGTTTAAGCTGTTCCACCCCTTCAAGCAGTGACTCTATTTGAGGCGAATTATGTGTTTCAATATAACCCGCAACTACATCAACGCCTTGTTTCTTAACCTGATATGCAGCTTGAAGCATCGCATACGTTTTTCCAGTTCCTTCTGCATACCCAAGAAAAATTTTTAATTTCCCCTGATTTTTTGTATGTATATCACTGTGAAATTCCTGCTGAAATTTATCCGGTTCTTGTTTTTTTACAGCCATTGCCCATGTTCCTCTCTCTAAACTGCTTCCTTTTTATTCATGATATACTATTACATTTTTGAATTTAAACATAATGTGATATTTCATCTAAACATTTCAAAAATTCAACAATTACCTGTTTCTTATGATCCTGTTTCCAGAATGATTTCAGCTTGTTTTTCTTTTCCCCAACAAATTCAACAGTTAAACCAGCATCTGACATTATGGTAGAAACACAAGATAACTCTATTTCTTTTGAACAGTAATCATCATCCATTTTCACAGCGCTTTTTTCCGGTAAAAACAACAAGTCTAATCTATTCGCTAAAAATGCTTTGAGCAGTTCCTCTTCTGTTCCACTATAAAATAGCACTTCAAAATCAGGAAACTTTTTCCCACATTTTTCAACAGCGTCTGAACAGCTATCAATCACATAAGGATTTGAAACACCTATCCTCAAATAACGTTCTGAAGATTCCAGCAATTTCACCTGTTCTTTTCTATTTTTTTCTAAAAAACAATCTATTCTTTTCATTAAAAAGAACCCTAACACTCCAAATATTATGATTACTACTACCAATAGTAAGTACGTCATAAATTCACCTCATTTTAATTATATATGAAAACATTTTTGTAGGTCTTTATTACTTCCAAGTACAAGCATTGTTTCTCCTGCTTCCAATACTGTATCTGGTGAAATTGTAAGTTTCAATTTCCCTGCTTCTTTAATACCAATCACATTAATCTTATGTTTTTTGCGAATATCAAGCATTCCTATAGATTTTCCCACCCAATTCTCCGGAACTTGAATTTCATACATGGTATGGTCTGAATCCAATTCTATATAATCTAAAATATGATCTGTACTATACCGAATCGCTGCCCACTTTGCCAATTGCTTTTCGGGATAAATCACTTCATCTGCACCATTACGTAATAAAAACTTTTCCTGCACATCTGTTGTTGCTCTGGAAACAACCATTTTGGCCCCCATATCTTTCAATAATGAAGTGGTCTCTAGAGAACTTTGGAAATCATGTCCGATTGCTACAATACACACATCGTAATTCCGAACTCCTAAGGATTCCAAAAATTCTTCGTTTGTACTATCTCCAATCTGAGCATTTGTCACAATGGGTAAAACATCTTCTGCCCGTTCATCTGAATTATCAACTGCCATTACTTGATGCCCTAATTGATCCAAATGCATTGCTATGTGTCTTCCAAATCTTCCTAATCCAATTAAAAGAATTGATTTCATATTTTTCCTCCTTTTATCCTACCGTAATTTTTTCTCGTGGTAATTTTGAAATATGATGATGTGAACCTGACAAGGCTGCAAAAATCAATGTCAATCCCCCCACTCTTCCTATAAACATCAACGAAATTAATATAAGCCTTGACAGCACTCCTAATCCCGGAGTAATTCCAAGAGAAAGTCCTACTGTACCGACTGCAGAGGCCGCTTCAAATAAACATGTTAAAATGGGTAAATCTTCTACGATACTGATAATCAACCCACCACTCACACATAAAGTAATATACATCAGAAAAACTGTTGCTGCATTTTTAATCACATCTCCATTCATCCTGCGTCCAAAGAAATTCGCATCTTCCCTTCGCCGGAAAGTTGCAATTGCAATCGCAAATAACACAGCAATTGTTGTTGTTTTCATACCACCTGCTGTTGAACCCGGGCTGCCTCCAATCAGCATTAAAATAATGGTAATAAACTGTCCAGCCTCACTCATGGATGTTAAATCGGCAGTATTAAACCCTGCGGTTCTTGGAGTAACCGATTGAAACAACGATGAAAGAATCCTTTCTTTCAACCCAAGCTCTGAAAACTCAAAAAAATAAAAATACAAAGCCGGAACCAAAATCAAGATAGCTGTAGTACTGAGAATCACTTTACTTTGCATTCTATATTTATGAATATGAAAACGATTTGCGCGAATATCATCCCACGTCAAAAATCCAATTCCACCTACTATAATCAACAGCATAATTGGGAAATTTATTAGTGGTTCTCCCGCATAAAAAGTCAAAGAAGAAAAAGGCGCTTTCACTCCCATTAAATCAAACCCTGCATTGCAAAAGGCAGAAACCGAATGAAACAACGCCATCCACAACCCCTTAATTCCAAAATCTCTGCAAAAAACAGGCGACATGGCAACTGCACCAAGTAATTCAATCATTAAAGTTGTTTTTATTACAAAAATAGTCAGTCTTACAATTCCACCTACTTTGGGCGCTGCGATTGCTTCCTGCATTGTACTTCTCTGCATTAAAGATATCTTTCTACCTGCAATCATGGCAAAGGATGCAGCTACTGTTATAACACCCATACCACCAATCTCAATTAACAACATAATCACAAATTGTCCAAAAAGCGACCAATAGGTAGCTGTATCAAATACAATCAACCCAGTTACACATACCGCTGAAGTTGAGGTAAATAATGCATCTGCAAAAGAGGTGAATCCTCCTGTTTTAGACGAAATAGGCAACATCAAAAGTAATGTTCCCAAAAGTATAACACTGGAAAACCCCATAATAATAATTTGAAACGATGTCAGCTTCTTTTTCGATAACACCACTCCCATAATTAAGAAACTCCTTTATTATCTTTATTCAACCTTAATAATATAATAACGTGCATAAAGAAAGGGCAAAATATATCCCTCTAGTATTAAGATTACATAAAGATTTTATCCTTTTTCATTTATACGTGCAACCACCATCCTCTGATTTGAAAAGGACCCCTCATATATATTTATATCCTTTTCTTCTTTTTTATTTCATTTCTTAGCACACATAAAAAGAGACAAAGTAAACATTCCTACTTTGTCCCTGCTATTTTTAATTTTTCTATTGATTACATCTTCATTGATCATTTACAAAATGTATCCTGCAGTTTTACTCCAGTCTCATTCAGCATAGCAATTAAAAGTCCATATTCAAAATCATTTACCGGCCGTCTCTCTTCCAATAAAATTCCCATCACACCTTTTACTTCTTCGGTGGATTGAATAGGCAAATACATTGCATCCGCATCTGGCAAGGTATGTGTGCAAGTACCTGCCCTGTGTCTATTAGAGACAGCCCACTGTACTACCGCTTTTTCCTTTGCATTCACAAATTGTTTCAAATTTATAATTTCCATGTCTTTTCTTGGAAATAATAATGGTTCTTCCAACCCTCCGCTTTCATTCACTGGGTATATAATTATAGAAAGATTTAAAAGTTTTACAACCTGCGTTGCTACCTGCTTCCATACTTCTTCTTTCGATTTACAACGCCTAAGTTTTCTGCTATTTTCCAGCAAGATTTCAGTTCGGTATGCTTTTTTTGCACTCTCTCTTGTTTGTGATTTCAACTGTCTTGTCATAGAAGCCATAAAAAATCCTACTACAAACAGCATGACAAACGTGACCGGAGAGCCTCTGTCGTATGCCTTCAAACTAAAATACGGCTCCGTAAAAAAGAAATTGAAGAAAAGAACACTAAGCAAGGCAGAATACAATGCATATATTTTTTTATCGGCCACATAAGAAGATAGTAATACACCAACCATATAGGTCATGATCAAATTAGATTCTGAAAGTCCAAACCACTGAAATATATATGCAACCACCGTACTAAGCGCCATAATTGCAGTAATTTCACCTAATTCTTTCACAACATTCCAATTGGATTCTTCTCTTTTCTTTTTATTCTTTTTCCCTTCTCTGAAATATCCTGCATTTTTCATGTCGGGGATAATATAAACATCAATATTAGGAGCGCGATAGGTCAACTGCTCCAAAACTTCCAAACGCCCTCTTTTGAAAATCCATTGTTTTCTACTGCGCCCCATAACAATCTTTGATATATTTCCCACAATGGCATACTCTACAATCTGATCCACAATGTCATTCCCATAAACAGTCACAACATCTGCCCCTAGTGCCCTTGCCAAATCCATGTGGCATTTTACAGCAGCTTTTGTTTTTTCATCTGCTTCCTGCATTTGAGACGTTTCTACGTAAATACCGGTAAATTGGGCATGAAATGCATAGGCAAGACGTGCTGCTGTCCGAATCACCTTTGTATTAGATGGTGAAGGAGAAATACAAACTAAAACATGTTCTCCTGTATGGTAATCCATTTCCCCCATCGCATAACGTTCTTCTTCTGCAATATGGTTTACCCTGTCGGCTGTTCTTCGCAGCGTAATCTCACGCAAGGCAACCAGTTTTTCTCTTCGGAAAAAATTCTCCAGAGCACGTTCCGCCTGTGAGGGTTCATAGATTTTCCCCTCTTTCATACGTTCAATCAATTCTTCCGGTTCGATGTCAATGACTTCTACCTGTTCCGCATGATCAAACACTTTATCCGGTACACGTTCCCGTACATCGATGTGCGTAATGCTTCCTACAATATCATTCAGGCTCTCTAAATGCTGAACGTTCATTGTTGTATATACGTCAATACCAGCACGTAAAAGTTCTTTTACGTCCTGGTATCTCTTTTCGTTCCGGCATCCTCTGACATTGGTATGAGCCAGCTCATCTACTAAAATCAACCTTGGATTCCGTTTCAATGCTGCATCTAAATCAAATTCCCGGAGTTTTACGCCCTTATACACAACCTCCATTGGTGCTATCGTTTCCAAGCCTTCCACAAGCGCCTGTGTATCGGGTCTGTTATGTGGTTCTATGTACCCTGCCACTACATCAATTTTGTGTTTCTTTGCTTCATGTGCCGACATCAGCATGGCATACGTTTTCCCAGATCCTGCCGCATAACCTAA
>OGYW01003715.1_pt1 | contig 9841 bp, 9 predicted proteins | sample 1576621 | NCBI WGS metagenome assembly OGYW01 (sample SAMEA3541528, study PRJEB24748) | human gut metagenome | biome: human gut; feature: human-associated habitat; material: faeces | place: China | collected 2012
GGCCTGTCACGCCGGAGGTCGCGAGTTCAAGTCTCGTACATCCCGCCATCAAAACGTGAAGGAGCCGATCGGCTCCTTTTTTTATTCCCAACGGCTTTCGGACAGGCAGGCCACTTTCGGGGTTAAGTTTCAAAAAGTGTGTCCTTTCGGACTATTCAGCACCGATATCTAGTGGGCATGTGGAACTCCTCCCAGACTATGCCCGTGCCGTATTCGCTTGGGACGCCGTCCTCGCGCCCCGATTCTTTCGAAGCCGCCGCGAACAGGCCGTCGACGTCGTCGTCGGTCGGCATGGCGCGCAGGATCTCCGCCGGCGGAAGCGGCGACTCGGAATGGGGTTAAGTTTCAAAAAGTGCGTCCGCTCCGATTGTTCAGCACCGATATCTAGCGGCCATGTTGAACTCCTCCCAGACTATGTCCGATCCGCATTCGTCCGGGGCGCCGTCCTTGCGCCTCGAACCTTCCATTGCCGCATGCCATCTAACGTCACATAGCTCGATTCGCATCCAACCGCTACGCTGCATGCAGACGCTCCAGTAGGCAAAGGTTTCAGCCGCCATCGGCATCATCAAGAGCCCCTCCCCTATCGAGCTTCTGAGCACTTCTTACCAAAAAAGGCCTCATTTTGGTGTCTTTTGGGAAGAAGTGCTCATTCTTTGACTGTGAGCCCTGCATTACGGGAAGAAGTGCGCAATCTTTGGCTGTTGCTCGCTTTGCTGTGGAAATAAAACTGCAAATTGCCGAGTTATGGACAGCTGCGGGCAAGTACGGCAGACGCGACAGGCTGGCAGGCTGGCAGGCTGGCAGGTTGGCAGGCTGGCCGTTGCAGCTATTGGACAGTTGCGGGTGGGATCGTCAGTCTTGACAGGGTTGCAGGCGGGCTCCTGCATCTGTCGGACAGTTTCACGCAGGAATGTCCGAATCGATAGGTTGACAGCCAAACCGTTCAGCCTATACCCTGACTTTTGCAGTTGAAGAGGCTCGCTTTCCCAGCCTGACCTGGGAAAACGAGCTTTTTTTGCTTACATTTTTCTGTTCGGACTGGGAATCTGCAGCTTTGCCTGCGAGAGCACCGCCTTGATATCCTTCAGCTGCATGTTCTGCCGGGTCAGGTCGACCCCGGCCATCCTGCACAGGTCGTCGCTGGCATCGGTCCTGTGGTCGAAGCGCCACCAGTTGCCCTCGAGGTGCGTGCCGCACATGGCAGCCAGCTCGTCGGCGATGACCCGGGCGGAGTACTTCCCGCCCGTGGCGGCCTGGATGATCCTCAGGATGCAGAGTGCGACGTAGCAGGTGAGGAAGTGCGCCTCGATGTGCTCCTCGCGTGAGACGTACACCGGCCGAGTCTCGAGGTCCGACTTCGTGACCTTGAAGGACTCCTCGATCCTCCAAAGGCCCCTGTAGGCCTCTATAACGTCGCTGTCGCTCATCTCGGTCTCGCTGGTGACGATGCAGTAGTAGCCGTCGCAGGCCTCCTCGGCCGCCAGGCGCTCGGCGTCGAACTCCAGCGCGTCGGCTGCCTCGACGAGCTCGCCGGTCTTGGCGTCGACCTTCAGCCCCCTCACGTACTTGGCGGCGCCGAAGTGCGTGGCGGCCGTGTAGGCGCCGGGGTTGCCTACCAGCTTCCTCGCCTTGTCGATCGCCGCCTGGCGCTCCTTGCGGGCCCTCTTCTGGTACTTCTCGGACCAGAAGGCGACGTACTTGACGTCGACGTCGGCCTTCGTCTTCTTGCCGTCGTCGCCCTCGACGGTCACGGTCTTGTAGCCCTGCTTGCTCTTCACCTTGTAGGTGGTGTGCCCCTCGTCGTCGCAGGTGCGGGCGTAGCCGGCCTCCGAGAGCACCCAGGCCTTCAGCTCGGCGTCGGACTTCGCGCCGCGTATGGACTGCGAGTACACGAAGCCGTCCCCTCCCGCGACCAGGGCGGCGATGTTGGTCGAGCAGTTGTTGCCCTTGTCGCCGACGGCGATGACGCGCTGGCACCCGTAGTCGCGCCTCATGCCCTGGAGGACGGGGAGCATCGTGCAGGGGTCGGGGGTATTGCCGGGGAAGAGCCTGTAGCCGATCGGGATGCCGCCGGAGTCCTGCAGCAGGCCCATCTGCACGATGGGGCTCTTGCGGTGCTCCTTGGACACGCCCTTCTGCCTCAGACCTCCCGGCTCGTCGACCTCGAAGTAGTAGTTGGTGACGTCGTAGAACACGCAGGCGGTGTCGCGGATGCCCATCTTGTCGACGGCGCGGTTGATTGCGGAGACGATGCGGTCCCGGCAGGCGCAGATGGGGTCGAGGGCGCGGTAGGTGTCGTCGAGCGAGAACTCCGTCCTGAAGAAGTACCTGTCCCTGTTCTCCCAGGCGTGCTTCTTGGATCCCGGGTCCAAGATCCTCTCGGTGACGAGCAGCCTCATGACGGCGTTCGCGTCGTAGTCTGCGCTCGAGCCCCTGGTGGCGTTGCGGATGGCGGTCTCGACGCCCAGGGCGTTGTAGGCGGCCAGGAGCACCGCCGACCCGATGTTCTTCCTGGCCAACGCCCGCTTGTCGATCTTCTGCTGCGGGTGGATCTCGATGGTGACGGCCTGCGCCTCGGCCTCCTTGGCGGCGGTGCGCTCCTTGCAGGCCTGCTTGAAGTGCGCGACGGGGTCTGGGCCGTACTCGTCCATCAGGTCGTCGACGTAGCCCAGCGACTCGACGGTCCTGTGCTTGACCTTGCCGCCCTCGCGGTAGCCCTCGACGATCGAGAGGTAGGTCCCTCCCTTGCGCTCCGACTTGTGCAGATACACCCTCTGACCTGGCCTTTCGCTGGTTTTGCAGATACCAGATTATACCATAGGCAGCAACAGACAGCAACAAAGAAAGTTAATCAAACTTGACACAAAAATAGCCGCTGAGCTGCGGCTTTGATTAGGATTTGGCTAAAACTGCTGCAAAACTATGGGGAGCAAAATAACAACCAGCGGAATAGCGCTCATCGATCCGAAGATCGAATTAACCAGCCAGGCCATTGCACCCGTTGCCGTAATACCAGCAACGAAGCACCCGACGCCCCAGTTAAGCATGACTACTTCCCAAGCGCTTTCTTTTGCATATTCGCGGAAGTTGATGCACTTGAACGGCGGAAGGAACATCAAGCCAAAGGCAACAAGACCAACAACCACCAGGTCGAATTGCGGGAACCAAGAGCTGAGGATCCACAGAATGAGCGCGCCCAAAATAACCAAGGAACCCCAAATCTCGTCTTTGGTCAGACTCGGAAGGGCCTTGTACTCGCTCTCGATGCGCTGAAGAGCTTCGTCGGTAATTGGCTCGGGCTTGAAAATCTTAATGATGCCCAGGTAGGCCAGCGGAAGGGTGACGATGCACATGATGAAGCCTAGCACCATCCAGTTTGCAAATGTTACGGTTACGCCAGTTGCCTGCTCAGCGAACTGCATTGCGAAAATGTTCACGACACTACCGACCGGGGTTATCCAACCACCAATGTAGGAAGCAAACGCGATGCCCAAAATGAGGGCTTTAGCCAGATTCGATTTGCTGCCCCACGGAGTGTGATTCTCATCGAGAATCTTATACGCAAACGGGAGCATCATCAGAACCAAAATCAAGTCGTCAATAATAGTTGAGAGCAAAGCGGTGGCAATCATCATGCCTGCAATGGCCTTGTTCGAATCATTCTTCGACCAGCGTAAAATCAAAGCAATGATACGCAGAGAAATCGAAGACTTTTGGACAAACAGCGCGAACGCATCCTCGCCGGAAACGCGCACCGTGTGGCTGGCCGTGTCGATGGTCAGCTCACCAAAGGTCATGGTGTCGGAGGCAGCGGCGGGCTTGGGCATGGTGCGGTTCAGCACGGCCTTGACGCGGGCTACCAGCTCACGGGGAGAGAAGGGCTTGACAACGTAGTCGTCGGCACCGCTCTCCAGACCGGCCAGCTTGTCGTATTCCTCGCCGCGGGCGGTCAGGATGATGACCGGCGTGTTGATGTGGCGGGCGCGCATCTCCCGCAGGCAGGTCATACCGTCCATGAACGGCATCATCAGGTCCAGAATGACCAGATCGAAGGCTCCGCCGGAAAGCTGGGTCAGCGCAGCTGTGCCGTCAGCGGCCTCTTCACAGATATAACCGGAATATTGTAAATGTTCGCGGATCAGCTCGCGGATACGCGGCTCATCGTCAACGATCAGGATCTTAGCCATAATACAGACACCTTCCTCAATAATAGACTTCTTGACCAGAATATCATACAGCAAGAATAAAAAAAAGCTGTGAAGTTTGCGTGAATGCTTTTCAAAAAAGTGCCCGCAGCGGCGGGCTGCTTCCAGTACCAGTATACCACAGAAAAACGGCCCTGCACAGCCGGAGTTTGCGGGGCAGACCGCAGGCCCAGCCGGATGGTGGTGCTTTCCGACCTGCACAATTCCGAGTTTGGCGCATATAATAGTGAGCTTGTGGATAAGGTGCGGCGGCGCTGGCCTGCTTTTATCTGCGCATCCCGGTGGGCCATGTGGAAGCCGGACTGCGCACCTGCGATCTGGATTCCCCCTATCCGGAGGAGTTCAACCGGCAGGCGGTGGGCGTGCTGGCAAGATACAACTTCGCGCCCACCGAGCAGGCCAAGCAGAACCTGCTGCGGGAGTGGTTCAGCTGGTGGACGGCACCGAGAACATTTCCAGCGTGGCACACTGCATGATTCGACTGCGGTTCGCGGTCAAGGACCTGAACAAGGCCGATCAGGAAGCGCTGAAGAAAATCCCCGGCGTGCTGTCCGTCACCCCAGCGGCATGATGTTCTGCGGTGCAGTGCCCAGAAACGCCGGTGTCTCCGGCGACGCAGCGGTCAGGTTCGTCTTGCTCACCTTCCACCACAGGCGGGTGGTGCCGTCCGGCGCGGTAAAGATCAGGTTCCAGTCAAAGGGATTCTCGCTGGTGGAGTTCAGCTGCACCGGAAGAGCGTTCGGCGCAGCTGGTGCGCAGGGGGCAAAGTCGTGGGCGCGGATGCCCACGGCGGTGCAGGTTTCCGGCACCTCGGCGGCAAGGTGAAGGGGCGCATCCCAGCCGGTCAGGCGCACGGTGTGGGCATCCACGCGGGTGCAGGACAGAATGTTCTTGCAACCGGTCAGCCGTGCAGCGGTGGTGCTCTGCGGGTCTGCAAACACCTCTTTGGTGCCGCCGGTGCGCAGCACCTGCCCGCCATCCATCACGATCATATCCCGGCACAGGCGGTAGGCTTCGTCACGGTTGTGTGTGACCAGCAGCGCCGTGCCGCCAAACCCGGCCAGCAGGCTGCCCACTTCGCCCTCCACTTCCTCGCGCAGGTAGCTGTCCAGCGCACTGAACGGCTCGTCCAGCATCAGAATTTTGGGCCTGCCCACAAGGATGCGTGCCAGCGCGGTGCGCTGCTGCTGTCCGCCGGAAAGCTGGGCCGGGTAGCGCTTGGCAAGGGATTCCAGCCGCATGGCCTGCAGCATTTCGGCGCAGCGGGCCTTGCGGGCGGCCTTGTCTTTTTCGGCTTTCAGGCCGCAGAGCACGTTCTGCTCCACGGTCATGTTGGGGAACAGTGCGTAGTTCTGGAACAGCAGGCCCACGCCGCGCTGCTGCGGCGGCAGGTCGATGTGCTGGGCGCTGTCAAACAGCACCCGGCCATCCAGTACGATGCGGCCCGCATCCGGCTTTACGATACCGGCAATGCAGCGCAGGGTCATGCTTTTGCCGCAGCCGGATGCGCCCAGAATGGCTGTGGCGGTGCTGCGCGCGGCAAAGTTGGCGTGAAGGGTAAAGCCATTCAGCTTTTTGGTAATGTTCACTTCAAGACTCATGCGCGGCCACCTGCTTTCTGTTTTTTCTCCAGCAGATTCACGGCCAGCAGCACCACTGCCGAGATCACGATATCCACCAGTACCCAGCGCATGGCACCGGCTTCGTCGTTGGTGCGCCACAGCTGGTACACGGTGGTGGCAATGGTGGCGGTCTTGCCGGGGGTGTAGCCTGCGATCATGCTGGTGGCACCGTACTCGCCCAGCGCGCGGGCAAAGGCCAGCACCGTGCCGGCCAGAATGCCTTGACGGCAGCAGGGCATCCGCACCCGCCAGAAGATCCACACGCCCGACTGGCCCAGCGTTTGCGCCGACCATGCCAGCGTTTCGTCAAAGCTTTCAAACGCGCCGCGCGCCGTGCGGTACATCAGCGGAAAGGCCACCACGATGGATGCAAAGATGGCACTGTACCAGTTCATGACCAGCTTCACGCCGAAATGCTCCATGAAAAAGATGCCCAGCGGCCGCTTTGCGCCGAACAAAAGCAGCAGAAAATAGCCCACCACCGTGGGCGGCAGCACCATGGGCAGGGTGAGCACCACGTCCAGCGCGCCTTTGACAGTGCGCGGCAGCTTGGCAATATAGTAGGCGGCAAAAATGCCAAGGAAGAACACCGCCGCGCAGCTGACGAGGGCGATGCGCAGGCTGTTCCAAAGGGGATACCAGTCCATAAATGATACCTCCGAATAAAAAGGCTTCCCCCAGAGGGGAAGCTCTGAAAAACAACGGATTTACAGTGCGGTGAAGCCCACGCTCTCGAACACGGTCGCGGCGCGGTCGGTCTGCAGATAGGCCAGAAACTCCCTGGCAGCCTCGGCGTTGGGGGCGGCCTTCAGCACGGCGGCAGGATAGATGACCTGACCGCACATCTCTTTGGTGGCCTCATCCACAGGGGTCAGGCCTGCGCTGTAGGCATCGGTGCAGTACACGACACCGGCATCCACGCTGGCTTCGGTGATCTGGGTGGTGACCTCCTTGACGTTGGAGCCGTAGGTGATGACACCGGCTGCGGCCAGTGCTTCCTCGTCCAGAGCGTAGTAGGCAAGGATCTTCTGGGTGTACTGGCCCACGGGCACATCGCTGTTGCCCATGCAGAACAGAATGTCCCCGGCCTTGAGGTGCTCGGCCAGAGAATCGAAGCTGTCGATGCCCTTATCGCCATTCTCGGGCACGCACAGAACGACCTTGTTCTCCAGCAGGTCCACGCGGGAATCGCTGTCCACGAAGTCCAGTCCTTCGGTGTTCACATCGGCGGAAGCGGTGCTGTCCAGCTGGTTCATCTGCTTCTGACCGGCGGAGATGAACAGGTCGCAGTCCGCGCCTTCCTGAATCTGGGTCTTGAGGGTGCCGGAGGAGTCGAAGTTGAAGCTGAAGGTCACGCCGGGGTTCTCGGCAGAGTAGATCTCGCCGATGGCGGTGAGGGTCTCGGTGAGGGATGCGGCGGCAAACACGATCAGCTCCATGGATCCACCGGCAGCTTCAGAAGAAGCAGCGGCAGAGCCTGCCACGGAAGATGCAGTGCTGGAAGCGGAGGAGCCGCAGGCGGTCAGGGCCGCAGCGGCACCGGCGATACCGGCAGCAGCCAGAAAGCTGCGGCGGGAAATTTTAGTGTTGTTCATGATAAGCGCTCCTGTTTTTAAAATGAATCTTTGCATTTGATACGGTACAGGATGCGGTGCCGCCCACCGGGATACTTTTTTACTTCCGGGCGCATTCGCCGTCCAGCCCGGCGGCAAGGCGGATGCCGTGCGCAAGGCTGGGCAGGATGTACTCGAGGTTTTCTTTTACGGCCTTAGGGCTGCCCGGCAGGTTCACGATCAGGGTCTTGCCGCGCAGCACACTGGCGGCACGGCTCAGCATCCCGCGCGGTGTGATGGTAAGGCTATGGTACCGCATGGCCTCGGCAATGCCGGGCGCGTTGCGTTCGGCTACGCTCAAAGTCACCTCCGGGGTGATATCCCGGGGTGCAAAGCCGGTGCCGCCGGTGGTGAGGATCAGGTTCACCTGACGGGCATCCGCAAGGCGCAGCAGCTGGGTTTTGAGCTGGGCGGCATCGTCCGGCAGAAGCAGCGTTTCTTCCACCTTGTAGCCTGTGGCGGTGAGCATCTCCACAATGAGTGGGCCGCTTTTGTCCTCCCGTTCGCCGTGGCTGCCCTTATCAGAAAGGGTGATCACCGCCGCGCGCAGGGGCAGGTCTGCCGGGGTGGGCAGCAGCTTCATCTCGTCGCCGGTGTGGATGGTGCCGCCTTTTACCACCCGTGCGAACACGCCCTCCCGCGGCATGATGCAGTCGCCGGTCTGCCGGCGGATGGCGCAGTCGCTGTGGCACTCCTTGCCGATCTGGGTCATTTCCAGCACGGCATCCCCAATGGCAAAAAAGCTGGGCACCGGCAGGGTGGCAAGATCGAACCCTTCCACCACCAGATTTTCGCCAAAGGCACCGTAGTCCACCCAGAGCTTTTGACGGAAAGCTTCAATTTTTTCCGCGCTCAGCAGGCTGACCTGCCGGTGCCAGCTTCCGCCGTGGGCATCGCCCACAATACCCCACTCCGGGGTGAGAACAGCGGACGGCACCGGCGTTTTCAAGGTGCCGCGCCGGGGGCTTGTGCAGATAGCCAGAATTTTACCCATAAATTTGTGTTATCCTCCGATCCGGTACATCCCTCGTGTGGCGGGCATGGAGCCTTGGCCGAAGTGATGTTCCCGGGGTTTTGCCAGAATCGTGTTTTGAATGGCCTGCAAAAGGGCCGCGTCGTCCGCGCCGCTGCGCAGCAGAGCACGCAGGTCGGTGCCGGATTCGCTGGCAAGGCACGGACGCAGAAAGCCCTGACTTGTCAGCCGCACCCGGTTGCAGGAAGCGCAGAATTTGCCGTGCACGGCAGCAATCAACCCGATGCTGCCGCGCCAGCCGGGCGCAGAATAATACACCGCCGGCCCATCGCCAAAGGCCGCACCGGTCACCGGCTGCAGCCGCGGCCAGCGGCGGTAAAAGCGCTCCAGCAGTTCCGGGCCGGAAAGGCCGGGCAGCCCGGCACCAAAGCCAATGGGCATCATCTCAATAAAGCGCACCTGCAGCGGATGCTCCTGTGCGAAGGCAGCAAGGCTTTCCAGCTCGCCCTCGTTCACGCCGGGCTGCGGCACACAGTTCAGCTTGACCGGAATGCCGCTGGCAAGGGCCGCCCGGATGCCGTTTTGCACGGCGGCAAGCTCGTCTTTGCCGGTGATGCGCCGGAAGGTCTCCGGGTGCAAGGTGTCAAGGCTGATGTTCACGCTGTCAAGGCCCGCCGCCAGCAGGGCGGGCAGCTTCTGGGCCAGCAGCACGCCGTTGGTGGTAAGGGCAACGCGGCGGATGCCGGGAATGGCTTTCAGGCCCGCCGTCAGTTGTTCCACGCCCCGGCGCACCAGCGGTTCACCGCCGGTGATGCGCACCGTGTCGATGCCGCACTGGGCGAACAGCGCAGCCAGCCGCAGAAATTCCTCATAGGTCAGAATATCTGCGTGGGCCAGCTTTGGCACGCCGTCCGGCATACAGTAGCGGCAGCGCAGGTTGCACAGGTCGGTGACCGAAAGGCGCAGATAGTGGATATTGCGGCCGTATGCATCAAACATAGCCGCCCTCGGCCCGCACATAGTGCCCGCTCTTGCCGCCGGTCTTCTCGACCAAGTGGATCTCGCCCAGCTCCATGCCCTTATCCACGGCCTTGCACATATCGTAGATGGTGAGCAGCGCGGCAGAAACGCCGGTCAGAGCTTCCATTTCCACGCCGGTCACGCCGATGGTCCTGGCGGTGCACACGGCCTCTACGGCCTGCTGTTCGGGCAGAAGGTGAAAATCCACAGTCAGCTTGCTCAGCGGCAGCGGATGGCACAGGGGGATCAGCTCACTGGTGCGCTTGGCCGCCATGATGCCTGCAATGCGGGCCACGCCCAGCACGTCGCCCTTCTGGGCGGTGCCGTCCCGAACAGCGGCAAAGGCTGCCGCATTCATAGTGATGATGCCGCGGGCCACAGCCTGCCGTGCAGTGACGGGCTTTT